>WBZY01000338.1_pt1 | contig 36917 bp, 38 predicted proteins | sample 5204191 | NCBI WGS metagenome assembly WBZY01 (sample SAMN12344363, study PRJNA552823) | activated sludge metagenome | biome: Activated sludge suspended growth; feature: Anammox Sidestream; material: Wastewater; isolation source: activated sludge from anammox sidestream of wastewater treatment...
GCCGAGGGCCTTCAGCGTCTCGATCAGCACGGCGGTCTGGATGGTCATGTGCAGGCTGCCGGTGATGCGCGCGCCGCGCAGCGGCTGGGTGGCGGCGAATTCCTCGCGCACGGCCATCAGGCCGGGCATCTCGGTTTCGGCGATGGCGATTTCCTTGCGGCCCCAGTCGGCGAGGCCGATGTCGGCGACCTTGTAGTCGGCAAAGCCGGAGGGTTGGATGACAGCGTTCATGCTTGGCTCCTTGTCAAAGCAGCCGGGGGGAGGGAGGGGGAGAGACCGTGCTCACCTGCCATCCCGTGCCGGCACGGGTTGAGGTGAGCGCCGTTTGAAGACATCCGAGCCTGGGGGCCGACTGATGCGGCGCCTCGCAGCGCTCCTCGGAAGCGGCGCATTATACGCTCGAAGCAGGCGCGCATTGACATACATATTACAATGTGTATAAATGGCGCATGCGCTTTGTTTGGGAAGAGCCCAAGCGGCTGGCGAACCTCAAGAAGCACGGCCTGGATTTTGCCGATGCGGAAAAGGTTTTCGCCGGCCCGATGGTGCTAATCGAGGACAGCCGCGAGGAATATGATGAACAGCGCATGATCGGCATCGGCCTGCTGGATTGCCTAGTCGTGCTGATCGTGCATGTCGAAACGAACGAAACCATTCGCATGATTTCCATGCGCAAGGCGGACAGCGATGAAACGGACCTCTTCTACCGGAACGCCGGCTACTTCTGACGACGCGCCGAAATTGTCGCAGAAAGATTTCGACAAGGCGCGTTTTCGCGTCGGCGGCAAGGACGCCACCCGCGCCGAGTGGCAGGCGGCGACGCGCGCGCGGGTCGGCAAGCTGCGCATCAACATCATGCTCGACGCGCCCATTGTCGAGCATTTCAAGGCGCTGGCCGGCGAGCGCGGCTACCAGACCATCATCAACGACACCCTGCGCCGGGTGATCGAAGCCGGCCATATCGAAGCGGACATCCGGCGCGTGATCCGCGAGGAGCTGGCGCAGGAGTAGCCCCACGCCGTCCCGCCAGGACTGACTTTTTACAGCAGCGGTTTCTGCAGCAGCCCGAGCGCTTCGCGCAGCTCGCGCACGATGGCCGGATCGATTTGCGGCGCCTGCTCGATGCCGCGCTCCAACTGCAGCAGCAGGCCCTCGACCAGTTCGCGTCCGTCGCGGCTCTTCACGGCCTGGCGCGGCGTCTTGTTGCCCAGCAGCGGAATCTTCATGTCCAGCCATTCCCGATAGTGGCGGCGCATTTCCTCGCGGATCATGGCCTGCACCTCGGGCTGGGCGTTGAACGCCTCCTGCTCCTTTTCCGCCTGGCGCTCGGCGGCCGTGGGCGGGCGCTGCGCCTTTTCCGCGAGCATGGACTCGACCGGCTCGATCGACATCGTCCGGTAGCGCGCGGCCGGCAGGCGGTCCTCGACGAGCTTGCGGAACTGCAGGGCGCGGTTCTCCGAATTCACCTCTACCGTCATGCGCCCGCCGTCGATGTCGATCTTGCCCATGACGGTGTTGTTCCAGCTCTTGTGCTTGGCGTTGCCCGCCTTCTGCCAGTCGATGGCGATGCCGGCGAGGCGGCCGTCGCCGTCGCGGCGGGCATCCTCCAGCAGTTCTTCGCGAGTGGCGGTGATGCACAGATCGGCCAGCGCGTCGAAGGCTTCTTGCGGCGAGCCGATGTCGAAAACCAGCTTGTGCGGCACGAAGGGGTCGCCGTCGGTGTTCTGCAGCTGCGGCCTGCGCGGATTGAGGATCGGATCGACGATTTCGTGATACGTCCACAGCATGTCCAGGTCCCATTCGCGCAGCACGGTCGGCGTGAGCGCCTTCTTGCCGCGCACCATGCGCTTGCGCAGCGTCTGGATGGGGCCGCGCCGGTCGGGCGGAATCATCACCGGCGTCATGCCCTCGATCAGGACGATGTCGTTCAGGCGCGCGAGCTTGGCGAAGAGGATGTCGCCCGCCCGCATCTGGCCCGAGGCCGAGCGCTCGCGCACCTCGATTTCCTCGCCGTTGAAGATGTCGCGCAGCGTGGCGCCGAGGCCGGGCTGCACGGAGACGATGTCGTAGAAGCTGAACGGCGCCGCGCAGCAGGCCTGCACGTATTCCACCAGCACCGGGTCGGCCCGCCGCGCATTGTCTTGCAGCCAGGCCTGCGCCAAAGTCAGTCCGTCCAGCACGGCGGGGTCCAGGCCGGTGTCGCGCGGATCGGGCAGCCAGTCGAAAAAGAGCCAGGGCATGAACACCGGCAGATGCGGCGTTTCCGGGTCGAACGCCTCGTCTTCCTCGAACGGCCAGAAAGTTTCCCAGGCCTCGTCCAGGAGCGTCCGGCCGTAGCGCTTGCCTCCATAGCTCAGCAGCGTGCTCGCCATGCCCTCGATGGCGCGGCGCACGCGCCGCCAGCGCAGCTCCAGGGGCGATTCCGCCTGCTGGGCATTCATGCAGCAGTGCTTGTACTTCTTTCCGCTGCCGCAGGGGCAGGGATCGTTGCGTCCGGGTTTGTTCATGGGGGTGGTTCGGGCGGGATAGGAAGGCCGGCCGGCATTTTAGACGCTGAGCCGGCCGCAGGCGAATCGGCTACACTTCCGCGTCATGCCGACTGAATTCCGCAACCCGCGATGAGCGCCGATTCGGCCGGCATCGAGCGCTTCATTTCCCGCTGGCAGGCCGCCGGCGGCTCGGAGCGTGCCAATTACCAGCTTTTCGTCGGCGAACTGTGCCGCCTGCTCGACCTGCCTTCGCCCGACCCCGCCCGCGACGACACGCGCGACAACGCCTACGTCTTCGAGCGCCGCGTGCGCTTTCGCCATGGCGACGGCGCCGAATCCCACGGCTTCATCGACTGCTACCGGCGCGGCGCCTTCGTGCTGGAGGCCAAGCGGATTCGTAGGTCGGGCTTCAGCCCGACGGCCTTCGACGATGCCCTCCAGCGCGCCCGCGGCCAGGCCGAGGCCTACGCCCGCGCCCTGCCGGCCGAGGAGGGGCGGCCGCCTTTCCTGGTGGTGGTGGATGTCGGCAACGTCATCGAGCTGTATGCCGAGTTCTCCCGCAGCGGCGCCACCTACACGCCCTTTCCCGATCCGCGCTCGCACCGTATCCGGCTGACTGACTTTCGCGACGAGGCCATCCGCGAGCGCCTGCGCGCCCTCTGGCTCGAACCGCTTGCGCTCGACCCGACGCGCGCCACCGCCCGCGTCACGCGCGAGGTGGCCGAGCGCCTGGCGGAAGTCGCCAAGGTGCTGGAAGCAGGCGACGGAAAATCGGGCCACGCGCCCGAACTCGTCGCCGGCTTTCTCAGCCGCTGCCTGTTCACCATGTTCGCCGAGGACGTCGGCCTGCTGCCGCGGCAGGACGGCAAGGGCGCCTTCACGCTCCTGCTGGAGAGCCTGAAGGACGACCCGGCGCAGTTCGTGCCGCTGGTGGGCGAACTGTGGCGGGCGATGGACACCGGCGAGTTTTCCGTCGCCATCCGCGCCGCCCTCCCGCGCTTCAACGGCAAGCTGTTCAAGGCGCCCTCAGTTGGGTCAATGGTCCTGCCGCTGACGCGCGACCAGATCGAGTTGCTCATCAAGGCGTCGCAAGCCGACTGGACGCAGGTCGAGCTGGCCATCTTCGGCACGCTGCTGGAGCGCGCGCTCGATCCTTCCGAGCGCCATGCGCTGGGCGCCCACTACACGCCGCGCGCCTATGTCGAGCGGCTGGTGCTGCCCACCGTCATCGAGCCGCTGCGGGCGAGCTGGAGCCATGTCCAGGCGGCGGCGCTGCTGCTGGCCAACGAGGGCAAGGAGAAGGAGGCCATCGCCGAGGTTCGCGCCTTCCACCACCGCCTGTGCCATCTGCGCGTGCTCGACCCGGCCTGCGGCTCGGGCAACTTTTTGTACGTGACGCTGGAGCACATGAAGCGCCTCGAAGGCGAGGTGCTCAACCAGCTCGCCGAGATCGGCCACACCCAGGCGATGCTGGAGACGGAGGGCCTGAGCGTCGATCCGCACCAGTTCCTCGGCCTGGAGATCAATCCGCGGGCGGCGGCGGTGGCCGAGATGGTGTTGTGGATCGGCTATCTGCAGTGGCATTTCCGCACGCGCGGCGCGGGGCTGCCGCCGCAGCCGGTGCTGAAGGATTTCCGCAACATCGAGTGCCGCGACGCGGTGCTGGCCTACGATGCCGTCGAGTATGTCGTCGATGCGCGCGGCGTGCCGGTGTCGCGCTGGGACGGCAAGACCGTGAAGAAGCATCCCGTCACCGGCGAGGACGTGCCGGACGAAACCGCGCAGGTGCCGCTGGAGCGCTACGTCAATCCGCGCCGCGCCGAATGGCCGCAGGCCGACGTGGTAGTCGGCAATCCGCCGTTCATCGGCAACAAGCGCATGCGCGCGGCGCTGGGCGACGGCTATGTCGAGGCGCTGCGCGGGGCATGGTCGGACATGCCCGAGTCGGCGGATTTCGTCATGTACTGGTGGCACAAGGCGGCTGGTTTGGTTTGTTCCGGTTCGCTGTCGCGGTTCGGGTTCATCACCACCAACAGCGTGACGCAGGCGTTCAACCGGCGCGTGCTGCAGGCGCATCTGCGGGAGGGGGACGGGGCTGCCCCGCCCTCCTTAGCGGCAGAAAGCGCCGAATGCGTCGGTCGGGGCAGCCCCGTCCCCCTCCATCTGGCGTTCGCGGTGCCGGATCATCCGTGGGTGGACAGCGCGGATGGGGCGGCGGTGCGGATTGCGATGACCGTCGGAGCGATGGGAGTGGGCGAAGGGCGGTTGCTGACCGTGACCGACGAGCGGGAAAGTGGCGGCGACGGATTGGAAGTGCACACCGCAGAACAAATTGGCGTGATTAACGCTGACCTGACGGTAGGCACGAATGTTTCAGCTGCAAAGCCGCTGCTGGCTAACGGCGGTATCTCTACCAATGGCTTCATGCTTGCCGGCTCAGGTTTCATTGTCCCGACTGAAGAAATCTCAAGCCTTGAGAAGGACGCCCCCATCCGTCCTTACCGCAATGGCAAAGACCTTATGGATAGGCCGCGAGATGTGCTGCTGATTGACCTCTTTGGTCTTTCAACTGAGAACGTGCGTGCCCGCTATCCCGCTACCTACCAGTGGATTCTGGAGCGAGTTAAACCGGAGCGTGACCAAAACAACCGCCAGAGATTACGTGAACAGTGGTGGCTCTTTGCTGAGCCGCGCAAGACATTACGTGCGGCGCTTGCCGGCCTTCCGCGATACATTGCAACCGTCGAAACCGCCAAGCATAGGGTTTTCCAGTTTCTCGACGCATCCATAGCGCCAGACCATATGCTGATCGCCATCGCACTTGATGACGGTTTTGCTTTAGGCGTGCTTTCCAGCCGCATTCATGTTGCATGGGCATTGGCATCAGGCGGTACGCTGGAAGATAGACCGCGCTACAACAAATCCCGCTGCTTCGAAACCTTCCCCTTCCCCGCCGCCACGCCAGAGCAGCAGGCGCGCATTCGCGATATCGCCGAGCAGATCGATGCGCATCGCAAGCGGCAGCAGGCGGCGCATGCGGAGCTGACGCTGACGGGGATGTACAACGTCCTCGAAAAGCTGAAAGTCAGTCTCCCCATGACGGCGAAGGAGAGGGCGATTCACGAGATGGGGCTGGTGTCGGTGCTGAAGAGCCTGCACGACGAGCTGGATGCGGCGGTGCTGGCGGCTTACGGCTGGCACGATGCGCCTGCCGACGAAACGATTCTCGAACGCCTCGTCGCGTTGAACGCCGAGCGCGCCGCCGAGGAGGCGGCCGGGCAGGTGCGCTGGCTGCGTCCCGCCTTTCAACACCCCCAACAATCGCAGGCGGTTCTGGAGGGGGCGGGGCTGTCCCGACCGACGCATTCGACGCTTTCTGTCGCTAAGGAGGGCGGGACAGCCCCGCCCCCTCCCTCGCCAACCGCCAAGGACCGCCACCCCTGGCCCGCCACCCTCCCCGAGCAGGTCGCCGCCGTCGCCCGCGTGCTGGCCGAGGCGCGCGCCCCGCTCGCCGAGGCCGACCTCGCCGCCCGTTTCACCGGCAAGGGGCCGTGGAAGAAGCGCCTGCCCCAGCTGCTCGACACCCTCGTCGCCCTCGGCCGCGCCCGCGTGCTGGAAGACGGCCGCTGGATGGGGTAAGTTACGCGAAGGCGCTTATGGAGCATGGCCATGAAAACCAGTGATCTGATCGACGAGGCGGTTTCGCTGCCGCTTGAAGAGCGGGCGAGGGTGGTGGATAGCCTGCTTCAAAGCCTCAATCCGCCGGACGAGGCGGCTGCCGCTGCTTGGCTGGAGGCGGCCCGGCGGCGCCTCGCCGAGCTGCGCGCCGGGAAGGTCGCACCGGTGGATGGCGAACAGGTCTTTGCCCGCATCCGCGACCGTTATCGCGCATGATGTTCTCGTTTCATCCGGAGGCCGAGGAGGAATTCGAGGCCGCCGTAGCATGGTACGAGGAGCGGGATACCGGTCTGGGCCTCGACTTCGCCGCCGAGGTTCGAGAGGCGGTCCGGCTGGCGCAGTCGATGCCTCATGCCTGGCCGAAGGTCGAGGAGAGCATCCGGCGTGTTCTGGTTCATCGCTTTCCTTAGGGTGTCCTGTATTCCAACGAAGGCGACCGGCTCCACATTCTGGCCGTGATGCATCTGAGGCGCCAGCCCGGCTACTGGCGGGAGCGCCTTCCGGACTCGATATAGCAAGCCGTCTGGCTCATCCCTTGAGCTTGGCGAGGCGTAGCCTGAAGATGTTCGGTCACCGGAGTATCCTCATGCGCCGCATCCTGCTCGCCGTGTCGACGGTGGCGGTGTTGTGCCTGATCGGACTGCCGGACATTTTTTCGACGACGGTTGCTGACGAAATCGATCCGGTTCGGGAGGGGAAGCCATGATGACGCTCGACAGGCCGCAACTGGACAAGCTGCTGGTCGAGGCCGCTGCGGACTACGGCCTCGACCTGGCCACGCCGCAGGGGCTGACGGCCGCCCTGCTCGCGGTGAATACGCGGTTCCAAATCGAGAACAACCGCATTCTGCTCGCGCTTCAACAGACGATCGGCTGAAGCGGAGAGGCGGATGCTTGACGGGTGTCGTGTGCGGTGTTTAAACTTCGTATAAACATTATGGAGAAATGACCTGTGAGCGAAGCGGTTCTCGACATCAAGAAGTGGGGCAACAACCTCGGCGTGCGGCTGCCGGCGGCGGTGGCGCGGGCGGCGCACCTCCATGCCGACCAGCGCGTGCGGGTGACGGTGGAGGCGGGGCGCGTGGTCATCACGCCGGAGGCGGACGCGCCGCTTACCCTGGAACAGCGCCTGGCGCTTTACGATCCGGCCCGCCACGGCGGCGAGGCGATGACGAGCGGGCGCGTCGGGGCAGAACGGTGGTGAGCCGGCCGGCGCGCGGTGCGCGTGCGGCCTGGACGCCGGATCGGCAGGAGATCGTCTGGATCGATTGCAACCCCATGGCCGGCCGGGAGATGCGCGATGTCCATCCCTTCCTGGTGCTGTCCCCCCGCGTTTTCAATGCGCGCACGTCGCTGGTGATCGGCCTGCCCATGACCACCGCCGAATACAACGCGGACAATCCGTTCGCCGTCGCCGTCGGGCCGGCGGCGGGCAAAAGGAAGGCGGGCAGCACCAGCTTTGTGCTGTGCCACCAGCCCAAGTCCTTCGACTGGCGCGTGCGCGGCGCCTCCCGCCATCCCCTCAAACGTCTGGACGACGCGCATTTCGCCGAGGTGCTTGCGCGGCTCAACCAGATCATCCAATTGGTTTGACGCCGTATTGGCGGGACTGACTTTTCCGGAAATAAGACGGGCGCCCGAGGCGCCCGCTTGCTTTCCTTCTTGCGGAAGATTACAGCCCGGCGTCGGCCTTCAGCGCGGCTGCCTTGTCCAGCGCCTCCCAGGTAAATTCGGGCTCGTCGCGGCCGAAGTGGCCGTAGGCGGCGGTCTTGCGGTAGATCGGACGCAGGAGGTCGAGCGACTGGATGATGCCCTTCGGCCGCAGGTCGAAATGCTTGCGGATCAGCGCCTCGATCTTCTCCTCGGCGATCCTGCCGGTGCCGTAGGTGTGCACCATCAGCGACACCGGCTGGGCGACGCCGATGGCGTAGGCGACCTGCACCTCGCAGCGGTCGGCGAGGCCGGCGGCGACGACGTTCTTGGCGACGTAGCGGCAGGCATAGGCGGCCGAGCGGTCGACTTTCGACGGGTCCTTGCCGGAGAAGGCGCCGCCGCCGTGGTGGGCCGCGCCGCCGTAGGTGTCGACGATGATCTTGCGGCCGGTGAGGCCGCAGTCGCCGTGCGGGCCGCCGACGACGAAGCGGCCGGTCGGGTTGATGAGGTAACGCACCTGGCCGGCAATCAGCTCCTTCGGCAGCACCGGCTTGATGATCTCCTCGATCACCGCTTCCGAGATCTGCGCGTGGGAGACGTCGGGATCGTGCTGGGTGGACACCACCACGGTGTCGATGGCCACCGGCTTGTTGTCGACATATTTCACCGTGAGCTGGCTCTTGGCGTCGGGGCGCAGCCAGGGCAGGCGGCCGTCGCGGCGCACCTCGGCCTGGCGCTGCATGATGCGGTGGGCGTAGTAGATCGGCATCGGCATCAGCTGCGGCGTCTCGTTGCAGGCGTAGCCGAACATCAGGCCCTGGTCGCCGGCGCCCTGCTCCAGGTCGAGGCCCTGGCCTTCGTTCACGCCCTGGGCGATGTCGGGCGACTGGGTGTTGATGGCGGCGAGCACGGCGCAGGACTTGTAATCGAAGCCGATGTCGGAGTTGTCGTAGCCGATGCGTTTGATGGCCTCCTGGGCGATCTCGCGGTAGTTGATGTGCGCCGTGGTGGTGATCTCGCCGGAAATCACGACGAGGCCGGTGGACACCAGCGTCTCGCAGGCGACGCGGCCGTGCTTGTCTTCGGCCAGGATGGCGTCGAGGACGGAATCGGAAATCTGGTCGGCGACCTTGTCGGGATGACCTTCGCCGACCGACTCGGAGGTGAAAAGAAATTCTCTGGACATTGTCCTGCTCCTTGATGTTGTTCCCGTTGCGGAGACGTTACCGGCCCCGGGAAGACGAGCAGGTGACGCTTTAGCAGTATTTAGGTGGCCGCCCTGCAAGTTGTCCTGGGGAACTCGTGCGAGTCCCATTAACTCGGCGGTAGCGCGATTATAATTTCGGACCCCGAACGGGTCAAACTTGGTATGTTGCGCGAATGTCATTGCTTTTCCGCCTGCTGGGGCGCCTCCCCCTGAACCTGCTGCATGCCCTCGGTGCCGCCTTCGGCTGGGCCGCCTGGCTCGCCTCGCCCACCTATCGCCGCCACTTCAGGGAAAACCTGGCGCTGGCCTACGGCCCTGCCGAGGCCGCGGCCATCCTGCCGGCGGCGGTGGCCCATGCCGGTCGCGGCGTGCTGGAACTGCCGTACCTGTGGACGCGACCGAAGCCGGAAGTGGTCGATCTGGTGGCCCAGGTCACCGGCTGGGAGCACATCGAGGCGGCCTGGCAGCGCGGCGACGGCATCCTCTTCTTCACGCCGCACCTCGGCTGCTTCGAGATCACCGCCCAGTATTACGCCTCGCGCGCGCCGATCACCGTGCTCTACCGCAAGCCGAAGCAGGCCTGGATGCAGCCGCTCATCGAGTCCGGCCGCGGCAGCGCCAATTTCCAGCTGGCGCCGGCCGACCTGTCCGGCGTGCGCCTGCTGCTGAAGGCGCTCAAGCGCCACGAGGCGGTCGGCATGCTGCCCGACCAGGTGCCCGGCACGGGCGAGGGCCAGTGGGCGGATTTCTTCGGCCGGCCGGCCTACACCATGACGCTGGGCGCGCGCCTGAGCGAGACGGCGCGCACCACCGTGCTGCTGGCCTTCGCCGAGCGCCTGCCGGCGGGCCGCGGCTTCAACCTGCGCTTTTCCGCGCCGTCCCAGCCGATCGCCGGCACGCAGGCGGAACGCGTGGCGGCGATCAACCGGGTACTGGAAGACCTCATCCGCAGCTGCCCTCAGCAATACCTGTGGGGCTACAACCGCTACAAGGCGCCGCGCGGCACGGAACCGCCGCCATGATGACCAGGCTCGGCCTCGGCCTGATCTGGCTGCTGCACTTCCTGCCGCTGAAGCGGCTGGCGCCGCTCGGCGAGGCCTTCGGCGGCCTGCTCTACGCCTTCGGCCGCGAGCGCCGCCACATTGCCCTGACCAACCTCCGCCTGTGCTATCCGCAGATGGACGAGGCGGCGTGCGAGCAACTCGCGCGGGCGCACTTCCGCGCCTTCGGCCGCAGCTTCCTCGAGCGCGGCCTGCTCTGGTGGTCGCCGGCAGGGGAAATCCGCCGCCTGGCGCGCGTCGATGGGCTCGAGCGCGTGCGCGCCCTCGCCGGAAAACCGGTGATCCTCTTCGTGCCGCATTTCGTCGGCCTCGACATGGGCTGGACGCGACTCACCCTGGAACTCGACATGGTGAGCATCTACGCCCAGCAGAAGAATTTCTATTTCAACGCCGCGCTCTACAAGGGCCGCCTGCGCTTCGGCCATTCCAGGCTGCTGTCGCGCCAGGAAGGCGTGCGCCAGGCCATCCGCGGCATGAAGGAAGGCCAGCCTTTCTACTACCTGCCGGACATGGACTACGGCCAGCGCGACACCATCTTCGTGCCCTTCTTCAATGTTCCGGCGGCGACCATCACCGGCCTGTCGCGCCTGGCGCGCATGACCGGCGCGGCGGTGATCCCCTGCATCACGCGCATGCTGCCCGGCGGCGAGGGTTACGTCGTCGAACTGGGCGAGCCGTGGGCGGACTACCCCGGCGAGAGCATCGAGGCCGATACCCTGCGCATGAACGCCTGGATCGAGCAACGCATCGCCGAGATGCCCGAGCAGTACTACTGGGTGCACAAGCGCTTCAAGACGCGCCCCAAGGGCGAGAAGCGCCCCTATTAAGGTAAGATTCATCCATGTTCCGCAACCCCGATCCCGAGGCGATCTGCGCCCTGTTGCGCGAGGCGAAGACCATCGCCGTGGTCGGCCTCTCGCCGAATCCCGCGCGCCCCGCCTTCCGCATCGCGCAGGCCCTGCAGCGCTTCGGCTACCGCGTCATCCCGGTGCGGCCGAAAGTGGAGTCGGTGCTGGGCGAGAAGGCCTATGCCGCACTGTCCGATGTGCCGGAGAAGATCGACCTGGTGGATGTCTTCCGCGCGCCCGAGCACGTCGGCCCGCTGGTGGACGAATGCCTGCGCCTGGGCATCCGGCGCATCTGGCTGCAGGACGGCGTGGTCAACGAGGAGGCCGCCGAAAAGGCGGTCGCCGGCGGCATGACGGTGGTGATGGACCGCTGCATCTGGCGGGATCTGGAGAACCTGTGCGTCGAGGCGGCCGGTGCGGATTAAATTCACCAAGATGCACGGCCTCGGCAACGACTTCGTCGTGCTCGACGCCGTCAATCAGGCCATCGACCTGACGCCGGCGCGGGCGCGCTTCCTCGCCGACCGCCACTTCGGCGTCGGCTGCGACCAGATCCTCGTCGTCGAGCCTTCGGCGCGCCCCGACGCCGACTTCCGCTACCGCATCTTCAACGCCGACGGCGGCGAGGTCGAGCAGTGCGGCAACGGCGCGCGCTGCTTCGTGCGTTTCGTGCACGACAAGGGCCTGACGGCGAAGCGCGCCATCCGCGTCGAGACGAAGGGCGGCCTCATCGAGCCGCGCCTCGAGGACGACGGCCTCGTCACGGTGGACATGGGCGTGCCGCGCTTCGAGCCCTCGCACGTGCCCTTCGTCACCGGGAGCGACGCCCTGGTGCAGCCGCTGCAGCTCGACGGCGCCGGCGTCGACATCACCGCCCTGTCGATGGGCAACCCGCACGCGGTGCAGGCAGTGGCGAATGTCGACACCGCCCCCGTCGCCGAACAGGGGCCGCTGATCGAGAACCACCCGCGCTTTCCGCAGCGGGTGAACGCCGGCTTCATGCAGGTGGTCGACCGCCACGCGATCAGGCTGCGCGTCTACGAGCGCGGCGCCGGCGAGACGCTGGCCTGCGGCAGCGGCGCCTGCGCCGCCGTCGTCGCCGGCATCGCCCGCGGCCTGCTCGACTCGCCGGTGCGGGTGAGTATGCGCGGCGGCGAACTGACCATCGCTTGGGGCGGGCCGGGCCAGCCGGTGCGGATGACCGGCCCGGCGGTGACGGTGTTCGACAGCGAAATCGAAATTCAATAAGGGGGAACACAAGAATGAAGGCCGACGAAATCGCCCGCTACCTGCAGGACCATCCGAACTTCTTCGAGGAGTACGCCGAGCTGCTGGCGCAGCTCTACATCCCGCATCCGCACGGCGGCCGCGCCATCTCGATCACCGAGCGGCAGATCCTCACGCTGCGCGAGAAGGCCAGGCTGCTCGAGGGCAAGCTGGGCGAGCTGATCCGCTTCGGCGAGGAGAACGACGCCATCGGCGAGAAGGTGCACCGGCTGGCCACGGCGCTGGCCGGCGCGAGGGACTTCGCCGCCGTGCGGCGCGTCCTGCTGACGCATTTGGGCGAGGACTTCGCCGTGCCGCACGTCGCCTTCCGCCTGTGGAACCTGCCGCCGCAGCCCGATGCCGCCGAGTTCGCCGAAGTCGGCGAGCAGACGCGCATTTTCGCCGCCGGCCTGGCGCATCCCTTCTGCGGCGCCAACGCCGGCTTCGAGGCCGCCGCCTGGTTCGGCGAGGCGGGCGGGCAGGTGCGCTCGCTGGCGCTGGTGGCCTTGCGCCGCGACGCCGAGACGGTCGGCCTGCTGGCGCTCGGCTCGGAGGACGTGCAGCGCTTCTACCCGGAGATGGGCACGCTCTACCTCGGCCACATCGGCGAGCTGGCCAGCGCAGCGCTGCTGAGAACGCTGGAGTAAGCCTTGGATGCGCTGGCGGGCGAGGGAGCGAAGGCCGCGGCCGCGGCCTGGCTCGACGAACTCGCCCACCAGCGCCGCGCCAGCCCGCTCACCCTCGAAGGCTACGGCCACGACCTCGCTGCCCTGCTGGAACTGGCCGGCGCCGCGCCCCTCGACCGGCTCAAGCACCACGACATCCGCCGCTTCATCGCGCAACTGCATGCGCGCGGGTTGTCCGGCCGTTCGCTGGCCCGCGTGCTGTCGGCCTGGCGCGGATTCTTCAACTGGCTGGCGAAGCGCCGCGGCCTTGCCCAGAACCCCTGCCTCGCCGTGCGGGCGCCGAAGTCGAAGAAGGCGCTGCCGTCGGTGCTCTCGGCCGACCAGGCGAATGCGCTCCTGGAAATGGCAACCGGCGGCCTGCTGGAACTGCGCGACAAGGCGATGTTCGAACTGTGCTATTCGTCGGGGCTGCGCCTGGCCGAGCTGGCGAGCCTCGACTGCAACATGGCGCAGGACCTGGCGGCGGGCGAGGTGATCGTCACCGGCAAGCGCGCCAAGACGCGCACGGTGCCGGTCGGGGCCAAGGCGCGCGAGGCGCTCGCGGCCTGGCTGGCGCGGCGCGGCGAAATCGCCGAGGCCGATTGTCCGGCGCTGTTCGTCAGCCGCAACGGCACGCGCCTGTCGATGCGCATGATCCAGCTCCGTCTCGAACGCTGGGCGATGAAGGCCGGCCTCGGCGCCCACGTCCATCCGCACATGCTGCGCCATTCCTTCGCCTCCCACGTGCTGCAGTCCTCCGGCGACCTGCGCGCCGTGCAGGAGATGCTCGGCCATTCCAGCATCGGCACGACGCAGGTGTATACGCACCTCGACTTCATGCATTTGGCGAAGGTGTACGACGCCGCGCATCCGCGGGCGAAGAAAAAATGAGCGTGCCGCCAATCCGCCGCTGGCTGGTCGAGGCCGCGCAGCGCATCGAGGCGGCGCTGGGGCCGGCGCGGGTGGCGCGCATCGTGCTGCCGCCGCGCGTCGATCCGTCCGGCAAGGAGGGCGAGTTCTGCGCCGTGCAGCTCGACTGCGGCAGCGTCGGCCTCGCCTTCACCCTGCTCGACGGCACGCTCGCCGCGCTGCACGGGCGCAAGGACATGGCCGGATGCGCGGCGCTGGACCTCGTGCGCGGCTATGCCGAAGGAGATGCCGCCGCGCGCACGCTCGGCCTGGCGACGATCAACGCCCTGACGCGCCGGCTCTGCGACCGCGCCGGTTTCGTGCCCGACGATTCCATCGATTCCTTCGGTTCGCTGGCGTTGCAGCCCGGCGACCGCCTCGGCATGATCGGCCATTTCACGCCGCTCATCGGGCAGGCGCAGGCGCTGGGCATCCCCGTCACCGTGCTGGAACTGAAGGCGGAACTGGTGCGCGAAGAGCCGGGCCTCGTCGTCACGCTCGATCCGGCCAGACTGGCCGGCTGCAACAAGATCATGTCGACCAGCACGCTGCTGCTCAACGACACCTTCGAGGTCGTCAGCGCCGCCTGGCGCGGGGCGGCAGCCGTCGCCATCGTCGGCCCTTCGGCCGGCTGTCCGCCCGATCCGCTCTTCGCCTCGGGGGTATCCGCGGTCGGCACGGCCCGGGTGGTCGACGCCGAGGCCTTTCTGGCACGCGTCGCCGCAGGCGAGAAATGGGGCGGAACCTCGCGCAAGGTGACCCTCGTGCCGCGGCATTACCCGGGCCTCGACGCCCTGCTTGCGAGACTCGGGTGAGCAGGCCAGGATCGTTCGCAGCGCCGTTGCGCGGCATCGGGCAATATGCTAAAAGCGATGTTCGGCCGGTGCTCGATGAAACACCGCCGATAATCTCGGACCTCCCTGACAGACAACGTGGCTTTCTCACTCTTCGGCAAGAAACCGGAGCCACCGGCGAAACCGGCGGCCAGGAAGCCGGCACCCGCGGCGCCGGCAGCGCCGGCACGCCCGTCGGCGCCGAGTCCGGCGGAGCCGCCGCCCAAGGAAGAGGAGCTCGGCGATCTGGACTTTACGTCGCCTGATGCGATTCAGGTGCAGGAGGAGGATCACACCGGGCAGGTCGAGCTGCGCGAAAGCTCGGCGAGCATGCACCCGGTCGTCGAGGAAGCGGCCATCCTGTTCGCCAACGGCCAGGACGAGGCGGCCCTGGCGACGCTGGAAGGCGCTGCCGATGCCGGCACCCTGGGCGCGGAAGCCGAGCAGGTGTGGGCCATGCGCTTCGATCTCTACCAGCTCCTCGGCAGGCGCGAGGCGTTCGAGAAGCACGCGCTCGAGTACTCGATGAAATACGAGAAGTCGCCGCCGACCTGGGTCGAGCCGGCCAAGCCGACCCTCGGGCCGGCGCTGACCACCGGCGGCACGGCCTTCGTGGCCTTCGTCGGCAACCTCGGCGAGAATGCCGACAAGGCCGTCAAGCAGCTGGAAAAGATCGCGGCCGCCAATCCGGTGGCGCGCGTCGAGTTCCGCAAGCTGCAGAACGTGGACATCCTGGGCGCGGAAATGCTGCTGAAGGCGATGAAGGCGGCACGCAAGGCCAAGTGCGAGCTGGTCATGAGCGGCGCCGAGAAGCTGGCCGAACTGCTCAAGAGCAGGATCGAGGTCGGCAAGCGGGAGGATGAAACGCTCTGGCTGCTGCTGCTGGAACTCTACCAGCACATGGCGCAGCAGGATCCCTTCGAGGAGTGGGCGGTGAACTACGCCATCACTTTCGAGGTGTCGCCGCCCTCCTGGGAGAACCGGCCGCCGCCGAAGCAGCCGAAGCCGGTGGCCGCGCCGGAAGCGGCGTCGGCCGAGCCGGACGGCTTTCCGCTTACCGGCGAGATGTACAGCGCCGGCTCGGATGCCTTCCGCCAGCTGATCGATTTCGCCACGGGACGCGAGCAGGTGCTGATCGACTGCAGCACCCTCAAGCGCATGGACTTCGTCAGCGCCGGGCTGTTCCTCAACACCCTGACCAACCTGCAGATCACCGGCTGCAGCGTGACCATCCGCAATCCGAACCGGCTGCTGTACGCCCTCTTCGGCGTGCTCGGCATCAACCAGGTCGCCCACGTCGAGCAGCGCAAGTTCTGACGCACCGTTCCCTTCCAATCCATTTCGGCAGGCCCATGGAGCAATATCACGGCACCACCATTCTATCCGTGCGCCGCGGCGCCAGTGTCGCCCTCGGCGGCGACGGCCAGGTGACGCTCGGCAACATCGTCGTCAAGGCGACGGCGCGCAAGGTGCGCCGCCTCTACCAGGAGAAAATCCTGGCCGGCTTCGCCGGCGGCACCGCCGACGCGTTCACCCTGTTCGAGCGCTTCGAGGCGAAGCTGGACAAGCACCAGGGCAACCTGCTGAGGAGTGCCGTCGAACTGGCCAAGGACTGGCGCACCGACCGCATCCTGCGCCGGCTCGAGGCCATGCTGGCGGTGGCCGACCGGCAGAGCTCGCTCATCATCACCGGCAACGGCGACGTGCTCGAGCCCGAACAGGGCATCGTCGCCATCGGCAGCGGCGGCCCCTATGCCCAAGCGGCGGCGCGGGCCCTGCTGGAGAACACCGATCTGTCGCCCGAGGATGTCGTCAAGAAGGCGCTGACCGTCGCCGGCGACCTGTGCATCTACACCAACCAGAGCCATGTCATCGAGGTGCTGGAATGAGCACGATGACGCCGCAGGAGATCGTCCACGAGCTCGACAAGAACATTGTCGGCCAGGCGCGCGCCAAGCGCGCCGTCGCCATCGCCCTGCGCAACCGCTGGCGCCGCGCCCAGGTGGCCGAGCCGCTGCGCTCGGAGATCACGCCGAAGAACATCCTCATGATCGGCCCGACCGGCGTCGGCAAGACCGAGATCGCGCGCCGCCTGGCGCGGCTGGCCAACGCGCCCTTCATCAAGATCGAGGCGACGAAGTTCACCGAGGTCGGCTACGTCGGCCGCGACGTCGACACCATCGTGCGCGACCTCGTCGAGATCGCCATCAAGGACGGCCGCGAGGCGGCCATGCGCGCCGTGCGCGACCGCGCCATGGACGCCGCCGAGGACCGCGTGCTCGACGTGCTGCTGCCGCCGGCGCGCAGCGTCGGCTTCCACGGCGACGCGGAGGCGACCGAGGAAACCGCCACGCGGCAGAAGTTCCGCAAGAAGCTGCGCGAGGGCGAGCTGGACGCGCGCGAGATCGAGATCGAGGTGGCCGCACCCTCGGCGCAGATGGAAATCCTTGCCCCGCCCGGCATGGAGGAGCTGACCTCGCAGATCCAGGGCATGTTCCAGAACCTCGGCGGCGGCAAGCGCAAGACGCGCCGCATGCAGATCAGGGAGGCGCTGAAGGCCCTCGCCGACGAGGAGGCCGCAAGGCTGGTGAACGACGACGAGATCAAGCTCGCCGCCGTGCAGTCGGTGGAGCAGAACGGCATCGTCTTCCTCGACGAGATAGACAAGATCGCCAGTCGCTCGGAAGCGCACGGCGCCGACGTCTCGCGCCAGGGCGTGCAGCGCGACCTGCTGCCGCTGGTCGAGGGCACCACCATCGCCACCAAGTACGGCATGGTGAAGACCGACCACATCCTGTTCATCGGCAGCGGCGCCTTCCACCTGTCGAAGCCCTCCGACCTGATTCCGGAGTTGCAGGGGCGCTTCCCCATCCGCGTCGAGCTGGATTCGCTCTCGGTGGTCGACTTCGAGCAAATCCTCACCTCGACTTCCGCCTGCCTGACGCGCCAGTACGAGGCGCTGCTCGCCACCGAGGGCGTCGCGCTCGATTTCCAGGCCGACGGCATCCGCCGGCTGGCCGAGATCGCCTTCGCCGTGAATGAAAAGACCGAGAACATCGGCGCGCGCCGGCTGTATACGGTCATGGAGAAGCTGCTCGAGGAGGTGGCCTTCGACGCCGGCGGCCACGGCAGGGCGCTGACCGTCGACGCCGCCTATGTCGATGCGCGCCTGAAGGACCTGGCGCAGAGCGAGGATTTGGCAAGATACGTACTGTGACGCATTCAGTCGCGCGCCCCGCCGCCGGGCCGCCCCAAGGCGGGGCAGCCAACTATCTGCGAGCGCAGCGAGCCGCCGTCACCCCCTTCCGCGGGAAGGGGGCCGGGGGGTAGGCCCATATTCATGCTGCTCAGGATCGTCTCCATCGTCTTTCCGCTGTTCGCCATCGTCGCGGCGGGCTGGCTCTACGGCCGCCGCCACAAGCCGGACATGGCGCTGGCCAACCAGCTCAACATGGACGTCTTCGTGCCGGCGCTGGTGTTCGCCGCGCTGGCCGGCAAGTCCTTCGACCTGCTGGGTTACCAGGCGCTGGCCCTCGGCGGCATCGCCGTCGTGCTCGGCTCGGGGCTCGCCGCCTGGCCGCTGGCGCGCCTGCTGAGGGTCGACGCGAAGACCTTCCTGCCGCCGATGATGTTCAACAACTCCGGCAACATGGGCCTGCCGCTGGCGGTGCTGGCCTTCGGCGAGGCGGCGCTGCCGGCGGCGGTGGTGCTGTTCCTGGTGGAGAATCTGCTGCATTTTTCGCTCGGCGCCTGGATGCTGGATCGCCGCGCCCGGCTCATCACCTTGTGGCGCATGCCGATGATGCTCGCCGCGCTGGCCGGCCTGGCGATGAGCCTGTCCGGCATCGCGCTGTGGCCGCCGTTGCTGACCGCCATCCGCATGCTCGGCGACATCTCCATTCCGCTGCTGCTGTTCACGCTCGGCGTGCGCCTGGCCGGCGCGTCGTTCCATGCCTGGGGGATCGGTTTGGCCGGCGCCGTGGCACGCCCGGTGCTGGGCATGCTGATCGCTTGGGGCGCCGGCCGGGCGCTGGGCCTGTCGACGGAGCATCAGGCCATGCTGCTGGTGTTCGGCGCGCTGCCGCCGGCGGTGCTCAACTACGTTTTCGCCGAGCGCTATGCCCAGGAGCCGGACAAGGTGGCCTCGATCGTCATGGTCGGCAACGTCGCCGCCCTGCTCTTCATCCCGGTCGCCCTGGCGATCGCGTTCTGAGCACGCCCTAGTTTTTCACCGGCTTCTTCATCAGCTTGCGCTGCAGGGTGCGGCGGTGCATCTTCAGCGCCCGCGCGGTCGAGGAGATGTTGCCGTCGTGCTCCTTCAGCACGCGCTGGATGTGCTCCCACTCGAGGCGATCCACCGAAAGCGGTTCGCTGGGCGGGGCGCTGTCGGCCTGCGGCACCGTCGCTTCGAAGGCGGCGAGGATGGCGTCCACGTCGGTCGGTTTGGCGAGGTAGTGGGTGGCGCCGAGCTTGATGGCCTCGACCGCCGTGGCGATGCTGGCGTAGCCGGTCAGCACGACGATGCGGCAGCCGGGGTTGGCGGCGAGCAGCGGCCCGATCAGCGTGAGGCCGGAGGTGCCGGCGAGGTTGAGGTCGAGCACGGCGCGTGCCGGACGTGCCGTGGCCATCCGCGCCAGGGCTTCTTCCGCGTCCTGCGCGCCGGCGGCCTCGAAGCCGCGGCCCTTCAATGCCCGGACGAGGACGCGGTTGAAGGCGGGATCGTCATCGATGACGAGGATTTGCAGCGCTTCGCTCATGCCTTGCCTGCCCGAATTTTTTCCAAGGGAAGCTCGATGCGGGTGACGGCGCCGCCGCCTTCGCGGCTGGCCAGCGCGATGCGGCCGCCGAGCCGCTCCACCGCGGCGTGGGCGAGGAACAGGCCGATGCCGGTGCCCTCGGCCCGCGTCGTGACGAAGGCGCGCCCGGCGGCAAGCAGCACCTTCTCGTCGAAGCCCGGCCCGCGGTCGCGGATGTCGACGCGCAGGCGCTCCGCGCTCCACTCCGCCTCGATCTCGATGCGGCCGTCGCCGGCGTCGGCGGCGTTGTTGAAGAGGTTGAGCAGGGCCTGCTCGAGCGTCGCCTCGCCCGCCACCCGCACCGCCGCCGTGCCGTGGAGACTGACTTTTGCCTCGGCGTGCGGCCGCAGCCGGCGCCAGCGGGCGACGACCTGCTCCAGCCAGTGTTCGAGGCCGATCGCCGCCCCGCCCTCGGCGCGCGTCTGGCCGGCGCGCGCGGCCAGTCCGGTGATGATGCCCTTGCAGTGGTCGACCTGCTCGCGCAGCAGGGAGAGATCCTCCTTCATGGCGGGGCTCAGGCCCGCATCGCGGGACAGTTCGCCGGCGAGGATGGCCATGGTGGCGAGCGGCGTGCCCAGCTCGTGGGCGGCGCCGGCGGCGAGGCTGCCCAGCGCGACGACGCGCTCGTTGCGCAGCGCCTCCTCGCGCGCCGCGGCCAGTTCCCGGTCGCGGCCGCGGATGGCGGCCGCCAGGCGCATGACGAACCAGGCGATGAGGGCGGCGGAGGCGACGAAGATCAGCCACATGCCGGCCAGGTGCAGGCGGGTGGCCCGCTCGGCGTCGTCCACCGGCAGCGGCACGTTCCAGAACACCAGCAGGGAGTAGGCCGCCACGCCCAGCGCGACGATGCCCCAGACGAAGCGGCCGGGCAGCACCACCGCGGCGATGGCGATCGTCGGCAGGTAGAGCGAGACGAGGGGGTTGGCGGCGCCGCCGCTGAAGAACAGCAGCAGCGTCAGCGCCGTGACGTCCACGCAGAGCTGGGCGAACAGTTCGCCGCCGGTCACGGCGCCGTCCCGCGCCAGGCGCCGATGCGCGAGGAGATTGAATCCGGCGAGCAGGGCGACGATGGCCAGCATCGGCGCCAGCGGCAGCGCGATGCCGAACAGCGGCGCCGCCGCGACGATCAGCGCCAGCTCGCCGGCCAGGGCGATCCAGCGCATCAGGATCAGGCGTTGCAGGGCGTCGTTGCCTTCCTCGGCTTGGGTCGTCGTCAGGGTCATCCGCGGCGATTCTAGCCGATGCCGGAGCGGCATCGTGCGGCAATTTGTCGCAGAGGCGCGCCGGGCATGCCCGGCGGCAAGCAGGGGTAAAATGGATTCGATTGATACCCACCCTTCGGAGGCAACCACAATGCGCAAGACCCTACTGGCACTCTCCCTCATGCTCTTCGGCGCGACAGCGCTGGCGGACGTCGTCGTCAAGGAGGCCTGGGTGCGCGGCACCACGCCGGCGCAGAAGGCCACCGGCGCCTTCATGGAGATCACCAGCAGCGAAGCCGCTGCGCTCGTCTCGGCCAGCAGCCCGGTGGCCGGCGTGGTCGAGATCCACACCATGAAGATGGAGGACGGCGTGATGAAGATGCGTGCTATCCCGAAGCTCGACCTGCCCGCCGGCAAGGGCGTGAAACTGGCCCCGGGCGGCAACCACGTCATGCTGATGGACCTCAGGCAGCAGATGAAAAAGGGCGACGTCGTGCCCATCACGCTGAAGATCGAAGGCAAGGACAAGCAGGTGCAGACCGTCGAGATCAAGGCCGAGGTGCGCGACCTCGCCGCACCGGCGACGATGGAGCACGGCCACAAGCATTGAGCGCCTGTCCGGCTTCGGCCGGCTGCCGCCTCGAGGGATCGCTCCGCGCGCCGGGCGGTACCTCGACCGCCGAGTCCGCATGACGCCGTTTCGCACGATCCGGCTCGACCGGCTTGCCGGCATCGCCGCGGTGCTCGCCCTGCACGCGGTGGCGCTCCACGGCCTGTGGAGCCATCGCATCCAGGTGATGCCGGACGAGGTGGTGACGCTGTTCGTGGACACCATCACGCCGCCGAAGGAGGAATCGCCGCAGCCAGCGCCGCAGCCGCCCCGCCCGAAAAAGCCGCGTCCGGCGGAAACGCCGCGGCAGCTGGCCGCCCCCGCGCCGGCGCCGTCGCCGGTGGAAAGCGCGGCGCCGCCGCCCTCGCCGGCGCCCGCCGTCGAGGCGCCGCCGGCCAGGCCGGCCGGCCCGGTCACGCTCGGCATCGAGCTGGCGCTGTCCTGCCCGGAGCGCAGCGCGCCGGTCTACCCGTCGCTGTCGCGCCGCCTCGGCGAAGAAGGCAAGGTGGTGCTGCGCGTCGAACTCGACGAACAAGGCGGCGTCGCCGCGGCGCGCGTGGCCGCTTCCAGCGGCTATGCGCGTCTCGACGAGGCGGCGCTCGCCGCCGTCAAGGCCTGGCGCTGCACGCCGGCGCGGCGCGACGGCCAGCCGGTGCGCGCCGTGGCCATGCAGCCATTCATGTTCGTGCTGCAGTAAGAATCGCCGTGCCGCGCTGACTGACTTTTTCGCATCGAGAATTGGCCATGAACGAAAGCCTCGGCTTTGCCCATTTCCTGTCGCAGACCGATGCCGTCGGGCGCAGCGTGCTGTGCCTGCTGCTCGCCCTCTCTGTGGCGAGCTGGTACCTGGTCCTGACCAAGGGGCTGGCGAACCTGCTCGCCGGCCGCCGCGCGGCGGCCTTCCTGCGGCAGTTCTGGGCCGCCGCCTCGCTCGACGAGGTCAGCACGATGCTGGCGCAGCGGCCGCTCGACAACGCCTTCGCCGCACTGGCGCAGCAGGCGATCGGCGCCGCCGACGGCAGCCGGCCGGCCCTGCAGCGCCTCTCCGCCGCCGGCGGAGCGGACGAATTCCTCACGCGCGTGCTGAGAAACGGCATCGACCAGGAGGCGGCGCGCGTCGAGCACGGCCTGACGCTGATGGCCTCGGCCGGCTCGGCGGCGCCCTATGTCGGCCTGTTCGGCACGGTGTGGGGCATCTATCACGCTCTGGTGCAGATCGGCATGAGCGGGCAGGGCACGCTGGACAAGGTGGCCGGCCCGGTCGGCGAGGCGCTGATCATGACGGCGCTCGGACTGGCGGTGGCGATTCCGGCGGTGCTCGCCTACAACGCCTTCAACCGGCGCAACCGCATCTGGCTGGCGAAGCTGGATGCCTTCGCTCACGACTTGTATGCGCTGATGACCGTCGGCGCCAAGGCCAACAGCTCGGCCGGCGAGGTGCGCCAGTTGCGCGCCGTCGCGCCGCGCTGAGGGAGGGACGAGCCATGGCAATCGGAAGCTTCGACGGGCGCGGCCAGCAGGCGCCGATGGCGGAGATCAACGTGGTGCCGCTGGTGGACGTCATGCTGGTGCTGCTGGTGATCTTCATCGTCACCGCGCCGCTGCTCACCCACTCGGTGAAGATCGACCTGCCGAAGGCCTCGAGCAGCCCGAACCTGACGCGGCCCGTGCACGTCCAGCTCGGCATTCGCGAGGACGGCAGTCTGCACTGGAACGGCGCGGCGGTGGAGATGCAGGAACTCGAGTCGCACTTCTCGGCGGCGGCGATGCAGGAACCGCAGCCCGAGCTGCACATCCGCGCCGACCGTCTGGTCCCCTACGAGCGCGTGGCGCAGGTGATGAGCAAGGCGGCCAAGGCGGGGCTGGTGCGCATCGGCTTCGTCACCGACCCGACGCAACGCTAGCGGCGCGACGCGATTCCACGAGGGAGTACACCGCCGGCACCACCACCAGCGTCAACAGCGTCGAGGAGATCATCCCGCCGATGACGGCGATCGACAGGGGCTGGTTGGTCTCGCTGCCGGCGCCCAGCCCGAGCGCCGCCGGCAAGAGGGCGAGGATGATCGTCGCCGAGGTCATCAGCACCGGCCGCATGCGGATCGGACAGGCATCGCGCAGCGCGGCGTCCACCGCCATGCCCCCGCCGCGCCGCTGGTTGGTGAGGTCCACCAGCAGGATCGAGTTCTTCGCCACCAGGCCGATCAGCAGCACCAAGCCGATCATCGAGTAGATGTTGAGCGTCTGGCCGAACAGCCACAGCGCGGCCACGCCGCCGATGATGGCGAGCGGCTGCGCCAGCATGACGATCAGCGGCTGCAGGAAGGAATTGAACTGGCTGGCGAGCACCATGTAGAGCAGCACCAGCGCCAGCGCGAAGGCGAACGCCATGTACTTCACCGTCTTGCCGAACTCCTCGGCCTGGCCGATGAACTTCACCGCGTAGCCGGGCGGCAGGATCTGCTGCGCCGCCTCGCGCACCTTGACGACGGCTTCGCCGAGCGGGATGGTCGGCGAGGCGAAGAAGGTGGCGGAATACTGCAGGTCGAAGCGGCCGATCACCGCCGGGCCGAGCTGCTCCCTGAAGCTGGCGACGGAATCCAGCCGCACCAGCTTGCCGTCCTTCGCGCGCAGGAAGATCTTCGACATGTCCGAGGGCTGGGTGAATTCGCCCTCGCGTCCCTTGACGCGGATGTCGTAGCGCTGGCCGTCGCCCGGCTCGTCGTTGAACTTGGCGATGTCGATGCCGCCGGTGAGCATGTTGACGGCCAATGCGACGTCCTGCGAAGTCAGGTTGGCCGCCGCGATGCGCGTGCGGTCGGGCTGGAAGATGAGCTGGGGCAGGTCGAGCTGCAAATCGGTGTCGAGGCGGCCGATGCCGGGCTCGGCGGCGAGCCGGCCCTGCAACTCGCGCGTCAGCCGCCCGACCTCCTGCAGGCTCTCGCCGACCAGCACGAACTGCAGCGGTTCGCCGCGCTGGCCCTGCACCAGCGGATAGGGCGCGGCGAAGGCGCGCGCGCCCGGGATGGTCGCCAGTTCCTGGCGGACGAGCGGAATGATTTCCTGCTGCTTCACCGTGCGCTCCTCGCGCGGCGCCATGCGCACCACCACCGTGCCTTGGTTCACCTGGCCGGCGCTGCCGAGGCCGATGAGGGCGAACTCGGTGACGATTTCCTTGTGGCGGTTGAGGATCTCTTCGACCATGCGCAGGCGCGAGTCGGTGTACTCGATGCTCGAGCCGAGCGGCGTGCGCAGGTAGACGAGGAAGCGGCCCTCGTCCTGCTCCGGCGCGAAGCCCTTGCCGATGCTGGCGAACGGCAGCCAGCTCGCCGCCAGCGTCGCCAGCGTCAGCGCCACCACCTTCCAGCGGTGGCGCAGCGCGCGGTCGAGCAGGTTGCGGTAGAGATTGTCCAGCCCCTCGAAGAAGCGGTCGAGCCGGTGGTAGAGCGCGCCGTGCTGCTTCTCCACCTTCAGGTAGCGCGAACAGAGCATCGGCGTCAGGGTCAGCGAGACGAACAGCGAGACCAGCACGCCGAAGGTGACGACCACGGCGAAGGAGCGGAAGAACTGGCCGATGATGCCGCTCATGAAGATCACCGGGGCGAAGATCGACACCAGCGACAGGGTGGCGGCGATGACGGCGAAGACCACCTCGTTGGCGCCGTTGATGGCGGCGGAGACCGGGTCGGGATCGAGCTCCTCGCGGTGGCGGAAGATGTTCTCCAGCACGACGATGGCGTCGTCCACCACCACGCCGATCAGCAGCAGCAACGCCAGCATGGTGAGCGAGTTGAGGGTGAAGCCGAAGAAGTAGATGACGGCGATGGCGCCCATCAGCGAGACCGGGATGGCCAGCGAGATGATCAGGGTCGAGCGCACCGAGCGCAGGAAGAACCACACCACCAGGGCCGCCAGCAGCGTGCCCTCGACCAGGTGCTCCTTCAGAGAGTTGACGATCTCCAGGATGAACACCGCGTCGTTGGAGACGACGGTGAGGGACATGCCCGGCGGCAGCTGCGGCCGGATCTCGTTCTCCAGGCGCGCCTTCACCCGCTCGACGGTCTCGACGGTGTTGGTGTTGGCGATCTTGACGATGCCGAGGCCGACGGTGGTCTCGCCGTTGAAGCGCGCCAGCTGGCGGTTGTCGGTGAGCCCGTCCTCCACCTCGGCGATGTCCTTCAGGCGGATCGGCGACTTGTCCTTGTAGCCGACGATCATCTGCGCCAGGTCGTCGAGGCGGTGGAATTCCAGATCGAGCTTGACCAGGCTTTCGGTGGTCTTGCCGACGACGAAGCCGCCGGCGAGCTGGAGGTGTTCCCTGGCGAAGGCCTCGTTGATGTCCTGCGCCGTGACGGCGAAGGCGGCCATGCGGTCGGGCCGCAGGTTGACGCGGAGGGTGCGGTCGCGCCGTCCGCCGATGCGCACCTCGCCGACGCCGTCGATGGTCTCCAGCTTCTTCTTGACGACGTTGATGGCGTACTGGTTGAGCTGCTGCTGGGTGCGGTCGCCCTGCAGCGCCATCCAGAAGATCGGCTGGGCGTTGGTCTCCACCTTCGCCACCACCGGCGGGTCGACGTCCTTGGGCAGGCGGCGCAGCACCTGATTCACCTTCGCCTGCACCTCGTTGAAGGCGACGTCGATCTTCTTCTCGAGGCCGAAGGTGATGTTGATCACCGAGATGCCGGGCGAGGAGGTGGACTGGATGTGCTCGATGCCGGGCACGCTGTTCACCGAGGTTTCCAGCAGGTTGGTGATGCTGGCGTCGACGATGTCCGGGTTGGCCCCCTTCAGCGCGGTGGTGATGGAGACGACCGGGAATTCGATGTAGGGCAGCCGGTCCATGCCGATGCGCTGGTAGCTGATGATGCCGAACAGCACCAGCACGCCGCTGAGCATCCACGCCAGGACGTGGCGCTTGATGGAAAGCTCGGGCAGGGTCATTTCTTCGCTTCGGGTCGGGCGGCGGCGCCGTGCTGCGGGGACTGACTTTCCGGCGGCCCTCCCGGTGCGGGGGCCTTGCCCTGCTCCTTCACCGTGACGGCCGCGTTGTGCGTGAGGAAGCCGGCGCCGTCGAGCGCGACGGTGGTGCCGGCCGGCAGGCCCTTGGAGATTTCCACCATGCCGGCGCGCTTGGCGCCGACCTCGACGACATGCTGGGTCGCCTTGCCGTCGGCGATGGCATAGACCACCTTGCCGGCCGGCCGCAGCACGACGCTCTGCTCCGGCACCAGCACGGCGTCGTCGCGCTGGGCGACCACCACTGCGGCGTTGACGGTGCCGCCGGGGCGGAAGCCGTCCATATTGTCGATGTCCACGATGACGTCGAGTGCGCGGCCGGATTCCGAGACGCTGGGCTTGATCTCGCTGACGGTGCCGCGGAATTCCTTGCCCGGCAGCAGCGGGGAAGCGAGGATCGCGGCCTGTCCCCGCTGCAGGCGGGCAGCCGCGGACTCGGGGAAGGGCAGGTGGGCGCGCAGGCGGCGCGAGGACACCAGCTGGAACAGGGGGTCGCCGACCTTGACGTAGTCGCCGAGCGAGGCGACCTGTGTCTCGATGACGCCGTCGAAAGGGGCGACGACGCGCGCCTTGCCCTGGCTGCGCCGGCTCATGTCGCCGCGGGCGCGGGCGGCGGCCAGCTGTTCGCGCAGCGCGTCGCGCTGGGCGCGGGCGTCGTCCGCGGCGTTCTTCGAGATGAAGCCCTTTTGCACCAGTTGCTGTTGCCGCTCGACGACGCGCTCCTGCTGCGCCAGCAGGGCTTCGGTGCGCTTGCGTTCGGCCTCGTCGGCGCGGTTCTGCAGGGCGAAATCCGTGTCGTCGATGACGGCCAGCAGTTCGCCCTTGCGGACCGCCTGGCCGGCGCCGGCCAGCACCCGGATCACCTTGCCTGCCACCTCGGCGCCGATCTTCGGATCGATCACCGCTTCCAGGCTGCCAAGCGTCTCCTCGGTGATTTCCATTGCGCCCGCCTTGGCCTGGGTAACGGTGACCAGGGTGGGCGGCGGACCGGAGGGTTTTTTCTCCTCGGTTTTTTGGCAGGCCGCCAGCACGAGGGCGGCGGCAAGAATCGCGAATTGGCTTCTAGGCATGAGCTTCCGTCGATGGCTGAGCGCGGTCGATCACGGCAGGATCCGCTCGCCGGCGAAGAGTTGCTCGATCCGCTCGCGCTCGCGCACGAGATGGAGCCGGTCGCCGTCGACCATGATTTCCGCGGCGCGCGGCCGCGAATTGTAATTCGAGCTCATCGCCATGCCATAGGCGCCGGCCGACATGATCGCCAGCAGGTCGCCCGCGGCGACCGCCAGCGAACGACCGTGGCCCAGGAAGTCGCCGGATTCGCAGACGGGCCCGACGACTTCATATTCCGCCGTTTCGCCGCTGCCTTGGCGCACCGGCAGGATGTCGTGCCAGGCGTCGTACAGCGCGGGCCGCATCAGGTCGTTCATGGCGGCATCGATGACGGCGAAATTCCTCTCCTCGCCGTGCTTGAGGTGCTCGACACGGGCGAGCAGGAGGCCGGCGTTGCCGACCAGCGCGCGGCCCGGCTCGAAGAGCACCTTTTCCCGGCGGCCGGTGAGTTGCGCCAGGATCGGCGCCAGGTACTCGGCGACGGACGGCGGCGTTTCGTCGCGATAGCGGATGCCGATGCCGCCGCCCAGATCGAGATGCCGCAGGACAATGCCCTCGGCGGCGAGGCGGTCGGCGAGCGCGAGGATCTTGCCGGCCGCCTCGGCCGCCGGCGCCGGATCGAGCAGCTGCGAGCCGATGTGGCAGGCGATGCCGGCAATCTCGAGGTGCGGCAATCTGCGGGCGCGCCGGTACAGTTCAAGCGCCTCGGTGTAGGCGACGCCGAACTTGTTGTGGCGCAGGCCGGTGGAAATGTAGGGGTGGGTCTTGGGGTCGACGTCGGGGTTGACGCGCAGGGCAATCGGCGCCCGCTTGCCGGCCCGGCCGGCGATCTCGCTGAGTCGCTCCAGTTCGGCGGCGGACTCGACATTGAAGCAGAAGATGCCCTTGTCGAGGGCCATGCGTATCTCGTCGACCGTCTTGCCGACGCCCGAGAACACCACTCTGGCGGGATCGCCGCCGGCGGCGACGACGCGCGCCAGCTCGCCCCCGGATACGATGTCGAAGCCGGCGCCGGCGCGGGCGAACAGGTTCAGGATGGCGAGGTTCGAGTTGGCCTTGACGGCGTAGCAGACCATCGCATTGCGGCCGGCCAGCGCCTGGCGGAATTCTTCGAAGCGCGACTGCAGCGCCGCGCGCGAGTAGACGTAGCAGGGCGTGCCGTAGGCCGCGGCGATCTGCGGCAGGGGCACGTCCTCGGCACAGAGGGTGCCGTCGCGGTAGGCAAAGGGATTCATTGCGCGGGGGCGCTGCCGGCTTTGCTATCATTGGCCGGCGGTGTTTGGGGTGATGGCTGCGCGGCGCCGGCCGGTGCCGGCCTGGGGGGAAGCGTCAGCCCGGTCCGGGTGCCGCAGGCGCCCAGAAGCAGAACAGCGAGAAGGATTCCGAGAATGCGCATGATGCCCGCAAAAATCGTGATGTTAGCAGAAGGCATGTAATGGAAGAAACCGAGTTCAACGCCTTGGCCGAAGCCGCCCTGTCGAGAATCGAGCAGGCCCTGGATGCCTGCGATGCAGGCCTCGATTACGAGCCGCAACCCGGCGGCGTGCTGGAGATCGAATTTGGCGACGGCAGCAAGATCATCATCAACCGTCATGCCGCCGCACGCGAGATCTGGGTGGCGGCCCGTTCGGGCGGCTTTCATTTCCGCCATGATAACGGCCGCTGGGTCGGAACGCGCGACGGCGTCGAACTGTTCGATGCACTCGGCAGACTGGCTTCGGAACAGGCCGGCGAGCGAATCGTGCTGGCCTGATCAACCCGACGTGCTCTGCGGCGGCAGGGTCATCCGGATGGGCGATTCGGGATCCGTCTCGCTTGGCGGGGGGGGCAGGCTTTCCCGGTAGATCAGCTCCGTTCCCTTGCCGCCCGATTCCGCCGCACCCTCGGCGGGCGTCTTGACCGTCACCAAACCCTCCGGTGTCGCCATGAAGGATTCGGGCACGTTTTTCAGGGCCTTCTCCATGAAGCCGATCCAGATCGGCAGGGCGGCGAAGCCGCCGGTTTCACCGTTGCCCAGTTTCTTCGGCTGGTCGAAACCGATCCAGGCGATGCCGACGAGGGACGGCTGGTAGCCGCAGAACCAGGCGTCGACGAAATCGTTGGTGGTGCCGGTCTTGCCGGCGAGGTCGCCGCGCTTGAGCTGGAGCGCCCGCGTCGCCGTGCCGCGTCGCACGACGTCGTGCAGCATGCTGTCCATCAGATAGGCGTTGCGCGGGTCGATCACGCGCAGGTTTTCGTCGCCGGCGACGACCGGCTGGGCTTCGGCCAGGACGCCGCCCTTGTCATCGAGGATCTGCTTCACGACATAGGGCTGGATGCGATAGCCGCCGTTGGCGAGCACGGCATAGCCGGCCAGCTGCTGCCAGGGCGTGACGCTGCCGGCGCCGAGGGCCATCGTCAGGTAGGGCGGATGCTTGTCGGCATCGTAGCCGAAGCGGGTGACGTAATCCTGGGCATACTGGGTGCCGATCGACTTCAGGATGCGGATCGACACCAGGTTCTTCGACTTCGCCAGGCCGGTGCGCAGGGTCATCGGTCCTTCGTACTTGCCGTCGTAGTTTTTCGGCTCCCAGGCCTGGCTGCCGGTCTCGGCCGCGGAAACCACCAGCGGCTCGTCGGGAATGACGCTGGCCGGAGTGAAGCCCTTTTCGAGGGCGGCGGAGTAAATGAAGGGTTTGAAGCTGGAGCCGGGTTGGCGCCACGCCTGGGTGACATGGTTGAATTTGTTGCGGTTGAAGTCGAAGCCGCCGACGAGGGCGCGGATGGCCCCATCGATCGGGCTGGCGGCGACGAAGGCGGCCTCGACCTCCGGCAATTGCACGATCTGCCAATTGCCCTTCTCGTCCTTCTGCACGTAGATAATGGCGCCGCGCCGCAGGCGCTTGTTGGCGGGCGCCTTCTCGTCGAGCATGCGCTGGGCGAATTTCAGGCCGTCGCCGGAAATCTGCACGATTTCGCCGCCGCGCCGATAGGCCTTCACCGACTTGGGCGATGCATCGAGAATGACGGCCGCCAGGATATCGTCCGAGTCGGGTTCTTCCTGGAGCGCCTCCTCGAGGGTTTCGTCGGAGGCGCTGCCGGGTTGGCCGAGATCGGCATACTCCCTGGCGCCCCGGTAACCGTGCCGCTTGTCGTAATCGATCACGCCGCGCCTCAGGCTGGCATAGGCGGCCTCCTGGTCCGGCTTGAGAATGGTCGTGACGACGCGCAGGCCGCGCGTGTAGGTCTCCTCGCGGAAGCGCTCGAAGACCATTTGCCGGGCCATTTCCGCGACGTAATCGGCCCGCACCGCAAACTCGTTGACGTCGCGCTTGATGTGCAGGTCCTGCTTTTGCGCCTCGGCGAATTGCGCGTCCGTGATGGAGCCCAGATCGAGCATCCGGCGCAGGACATAGGACTGGCGCAACTTGGCGCGCTTGGGATTGACGACGGGATTGAAGCTGGAGGGGGCCTTGGGCAGGCCGGCCAGCATGGCGGCCTCCGCCAGGCTGATGTTCTTCAGCGGCTTGCCGTAATAGATCTGCGATGCCGCGGCAAAGCCGTAGGCGCGCTGGCCGAGGTAGATCTGATTGATGTAGATCTCAAGTATCTCGTCCTTGGAAAGATTGTTCTCGATCTTGAAGGCGAGCAGCGCCTCGTAAACTTTGCGCGTCAGCGTCTTTTCGCTGGAGAGAAAGAAGTTGCGCGCCACCTGCATGGTGATGGTGCTGGCGCCCTGGCTTTTGCCGCCGCTGGTGAAGTTGGCGTAGGCGGCGCGCAGCACGCCCAGGGTGTCCACGCCGGGATGCTGGTAGAAACGCTCGTCCTCCGCGGCCAGTATCGCCTGCTTCATGATCTGCGGCACTTCCTGGATGCGCACCAGTGCGCGGCGCTCCTCTCCGAACTCCCCGATCAGATAACCATCCGCCGTATAAACGCGCAACGGGATCTTCGGCTGGTAATCGGTCAACACCTCGAGGGAGGGAAGTTGAGGGTAGGCCAGAATGACGATGATGGCCGCCAAGGCAAGGCCCATCAGGGCAAGGCCAGCCAAAAACAGGATTGGATAAGCGATCCAGCGCAGTGCGTTGGGCAAGTGAGGACTCGGTGCAGGACGAAAGCGCGCAATTATATGCTTCGTGCGCTACAAGTTGATTGTGCAGGGAAATTTCATGTCGTATTGCGCGTTGCCTGCAGACCCGAAGCGATGATATATTTTCTGCAGAATCAATAGGTTAAATAGGTCGCCGAAGGCGGGGGCGGGCTTGTCGTGGAAAGGCGACAGAGCTACGGAAAAAAAACTTTACACGAGCCATAGTTGTTGCTAGGATTTAATGTAAATTATCTGTATTGCTCCTAACTAACGAAAATTCAAAAGGATTTTTCTTGCAGATAGATCTCTCCATATTCAACCCGAAGGCGCGGCCGTTGCTTGGGCTGGACATCAGCTCGTCATCGATCAAGATGGTCGAACTGGCGGAGGTGTCGAAAGGAAGCTATCGCATCGAGCGCTATGCGATTGAGAGTCTGCCGCGCGACGCCGTGGTGGATGGCAACATTGCCAATCTCGAAACGGTGGCCGAGGCGGTCAAGCGGGCCTGGAAACGCATGGGTACGTCGACCCGGTTTGTAGCCATGGCACTGCCCGCGGCGGCAGTCATCACGAAGAAAATCATCGTGACTGCCGGCCAGCGCGAGCGTGAACTCGAGTTGCAGGTCGAATCGGAGGCAAACCAGTACATCCCCTTCGCGCTGGACGAGGTGAACCTGGATTTTCAGGTGGTGGGTCCGGCGCCCAGCAGTCCCGAAGAATCCGAGGTGCTGATTGCCGCCTCGCGCAAGGAGAAGGTGGAAGACCGTGTTGCCGTGGCCGAGGCGGCGGGATTGAAGCCCATGGTCATGGACGTGGAGTCCTATGCCGCGCAGGCAGCCTTCGAACTGGTCGAAAGTCAGTTCCCGGAAGGCGGCAAGAACCAGACGATCGCGCTGGTCGACATCGGCGCGAATGTCATGAACGTCACCATCCTGCGCAACGATCAGCCGGTGTATACGCGTGAGCAGGCATTTGGCGGCAACCAGCTGACGCAGGACATCGTGCGCCAGTACGGCATGAACCAGGAAGAGGCCGAAGCCGCCAAGCGGACCGGCAATCTCCCCGAGAATTTCGAGTCCGATCTGTTGCGGCCATTCCTCGACAACCTGGCCCTGGAGGTTTCGCGGGCGCTCCAGTTTTTCTTTACCTCGACGCAGTACAACCAGGTCGACCACATCGTTCTGGCGGGAGGCTGCGCCGTGATTCCCGGCGTGGATGAGGCCGTGTCGGGGCGCACCCAGATCAGCACGGTCGTCGCCAATCCCTTTGCCAACATGGCGCTGTCCCAGCGCATCCGTCCGAAGAACCTTGCCACGGATGCGCCGTCCCTGCTGGTCGCCTGCGGCCTGGCGTTGCGGAGGTTCGATCAGTGATCCGCATCAATCTTCTGCCTCACCGCGAGGAAAAGCGCAAAGCCCTGCGCCAGCAATTTTATGCCCTGTCCGGCCTGATAGCGGTACTGGCGATTTTGATCGTCATTCTGGTGCATGGGGTGATTGCCGGCTACATCGGCCAGCAGGAGGGCAAGAACGAATTCCTGAAAAAGGAAATTGCCGCCCTGGACAAGGACATCGACGAAATCAAGCGCTTGAAGGAACAGACCAATGCGCTGCTCTCGCGCAAGGGCGTCATCGAGTCGCTGCAAGGCAGCCGCGCCGAGGCTGTACAGTTGTTCAACGAACTGGCGCGTCAAGTTCCCGCGGGCATTTACCTGAAATCGCTCAAGCAGACAGGCAACAAAATCAACATTTCCGGCTTCGCCCAATCGAATGCGCGGGTATCGACCCTGATGCGCAATCTCGAAGCTTCTCCGCTGCTCGAGCAACCTGACCTCATCGAGATCAAGGCCGTTACCGTGGGGAACAGGCGTTATGCGGAGTTCAATTTGAATGTCCTCGTTACACGGGCTACCTCCGCGGCCGACAAGAAGCCTGGACGATCGGCACCGCCGCCCAAGCAGGATAAAAAAGCATGAAGACGCCCAGCTTGCCCAAAATGCCGGCAATCCCCCAAATCGATTTCCGGGCGCTGACGGAAGACTTTAAAGCGCTTGATCCCAAGGATATTGGCGGATGGCCAGTATTGCCCCGCGTGGTAGTGCTACTCGGGCTGTTCGTTGTCCTGCTGGCAAGCGGATGGTGGTTCGACTGGAAATCCGAGATCGAGGAACTGGATGCCAAGCAGCAGCAGGAGACCAAGCTCAAGGACGAATATCTCGACAAGAAGAAGCAGGCGGTCAATCTGGAGGAATACCGCAAACAACTGGCCGAGATCGACAAGACGTTCGGAACTCTGCTCAAGCAACTGCCCAACAAGGCCGAAATGGAAGCTCTGCTTGTCGATATCAACCAGGCTGGCCTAGGACGAGGGCTGCAATTCGAGCTTTTCAAACCAGGCAGGGAAACATTCAGGGATTTCTATGCTGAACTGCCGATCACGCTGAAGGTGACGGGCAATTATCATGACTTGGGAGCGTTTTCTGCTGATGTAGCCAAATTGTCCCGCATTGTCTCACTGACCGATATTGCGGTTGCTCCAGATAAAGGGGGGCAACTGAAGATGGACGCCATCGCCATGACTTACCGGTATCTGGATGAAGAGGAACTGGCTGCTCAGCGCAGGGAAAAGGCGGCACAAGACAAGGCTAAAGGAGCCAAAAAATGAGGCAGGCGGCCATTATCGTCGTATGCATGGGGCTGGCTGCCTGCGGTGGGGAGGAGCATCAGGACTTGCGGGAATGGATGAAGGAGTCGACGAAGGACCTCAAGGGGAAAGTCCTTCCCTTGCCGCCCATGAAGAGCTTTCACACCGTTGCGTACGTGGCAGGCGATCAACCCGATCCGTTTGCTCCTTCCAAGATCGAGCCGGAGAGAAAGGCGGGTGCAGGAGGGGGCATAAAACCCGATCTCGACCGCCGCAAGGAACCTCTGGAATTCTTTCCTCTGGAGTCCCTGAAGATGGTTGGCACACTCATGAAGGGGAAAATGGTGCATGCTCTGATTCAAGCGGACAAGAACCTGCTACAGGTCAAGATCGGGAATTACGTGGGCCAGAACTTCGGCATCATTACGGACATCAAGGAAACCGAAGTGACATTGAAGGAGCTTATTCCCGATGCCTTGGGGGAATATTACGAGCGCACCAGCACATTGCATCTGCAAGAGCAGCAGGAGGTCAAGAAATGATTAAGACAATCATGCAATTTTCACGATGGCTCTTGCTGGCATTGCTTATGCTGTCGCATAGCGCCTGGGCGCAGATTACCATCGACTCGATCGGCATCAGCCAGCAGGGTGCTGACATCATCGTGAAACTGACCACCTCTCAGCCGTTGTCAGCTGTTCCGGCCAGTTTCAGTGTTGCCAATCCGCCACGTATTGCCTTCGATCTTCCCGGAGTCACCAACGCGTTGGGCGTGAACATGAAGACGGTTAGTGAGGGCGACCTGCGCAGCATTAATGTGGTGGAGGCCGGAAACCGCACCCGGGTCGTCCTGAATCTTAAGAAAAATCGTCAGTCGTCGGCCCGGATCGACGGTAAGAATGTATACATAACCCTGGAGGGGGCGACGGGTCAATCCACTTCGGCAGCCATCGAATCCGCTCCGCAACCTTTTGCGGAAGCCAAACCTTCCTCCGGGACTGCGACGAGCATCAAGGACATCAGTTTTCGCCGTGGCCAGGGGGGGGAAGGAAGGGTATTGGTCGATTTGTCGGACAGTAACGTGGGCATTGATATACGGCAGCTAGGCCCCAACCTGATCGTCGAATTCCAGAAGGCCGCATTGCCCGACGCCTTACGCCGCAAGCTGGACGTGAGCGATTTCGCAACTCCGATTACCGCCATCAGTACAACCTCACAAGGCGAAAGCGTGCGCATGGTCATTTCTCCCAAGGGGCAATGGGAGCACAACGCTTACCAAAGCGACAACCAGTTCGTGGTTGAGGTCAAGCAGGTGATCGACGATCCGAACAGGCTGGTGCAGGGCGGCCGCAAGGGATACCAAGGGGAAAGGCTATCACTCAATTTCCAGAACATTGATGTGCGGGCGGTGCTTCAGGTGATTGCCGATTTCACCGACTTCAATATCATCACCAGCGACACCGTGGGCGGCAATCTCACGCTGCGGCTCAAGGACGTGCCTTGGGATCAGGCGCTCGACATCATTCTGCAAGCCAAGGGGCTTGATAAGCGCAAGAATGGTAACGTCATCTGGATTGCCCCTCGGGACGAATTGGCTGCCAAGGAAAAGCTGATTCTCGAATCCCGTCAGCAGATTACTGACATCGAGCCCTTAGTGACGCAACCGTTCCAGTTGAATTACCACAAGGCAAAGGCGGTATTCGACTTTCTGAAAAACAAGGACCAGACCGTTTTGTCGAAGCGCGGTTCGGTGATCGTGGATGAGCGCACCAACAAGCTATTTGTGACCGACGCCCCTGCGCGGCTGGAAGATGTGCGTCAGCTGATAGCTGAGGTTGACGTTCCGGCGCGCCAGGTCATGATCGAGGCGCGCATCGTTGAGGCTGAGGACAATTTCACCAAGAACGTGGGTGCGCGGCTGGGTTTTCACGATCAGCCATTTGCCGGGCGGAAAACCATGCTCTTCCCGGGCGTTCGCTACGGCTTCGGCGGCGGCTTGGCGGACACCGGCTATCATACGGGCCAGGTCTCGACCACGCCAAATTTCATAACGGATTCGATGGGCGTCAACCTTCCCGCAACATCTATTGCCGGAAAACAGCCGGGCCAGTTTTCGTTTGTCCTGTTCAACAGCGCACAAACCCGCTTCCTGAACCTAGAAGTGAGCGCGCTGGAAGCGGATGGCAAGGGCAAGATCATTTCCAGCCCTCGTGTCGTCACGGCCGATCAGGTCGAAGCGCTGATCGAGCAGGGCGTGGAGATCCCCTACCAGCAGGCCACAAGTTCGGGAGCTACGAGCATTTCCTTCCGCAAGGCGAACCTGGCGCTGAAAGTCAAACCCCAAATCACGCCAGACGGGCGTGTCAACTTGAGCGTAGACATCAACAAGGATTCGCCGAACACCCAGATCGCCACCGGCGCCGGCGTCGCCATTGACACCAAGCACGTCAAGACGGAGGTGCTGGTCGAGAACGGAGGGACGGTGGTCATCGGCGGCATCTACACCCAGGACGAACGGAGCATCACGACACGCGTGCCGGTGCTGGGAGACGTGCCCTATGTCGGCTTCCTCTTCAGGCACAACGAAAAAAAGGATAACAAGACCGAGCTGCTGGTCTTCATCACTCCGAAGGTCATCAGCGAATCGCTCAGCATGCGCTGAGCGCGCCGCAAGGCAATCACGGGCCGGCCCAGCCGGCCCTTTCTTTTTGCGGGAGAGCCCTCGCCTGATAAAATCCCCGCGTGAGAACCTGCGGCAACATCTATCTGGTGGGCATGATGGGCGCGGGCAAGACGACGATCGGCCGGCACCTGGCCAGGCGCTTGAACAAGCGCTTTGTCGATTGCGACCATGAAATCGAGG
>WBZY01000339.1_pt1 | contig 36882 bp, 30 predicted proteins | sample 5204191 | NCBI WGS metagenome assembly WBZY01 (sample SAMN12344363, study PRJNA552823) | activated sludge metagenome | biome: Activated sludge suspended growth; feature: Anammox Sidestream; material: Wastewater; isolation source: activated sludge from anammox sidestream of wastewater treatment...
GAATGCGAATGTGACGGTACCGTCATTCCCGCAAGGGACATATGCTCCGGTCATTGTCACATTCACGCGTCCGGATCCGGGACAGCATACGGACTTCACGCTGCGTGCGTACGCAAGAAGGCAGGTGCTGGACATCCGGGCCCAGTGCTCTGCCGGGGCGTCGTCCCAGACCGCAAGCCGATCAACATACGGCGCCCCCAATACCTCATTCTGGGTACCAACCCAGAACGTTCCCGTGATGGACGCACTGCTGAGCTTTGCGTTCAGAATGGCAACGAGCGATGAGCGTGAGGAAACCGCCCGAAACTGATCAAGTTTCGGCATCGAACCAAGAGAGGCTGCCTTTGCCGGCGGCCTCTTTTTGTCTTAAGGTCAAAGCCGACCTTGGCGGTAAACGTCCGCCCGCCGAGCGAGCATCCTTGCCGGGTCGTTGGTAATGATCGAACGTAGGCCAAGGCGTATCGCTCGCGGCACCCAAGCGGGATTATCTGTCGTCCAGATCGTGACGGGAAAACCACTTTTTCCGGCCTTGTCCATCAGCTTTTGTGTTGCGAGCGAGTGATGGATCGAGAGTTCATCGGCTCCAAGTTCCTCCGCGAGCTTTACCATGCGCTTCTCTTTTCGCAGAAGGGCCATTATCTTTGGAGCAAAAAGGGCCGCCGTTCGAACTCCGGGAGCAAGCGCTCGGACGTGCGGAATGACGGCAAGCCGAAAGCTCTTTATTACAACCTGTGGAGCGAGGCAGGAGTTCTTCACCTCGCGGCACACGGCTGCGGCCAGCAGTTCCAGATCGGGCTTGCGGCATTTGAGCTCAATGAATATCAGACCTGGAAAATCTTGCAGAAGCGCCAGGGTATCCGCCAATGTTGGAATACATTCTGACGAGAAATTTCGAGAACCGACTGTCTTTGAGGTGGTTGTGAACCAGCTTCCCACATCGATATCCGCGAGTTCGCCCGAGGTTCGAGATGCAACGGTTGCTTCGATACGCGCTGTTCGCTTCAAGCTGGCATCGTGGATGACCACTGGCACTCCGTCGCGGGCCAAGCGAACGTCGAATTCGATTCCGTCCGCGCCGGTGTCGACGGCAAGCTGAAATGCGGCCAACGTGTTTTCGGGAGCCATAGAACTGGCTCCACGGTGCGCAATGATCAACGGAACGGGGAACGATTCCTTCATTGGGCCTCAGCCGTCGATTTTTCGAGAAGGAAGATGGATTTCGACCACCCGATCGGCTCTGATACCGGGAACTCGTGTTCGCCAACGATGTCAAAGTATTGCTTAGCGATGCGACGTACGTTCTTAACAGGGTGGATCTTGAACTTGTAGAAGAATTTCAGTACCGAGCCGACGAGCGAAGGCTTTACAGGGATCAGAACCAACCGGCCGCCCGGCTTTAGAACTCTCGAAAGCTCGCGCAGTCCATCATCCAATGAAACATACTCGAGAACCCCGCAAGTCAGGATCAGATCGAATGTGCCCTCGGCAAACGGAAGGAGGAGAATATTGGACTGCACGGAAGTTATATGTTTGGAATCGATCTTTCTTTTCTCTTTTCGAAACTGGTCCCGAGCGATCTTGAGTGAATTGATCGAAAGGTCGAGAGCGACCGTTTGCTGGGGCCTGAATCCTGCATCTTGGAACCCTAAGGTGACAATGCCGGTGCCGCTGCCCGCATCTAGGACAAATGAATCAGGCCCGACGGTCAACTGGAGTGAGCGCAGATATTTGGCTACAGACGCTCGATAACCGTTGACCTTGAGCGCGAGGTTATGGACATCGGCGATCCGATCGTAGAAGCCTTGTGTCCTGGTTTTTTTGGCAAGAGCCCTTTTTGGCTTCATCCCTTATTTTTCCGCGAGCAGTTTCAGCATTACCTGACGGAGTTCCTCGATCCGAGTCGGGTTGGTTCCGCTTTCGATATAGCGTATCACGCCTTTTCGGTCAATGAGAACCGTTGTCGGCAGCCCCGTGGCGGCATACAAAAATTGCGTTCCTTGTCCCTTGGCGACCACGAAATCATAGGTCAGGCCTTCCTCCTTCTTGAACTGTTTCAAGTAGGCGATCTCACTTGCTTCGTCCGCTGTGATCCCGTTAGCGCGGCCGTAATACCGGGTCATGCCAAGAATGACCAGGCCGTCGTCCGAATGGTCGCGATCCCATTCAATGAGTGATGGGAACGCATCGAAACACGGCCCGCACCACGTTGCCCAGAAATCGAGCAGCACTACCTTGCCGCGAAGCGACCGGAGCGTTTTCGGTGTTCCCGGAAACCATTTGTCAATGCCGGTAAATTCCGGTGCGGCCTCGCCCAAAAGCTTAAACTGAGGTTCGCGGGCCTTAAGGCGGCGAACCGCAGCGTCTTGTGATCGCTTGGTCGGCAACTCCTTTCCCGCCGCGATGATCGAGGCGGCGTAAGTATCCATTGCCATCGGTTTGCGGCCCGTTTCGATCATGTACACTATCAGCTTGTCTGCGGCGTAGGCGAACATACTTGCCGAGTCTATCGAAACGGCAGTCTTTCTAAGGTCTTCGAGCGCAGCGTCGGCAGCTTTTTGGTCGCCGGTCGCTCGGTAGCTTTCGAAGAGCTGCAACGCCGTGTCCAATGTTTCATCGAGTCCGCGCTGGGAAGGGCCGCTGTCGACAAGGACGGCCTTTGCGGCCCTGTATGCCTCGGCGGCGTGTGCGGCTGCCTCGTTGAATTTACCGTCGGCAAAATACGCTTTTGCCAGCTCGATCTCCATTCGCGTCCGATCGCCGTGCTTCTGCGGAGTATTTTTCAGATACTCAGCGATCGCGGCCGCGGCATCGTCGAGCCTTCGTTGCTTTGCAGCTATCACGGCCACGATCGACCGGGCGGTTTGTGCCTTTTCCGATTCCACGCCGACCGCACGCAGGTATTTTGTTAACGCCGCATTCGTTCCATCCAGGTTTTCGGCGATCCAATGAAGCAGGCCCAAGTAATAGAGGTCCTCAGTAGAAAGGCCAGGCCGGATTTCGGCAACAGCGGCATATTTGGCGGCGAGCTGCTTTTGCTCACGCTCAGTTTGCAGCCGAAGGGCCTCGCTGTACTTGACCTTTTTTGCCTCAAATTCGGCAAACTTGGCCTTGCTGTATCCATTCGCCTCGTCAAACAGCGATCTAATTGACAGATCGGGCGACGCTGGCGACAGCGGCACCACGGTTCGACCTGATTGAGCGAATGGGTGTGCAGCGAGAACCATGAGCAGTACGAAGCAGAGGCCCACGCGCACCGGCCATTGGTTCCGATCCTTAATGCGTGTTCTATGCCGATGCATTTCCCTCGATCCGCGGCTCAAACTCGGCTGCGAGCGCCTCGAATTGCGGTTCGTGGACGCCATAAATGATCCTGTGCGCGAGCAGTCGCGCGGTCACGGGTGCCAGCAGTATACCATTGCGATAATGCCCGGTCGCGACGAACAGCCGTTCATGTCCGGGCATCTCGCCGATGACCGGCAGTCCGCCCGTCACAAATGGCCTTAGGCCGGCCCACGCGTCTGAAACCGGCAAGCCCGCCAAGGCCGGTGCGAACTCGCATGCCGTGTCTTTCAATGCCTTTTCGGTGTCGGGTGTGCAGTTCGATTCGAAGCCAACATCATCAGACGCTCCGCCGACGAGGATACGTCCATCCGCACGCGGCACCAGATAACCTCGCGGGCTATGGATCACATGCCGGAAGATCCGCTCGGGCGGTTGGTAACATATGATCTGGCCGCGGATCGGTTTCACTCGGAGCGGCATAGGAGCGGTGTCGATCTTGATGAGCGACGTCCACGCGCCCGTTGCAAGGACAGTGACGCCGGCGTGGATCTCGCCGCGGCTTGTTCTTACGCCGTGAACGGCCTTGTCACGCGCGATCAGGGACACAACCTCGGTATCTTCGAGGATCGAGATCTCGTCGTGCTTTGCCGCATATCCGGCGAAGGCCCCCATCAGTTTTCGATTCTCGACCTGCCAATCGCTCTCGAACAAAAGGCTTGAGCGCACCCTGTCTGAGATCGCCGGTTCCGCCTTCAACGTATCGCTGCCGGTGAGTCTTTCGACCTTGATCCCGGCCTCGATCTGCCGTGAGAATCGAAGATCAAGCGCGGCCTCATCTTCTTCCGTAAATGCGGCAAAGATCGTCCCGGTGCGGTCGAGTTCGATATCGAGGCCGGTTTCAGCGAGAAGTTCTGCGGCAAGGTCCGGATACATCTGCCGCGACGCATCGCAGAGGCGGTAAAAATCATCGATCACCAGGTTTTCGGAGTTTGGGGCCAGCATCCCCGCCGCCGCGTACGATGCCTCACGCCCGACGCGACCTCGTTCAACCACTGCGATCCGTCCCTTTCCGCTCCGAGCAAGCTCGCGCGCCAGGCTCAACCCGATCGCGCCGCCGCCGATGATCAAAATGTCGTATTTCGCCAGACTCACAACTTGTCGTTTAGGGTACGCACCTGTAAATTAGCTAGTAAACGCAATTATACAATTCGGCCTGACATGTTAGGAAACGCATAAATGAAACACACTATAACATTGATCCCGGGCGACGGTATCGGTCCTGAGATCATCGCCGCGACAGTTCGCGTGATAGAAGCAACGGGCGTCGATATCGAATGGGAGACGCAAATTCTGGGCGCGCAGGCACAGGAAAAGTATGGCACGACGCTGCCTGAATCGACTATCGAATCGATCAAGCGCAATAAGGTCGCGCTGAAAGGGCCGCAGATGACGCCAATCGGCAAGGGTTTTACGTCGGTGAACGTCGGTCTGCGAAAATCGCTCGATCTTTACGCAAATGTTCGGCCGATCAAGGCCTTGCCGAACGTACCGTGCCGCTATCCAGAACTCGATCTTGTGATCGTTCGCGAAAATACCGAGGACCTTTATGCCGGGCTCGAACACGTCGTCGTTCCGGGCGTCGTCGAAAGCCTGAAGATCATTACCGAAAAAGCATCGACACGCATCGCAAAATACGCATTCGAGTATGCCAAGATGAATGGCCGAACGAAAGTGACCGCTGTTCACAAAGCGAACATTATGAAGCTTTCGGACGGACTTTTTCTCGAGTGCTTTTATAATGCGGCAAAGGATTATCCCGAGATCGAGGCCGACGACAAGATCATAGATAATTGCTGTATGCAGTTAGTGATGCGTCCCGAACAGTTCGATGTGTTGGTGCTCGAGAACCTGTACGGCGACATCGTTTCCGATCTGTGCGCCGGCCTGATCGGCGGCCTTGGCCTGGCCCCGGGAGCAAATATTGGTGAACTGGGAGCCGTTTTCGAGGCTGTACACGGCTCGGCCCCGGACATTGCGGGCCAAGGTATCGCAAACCCGACGGCATTGATGCTGTCGGCCGTACAGATGCTCCACCACATCGGTGAATCCGCCGCCGCCGAGCGTATGAACGCAGCGATGCTCGCTGTTTTTGTGGATGGCAAGCATCTGACCCGCGACCTCGGTGGAACGGCAAAGACCAACGAATTCGCACGGGCGATCGAAGACAAAATAAAGGCCGGAGCTACTGCCTCGGCCTGAACGATCACACCATATCATTCGGACCGACTACCAGACTCGTACGCGATCCTTGGGTGCCAGATAAAGCCTTTGGCCTGGCTTAACATCGAATGCCTTATACCAGGCATCAAGGTTGCGAACCGTGTCAGCCCGATATTCCTCAGGCGAGTGGCTATTGGTCATCAAGAGCACGCGGAGCGTCTCGGGCCTACGCTTTGCCCGCCAAGCCTGTCCAAATGCGATAAAGAACCTCTGATCGCCTGAGAAGCCATTCTTGGCCGGAGCTTCCTTGCCGTCGTAGGTGGCCCGATACGCGTCGTAAGCAGCGGACACGCCGGCGACGTCAGCGATGTTCTCGCCGAGCGTCAGCTTACCGTTGACGTGTATGCCGGGAAGCGGTTCGTAAGCATCGAACTGGGCCGCGAGGCGGCTGCCCGATTCCTTGAAATGCTCATAGTCGGCCGGGGTCCACCAATTGACCATCTTTCCACTCGCATCGAACTGGCTCCCTGAATCGTCGAAACTGTGGCTGATCTCGTGGCCAATGACGCCGCCGATCGACCCGTAGTTCTCGACCGGGTCGGCATCCATATCAAAGAAAGGCGGATTTAAGATGGCGGCCGGAAAGTTGAGGGCATTTTGCAGCGGCAGGTTGACGGCATTCACGGTTTGCGGCGTCATCCACCATTCGGTCCTGTCGACCGGCTGCCCAAGCTTTGAGAGGCTCCATTTGTAGTTAAATTCGCTCAACCGGCGAGCATTGCCTAGCGGGTCGTCGGGCCTGATCGCAAGACCTTTGTAGCTCCTGAACTTCTCGGGATAGCCGACGCCGACATAGAGCGTCGCGAGCTTTGCCTTTGCTCTTGCCTTTGTTTCGGGCGACATCCACGCCAGGGCATCTACCCGTTTGCGAAAGGCAGCAACAATATTTTTTACGATCGTCTGGATCTCGGCCTTGGCGCGAGCGGGGAAGTATTTCTCGACATACAGTTTGCCGACGGAATCACCGAGGGCATTGCTTGTTGCGTTTATCGCACGCTGTTGGCGAGTCGCCTGCTGCGGAATGCCGTAGAGCGTTTTGAAGTAAAAGTTGAAACTTTCGTCAGCGAACGCTTTTGGCAATAAGCCGGCCGATGCGTCAATTACTCGGAATGCAAGATACTCTTTCCAGGTCGAGAGCGGCTCGCTCGCAACAAGGGCCGACTCACCCGTGACGGCTTTCGGGTGCCAAACGATAAGCATCGGCTCGCGGCTTAGCTTGCCCGCCTGGAAGTATGCGTTCCAGTCGATACCCGGCGCCTTTTTGGTAAATTCTGTTCGTTTCCAAGGGTTATTCGCCCTGTGAACATCAGCTGATTCTTCACGGGTCGCATGCGTTTTTGCGATCTTTGCTTCCAGGTCATAGATGCGTCGGGCCTTGGCATCGGCATCACCGATCTTTGCGAGTTTCAGGACCGTTGCAATATGAGCGACGTACTTTGCCTGGAGTGCCATGCTGCCCTCATCCGAGTTCACGTAGTTGTCCCGATCGGGCAGTCCAAGGCCGCCCTGCAGAAGGTATGGAACGTTCTTTTCCGGGTTATTGAAATCAGGCGAGATAAAAACGCCGAAAAGATGGGGTGTGTAATAGTTCGTTGCATTCAGCGGATCGACATCGGCTCGAAGTTGACTGCCCAACACGCGTGAGAGATCGGTCACATTCTTTATTGCAGCGATACGGGCGAGATCAGGTTTGATCGGCGAAAGGCCGAGCCTTTCGATCGCGTCGGTCGCAAGATATGCTTTGTAGTAGTTAGCGATGGCTTGAGAGTCGGCATCTTTTGATCTGCCGGCATCGGCGATCAGTTGGGCGGTGCGCTTTTGAACCTCATCAAAGATCGAATCGAACGCTCCGTAGGACGACCTGTCGGCGGGGATCTCTGCCTTCTTGAACCAGCCGCCGTTCGCGTACATAAAGAAATCGTCGCCGGGCGCGACCGAGCGGTCCATAGCCGAAAGGTCGATGCCGGCCGACCTTGCCTGAGTGAATGCGGTAGCCGGAAACATTGAGCCTGCTAGGGTAAGGGCCGCGATAAATGCAAATATATTCTGAGAAAGATTTTTCATATGACTCATCTGTTCACGCATGTCGAGAATGTCCTCTTTGTTCTAAATACGGGAGAATCGGCGGAAGGTTGCGATGTTTGGGTGCTAAAATCATTGCGTTGGGCCGATCCGGTCAGATCTTTGGGTGCAACATTGCACGTCGCAAACCGTTCTAAAGTTGAGGCGGACACGATGCCGTTCGTGGAAGGACAACAATGAAACTAATGATCCGTACGATATTTGCGATGTTCATGCTAACGGCATTTGCGGTGGCGGTCGCCGCGCAAACGCCGGAGAATGTGACGATCCGGGCAGGACAGCAAAAGAGCGCCGCCAATGGCGGACTGAAGATCAAATTCCTTTCGGTGGAGGAAGATTCACGCTGCCCGAAAGACACCAATTGTATCTGGGCCGGCGTCGCCCGGATCAAGATCGAACTCAGCAGGAATAGTAAGAAGTCCGTCTTTGAACTCAACACGAACGAACTGAATAAGCCGGCTGTATTCCAAGGATACGATGTTGTGATCAAGAGACTTGACCCCTATCCTTCGACCCAACGAACCACCAGGATAGCCGAATATTCCTTGACGCTCACCATTTCCACATCCAGAAAATGATGGCGGGGGCACTTCTACAATATCGCAGCAAAGGTCGCTAGATCGCCTCCCAGCGCGAACCCGTGCGTCTTGACATTCGATGCCGGCCCGCATAATCGACAAATGTCCAATCTTACCGGCGTATCTCCTGAAAAACGATCAAATTGCGGTCGCTCGGCTTTACAAGGCCGTAGCCCGGCCGATACATGACCGAGAAGTTGAATTTTCCCATGGTGACGGTATAGATGCTGTTGTCCGGGTCGAACGCGGTCCATTTACCGCGGGTACCGTCGGCAGCGATTATCGAACCGTCCGCAAGGAATCGTGTTGCTCCGTAGCCGTTCAGCTTGGAGTCATAGGTACGGATTATCGGGTCAGATCCTGCATCTTCGCCATTGAATATCACACTGCCCGTGGCTTCGATCTCGTAATCGCCGCCCATTCGGAGCAGATTCTGGTTGGGCGGGGCAACCGCAACAATTATCTTTTGTTGTCGCTTGATATTGTCTGCCGCGAACGAAACTTCGGCCCCGTTCGGCGATGCAGTAAGGAACTTGGTCGTGTGCCAGGTTCGCTTTGCGTCGCTTAGCGTTACCGAAAGCGTGGTTTTCATGTTCGCACCGTAAAGCGTTGTTGCCTGCTTTAGCCGAACGGTCACGCGATTGCTGCCCGGAGCGGCGTAGAAATACCAATAGTGCGTGCCTACCAAGCTATCCGAGGTAGCAGTGTTTATCCCGTCCCTGAGTGGATAAGGATCGTCGGGCTTCAAGGACTGGGCGAAAACTGGGCCCGTAGCGAGCACTGCCATCGAGAAGATCAGAGCAAACTTCTTCATACCTAAAACGCCTCCTTCGGGCGTATGACGAAGATAGTTATCTCCTTTTGCCGCATCCCTCGGTCGGAGCCGTAGCTGATCTTAAGCAAAACGGCGGATATTCTGCGGTGCTGCGATCACCCGGTTTTGATTGAGCAAAGTGAAAAGTCGTGCTGCAAGATCAGGTGCCCGTACTTTCAGGTATGCATAGTGCTTCAGCGCCTCACCCCGATCGCCGGTCACTGCATGTGATAGCGACAACAAAAACCTCGCATGAGCAACGTTCGGGTCGAGTTCGACGGAACGCTTGAGAACCGCGAGCCCGTGCTTGTATTTACGGGCGGTAAAGTAGGCATAACCAAGATTATGCAAAACTACGGCGTCGTGGTCCGCAAGACGAACAGCATTCTGGAGGACCTTTATTGCCTCGTTGGGACGGTTAAGTTCCGTCAGAACGAGGCCCAGGTCGCTATACGGACGGACTAGATCGGGCCGCAGCCTGATCGCTTCCCTAAGATGGACGATCGCGGCGGCATGATCGCCGGTTCTGTAAAGCGCGGTGCCTAGATTGCTGTTCAGCTTGGCCGAGCCCGGGAAGGTCGCCAAGCCCTTCTTGAAGTACTCGATGGCTTCGGCGTATCTTCCAAGATCGCCAAGGGTAACCCCGATATTGTTGAGCGTCTCGGCAGAAGGCTCTAGTTCCAGCGAGCGAAGGTACGCGGCGAGTGCCTGCTGCAGCGAACCGGCTTTGTAGTACTCCGTGCCCTCATTATTCAGTGCCGCGCTCTTTTGAGCATTCGACAGTGATTGGGACAGGACAATGCAATTCATCGCCAATATCGCGATGGCGCAGGTGACGAAAAGTTCTCGTCCTTTCATAGCTTTCGACCTCCATTCGGCAGTATTTCATCAGACTGCCGCTGATAAATTGCCTCGCCCGTGCCCGGTCCTTGGCCGAGGTTGCTCGCGTCTGAGAAGAAAGAGCGGGCCAGGCGGCCTTTGTCGCATTCCTGAGAAAAAATTACTTTGCGGAGGCCCAAGAACGGCATATAATCAGCGCACTTTGCGTTTGTTGTTTGGAGATTTTGGTCGAAAGATGTGTGCAGCGTCTTTCGCGCTTTCGGAAAAGTTTCGGAAAAGAATTGGAAACGCCCAAGATCGTCAACAAAAATCAGGCTGCTGCGAAGGCGGAAAGATACATCTTCGATGAATTTGAGGTCGATCCAGCGAATCGAACGTTTTCTTGCGCGGGTGTCGCCATTCCGATTACTGCCAAAGTTTTCGACATTCTTCTTGTTTTCGTAAAAAATCCGGGGCGGCTTTTAGAAAAGGATGAGTTCCTTGAAAAGGTCTGGCACGAAGATTTTGTCGAGGAAGGGAATCTGGCGCGGAACGTTTCCACTCTTAGGACGGCGCTGGCCAATAACGGAAACGAGCGCAATTATATCGTAACGGTCCGCGGGCACGGATATCGCTTTGAAGCGGACGTTTCGCGGATCGGAACGGCCGGCATTGGTCAGGCATCCGAGGGACCCGCTGCGGTTGCGGGTATCGCACCGCATAGAAAAAGGGCCTGGCTGGTCGCCATTGCGGCCCTGATACTGGTCGCTGCTATTGTCCTACTGCTGGGTGGAGGTTTTCCGCTCCGACGCAACGTTGCTGCGATAGACATCGACAATCTCCGGCAGACAAAACTAACGCAAGATGGAAATGTTGTCTCTCCGACGATCTCGCCTGACGGCCGGTATCTCGCCTACGTATGCCCCGATGATAACGGCCACGGCATTTGCGTAAGACAGGCCGATACAGGGAGTGTTCTTCGGGTTGTCAAGTCGGCATCGGGCGTAGAACGTTGGGCAGCTTCGATCTCACCAGACAGCAAGTACGTCTATTATGTTTCAAGGGACGAAGGGGTTGAGAAAGGCAGGCTTTATCGAGTGCCGATCTTGGGCGGCGCCCCGAAAATGCTGACTGAGAATGTCCACGGGTACAGCCTGTCGCCTGACGGGTCGAAACTCGTGCTTTTTCGAGATGATAGAACTGACCGAACATCTGCTCTTGTTGCAGCCGATAGCGAGGCTCAGAATGAAACGGTACTACTTTCTGCCGAACTCGATAGCGCGGTCTTTTCGCTGGCCTGGTCGCCGGATGGCGAGAGCATTTTGTACTCCATACGGCGCCCAACGGCCGATGGCGTCGTTCGATATGTCGCAGAGGTGCCGGCCGCCGGCGGCAGCGAGCAACACATCCCGAACCCGAGCGGTGCGAAGATCGGAGCGATTAGATGGATGCCGGGGAAGCAGGGGTTTATCGGCCTGGTGGTCGACGAGGCAACGAACTTGCCGCAGCTCTATCATATTTCGTATCCCGAAGGCGAGCTTAGCCGGCTGACAAATGACGTCAACGGTCATAATTCGTTCAGTCTCACCGCTGACGGGCGGACTATCGTAACTGATGACGCCTACGACAACCGGCAGGTCTGGGTAAGCGGTCAGGTAGGTTCGATCGGCCTTCGGCCGGTTACGAGTGACACTGAAAAGCATTTTGATATTGTGAATTGGGCCGGTAACCAGTTTCTCGTTACTGATGAGGATGAACGAAGCGGTTATCGTGTCCGCAGCATCTGGCGCATGCGTCCGGACGGTAGCGACAGGCAGCGATTAACCAATCGTGGATACAACGCAGAGCCCACTGTGTCTCCGGACGGCCAGAATATCGTATTTGTATCGGATCGGGGCGGCAAGAGCCAGCTTTGGCGAATGAGAATTGACGGGGAAGAACTCGTCCAGCTCACCGGTGTGGCCTATAACATCAGCTCGCCCGAGTTTTCTGAGAATGGAAATTCAGTCTTTTTTCGTGCATGGGTCGATGGGGTGAACACCGTGTGGCACGTACCGGCAGGCGGCGGTGAGGCAAGCCAGATCGTTTCAGGCGTCGATATTGAAACCTACGCTGTTGCTCCCGATGGCTCTCAGATCGCGTTCTCGTATTTCGACACGGAAGCAAAAAGGCTCCGGACCCAGATTCGCTCATTGAACGGCAAGTTCGCCGACCGATACATGGAATTTGTGCCCGAGACGTGGATGACCTGGTCGCGCGATGGGCGATCGATATACTTTAATCGCGCGGCCGATTCGGCAAAAAACGTATGGCGCCAGGAACTGAACGGAGGCGACCCGACGCCGATCACGAACTTCACGGAACAGCGGGTATTTCGATGCTCTTGGTCACATGACGGGTCGGGTATGGCGTGCATTCGACAGCAGATCACATTTGACGCGCTAATGATCGGGCTTTGATGCGACCGGCCATCGTTCGGGCAAGGTAAGGCTAAGTTGTCGATGAACCGAAGGGAGCGTTTGTACTGCCGGGCCAAACTACTTGCGCCCTTTTCTCATCAATTCCTCGATCTCGTCCGGGTCTTTCGGGACCTTTGCTGTCAGGTTAAGGTTTCCCGTTTTGGTAACAACTATATCGTCCTCGATCCTGATGCCGATGCCGCGATATTTGGCCGGGGCGGATCTATCGTCCGGTGGGATATAAAGGCCGGGTTCAACCGTCAGGACCATTCCGGGAGCGAACGGCTTTGAGTTCTTTGCCTGCTGGTCGATAAAGTAGCGGCCGGCGTCGTGGACATCCATCCCGAGATAGTGGCCGACGCCGTGCATATAGTACTTCATATATGCTTTCTTCTTGATCAGGTCCTGCGTTTTGCCCTTGAGAAGGCCAAGTCTTTTCATACCTTCTGTCAGTAGTTCGATCGAGTATTCCTGGCGTCCTTTTACGGTGTTGCCGGTCTTTGTGTATTCAATGCACTTTAGCTGAACATCGAGGACGACGTCGTAAACCTCGCGCTGCGCCGCAGTATATTTGCCGTTGATCGGGAACGTACGTGTGATGTCCGCCGCATAGCCGTGATATTCGGCTCCTGCATCGACCAGCAGCAAGTCGCCGTCATTGAGCGGCCTGTTGTTCTCGACGTAATGGAGGATCGTGGCGTTGTCGCCGCCGCCGATTATCGAGTTATACGCAACGCCGCTTGCTCCCTGCTCGCGCATATACGCCTCGATCAGCGACTCGACCTGAAATTCGTTCATGCCGGGCCTCGTCTTCCTCATCGCCAGAATATGCGCCTCGGCGGAGATGGTCGCTGCCTTCTGCATCAGATCGATCTCCGGCTGCGTTTTGTGAAGCCGCATATCGCCAATGATGATGGTCGGGTCGATGATAGTGTGCGGCGGATAGGCTGTCTTCAGCCGTCGAACACGCTGGCCCGACAGATACCGGAGGACCTGTTGATCGAGAGCCTTATCAACTGCGAAGCGATAGTAAAGAATGTCGTGCCCGTCGAGGATCTTACCAAGGTCGCCGGCAAATTTCTCTATCGGCCGGCTGCTGTCCGCCTTGTAGTTCTTTACGGCTCCCTCAACGCCTTCACGCCGGCCGAACCAGGTTTCCATCTCAAGATCGCGGGGGCGCACATACAGCGTGAATGGCTTTTTGGCCTGCGGGTCGATCACCGCAACGGCGTCCGGTTCGGGGAATCCTGTCAGGTACATAAAATCTGAGTCCTGCCGAAACTTGAACTCAGTATCGTAGCTGCGTGTGGCTTCATGTGCGGCCGGAATAATAGCGATGGAGTTCGGCTCCATCTGTTCGATGAATCGCTTTAGTTGCTCTCGCATACCAAGAATATTACAGCAAAGACGAAGGTTTGTCAGAAAGTCGCAGGTGCAGGCGGCCGCAAGACAAGTAGAATACGAACGTTCTCTCGAAGTATCGAGAATGGGTTGGACCCAGACAAAGGCTGAGGCATCCAAAAAGACTGGTACAATACTTCTGATCTTCGACACGAGAGGAATAACTCTATGAAACGGACACTTGGACTGATCACGCTGTTGATCTTTGCTTCAACTCTCAGCTTCGCGGATATTGCGCGGCCCGAGAAACCCAAAGATCCGGCGAAGAACACTTCGCTCGATACGAATCTGACCATCAAACTCGTTAAGGACGCCAAGGAGGCTCGCCTGATCATTCCGCGGAGTCAGCTTAGGCAGCTCAGGGCCGAACTTGAATCCATCGATCCCGGCAGCGGTGAGACGGCAGCATTCGGTATCACGCGCTTACAGACCATTCTCGGCGGTGCATTCCTTAGCCTTGCGTTTGTGTTCGCCGGGATCGCATTCTTCAGAACCGGCCGAATGGGCGGCAAGAGCGGGCCTGCGGCGGCTGCGGCGCTCGTAGCGGTAGCGGGCCTGGCATTTGTTTCCGTGGCATTTGGCAATGCCGGTCCGCCGGCCGAGGCAAGGTCGATCACGGGGAAAATGTTTACGCGCTCGGTGCACCTTTACGGCTTTGGTTGGGGAAAGATAAAACTTGAGGTCGGTGACGATAACACGACTCCGACGCTGATAGTTCCGAACCCGCCGGAGGCCAAACCCGAGGGCGAGGAATAGCCGATGGAGCGGGTCGAACCTGCAAATTATTCGATCCGGCCGGAGCAGGTGCTGGTCGCGGGCTTTTTCGCCGCGTGTGCCATTGCAGCTGTGTTGATCGGCGCGTTCCCGCTTCAGCTTTCGATCGTTACCATCTTTCTTTTTGCCGGGCCGCACAATCTGATGGAGTTCAGATATTTTGCCGCCCGAATGCCTGTGCGGTGGGGCCGCTCGAAGACGTATTATTCGGTCGGGATCGGCGGCGTGCTCGTATTGGCGGCGGCGTACCTGACGCTCTATTTCGCAAGCGGCAACTGGCTTTGGTCTGAGGAAAGCTGGGCGATCCTCGCTTCGATCTGGAACACGGTGTTCGTGCTGTGGGTAGGGACGCTTATCTATCTGCGCGGTAAACAGCGGCGGCGGAGCGAGTGGCACTGGGCGTTCCCGGTCGTTTTCTTTCTTGCCGCGCTCGCATGGCTTGTACCGCAATATTGGAGTTTATCGCTTGTCTATCTTCATCCATTCGTCGCCCTGTGGTTCGCCGAGCGACAGATCCGTCGTACGCGGCCTGAATGGCTTCGGGCTTATCATCTCTGTCTCCTCGCTATACCGGCGTTCTTGCTTCTGATGTGGTTGGCACTCGCCGGCCGGCCAAACCTTTCCGAGGAAACCAACCTTTTCTGGAGGATCAACCAGCACGCGGGCAGCGAGATCCTGCCGTTCGTATCGAGTCACCTCTTGGTGGCAACCCACGTTTTTCTCGAAACGATCCATTATTTTGTATGGCTGCTGCTTATCCCGCTTGTGGATAGGCGTGCCCGCCCGTGGCGAATGCGGGATATTCCGCTCTTCGGCCACATTAACGGCTTTCCGAAGCTATTTCTTGCTTTCTGGGTGTTCGCCGTATTGGCAATGGTCGGTTTATGGGCCGGTTTTTCGATCGACTATGCAGCCACGCGCGATGTCTATTTCGCCTTTGCAATAAGCCATGTACTGGCAGAATTTCCGTTCCTTGTGAAGATGCTGTGAAGGCGTGAGAGCTGCTTGAGATATGTTCTTTCTTGACGAGGTAGATTTCGTCCAGACCCAGAATCTGCCCATCCGCGATCTCTGGCTTTTTCTGCCGTTCGGTTATCTTTTGACGATCCTGATCGAGACGCCGATCCTGATTCTCGGGCTGGCGCAGAAGATCACTTTGCGGCAGCGGCTTCTTTGCGGCTTCTGGCTGACAGCCTGCACATATCCTATCGTCGCACTGGTGCTGCCAACGCTGATGCTCGGCTTTCCGCGATGGCAATATCTATTGGTGGCAGAAACGTTCGCACCGGTTGGCGAGTGCATTCTGTTCTGGGCGGCCTTCAAGAATGCCGGCTTGGCCAGCGCGGGCTGGGTTCGTAGCCTTGCGGCTATCGTCCTGGCAAATCTTGCCTCATTCGGGTTTGGCGAGGTTATGAATTACTATCAGTGGTTCAACCTGTTGTGATCGCGGCACGAGGTTGGCCGCTCCGGAAATGCCTGACCGCTCGCTTAGAATCACCGAAATATTTCTGTCCATCCAGGGCGAATCGTCGCATGCCGGACGCCCTTGCGCATTCGTTCGGCTGACCGGCTGTCCAATGCGTTGCGTTTGGTGCGACAGCGAATACACGTTTACGGGCGGCGAACGTATGTCGTTCGATGACATTCTGGCAAAGCTCGACGAATTCGGCTGCAGCCTGGTCGAGGTAACGGGCGGCGAGCCTCTGGCACAGAAGAACGTTTTCCGTTTCATCGGCGAACTTTGTGATCGAGGTTACGAGGTCCTGATCGAGACCGGCGGATTTGTTTCGACCGAGGATGTCGATCCGCGGGCAACGATCATCCTCGACGTGAAATGCCCTGCATCCGGCGAAGCGACGCGCAATCATTGGCCGAATCTCGAAAGGCTGCGGCCAGACAAGGACGAAGTGAAATTCGTGGTCGCCGATATGGCGGACTGGGAATTTGCGAAAGAGGTGATTCGAGAATACGACCTCGTGTCGCGGACGAGAGAGGTCCTCATCTCGCCGGTCCACGGGATTGCGAACCTTGCGGAGATAGCCGAGGTGGTCTCCAATAGTGGCCTAAGACTCCGGCTCAATCTCCAACTGCACAAATACATTTGGGGAGCCGACACCCGAGGCGTTTAGCCATTGACGCCGCGAGGCTCGTCGGTAGGTTTCGGCCTGCATTTATTAGCCGTTCGGAATTCTTATGAAATTGACATCGATCGTTTTGGTTTCCGGTGGGATGGATTCGTGCGTGACGGCGGCGATCGCGGCTGGCGAATCGACGAGCCTGGCCTTTCTGCACATTTCCTATGGCCAACGGACCGAGGTGCGCGAGCGAAAGGCGTTCAATGACATCGCGGACCATTACGGGATCGATCAACGCCTTGATGTTTCGATCGAGTACCTCGCAAAGATCGGCGGCTCGTCGCTGACCGATGAACGGATCAAGGTTTCTGAGGCTGACCTTGCGTCGAAACAGATCCCAACGAGTTACGTTCCGTTCCGGAATGCGAATATGCTCGCGATCGCGACAAGCTGGGCCGAGGTGCTCGGGGCCAACGCGATCTACATCGGTGCCGTCGCCGAGGATTCGAGCGGCTATCCCGATTGCCGCCCCGAGTTCTACGCGGCATTTCAGCAAACAATTGAAACAGGCACCAAGCCCGATACGAACATAGCGATCCGCACGCCCATTATTCACCTTTCAAAGGCGGAGATCGTGCGAAAGGGGATCGAACTCAACGCTCCGCTGCATCTAACGTGGTCGTGCTATCGCAATTCAGATCTTGCTTGCGGAACGTGCGATTCGTGTGCATTGCGGCTCCGTGGGTTTGAGCGAGCAGGCGTGAGAGACCCGATCCGATACGAGGCATCATGATGTTATTTCTGACGCATCATCGCATCAATGTGTGCTAGAATATCTTGCATGAGAACGACAATTACTCTGGATGACGACGTTGTTGCGACCGTTCGGGAAGAAATGAAAAAGGGCGATGGGAAGACGTTCAAAGAGGCCGTTAACGAACTGATCCGCATGGGCCGATATCACAAGGCTGAAATGGAAAGAAGACCGAAAAAGCCGTTTAAGGTCAAGGCCAAGAATATGGGCGTGTTCGAGCATATTGATTATGACAATATCAGCGAATTGCTGGAGAGGGTCGAAGGGCCATTTCACAGATGATATTGATCGACGTAAACCTTTTGATCTATGCACACAATAATGCGGATCCACGCTTTCCAAAGGCAAGCGGGTGGTTCGAACAGCTGTTGAATTCGGATGAAAACGCGTGCTTCTGCTGGGAAACCATTAATGGTTTTATTCGAGTTTCGACGAATCGTTCCGCTTTGCCTGTTCCGATGTCGCTTAACGAATCGTTCAAAGCCGTTGAAAGTTGGCTCGCGGCTACCAATTCAGTGTTTCTCAAACCGACCCCTGATCACTATGACGTCCTCAAGAAAACCAGTCTCGAATCTGATGCCGCGGGAAGACGGTTTTCGAACGCTGTTCTCGCAACCTACGCGATCACACACAACCTAACATTTGCGACGACCGATAAGCATTTTCGATTGTTCTCAGGGCTCAAGCTTATTGACCCTATCTCCGCATGACCCGCTTGACCCGGCTTCTGTGGCAAGTATTCCTCGAACTGTAAGATCAACCCGACGGCCTTCAATTCGACAACACTGCCAGCCTGGCGCGGTCGATGTGTAGGCCCTTGAGGTCACCCAGGGCGACAAAGGCGATCTGCTCCGTGCGGAAAAACTCGCGAGCGATGCTTCGAACATCCTCAGCCGTCACGGCATCGAGGTTCGCGAGCGTTTCTTCGACCGAGATCTGCCGGCCGTGGACCAACTCGCACTGCCCCAGCGAGGCGGCCCGATCGGCCGAATCGTCAAGGTCGAGAAGAATTGACGCTCTTGCCTGATCCTTCATCAGTTCGAGTTCATCCAAACCGACGCCGTTTCGGACGATCGAACTCATCTCATCGACAATGATCGCCGTCACTTCATCGACGTACTCGGGCGACGCAGCTGCAGAGATCGATAGGAAACCGCAATCGGCGAACATTGCCGTCGCCGCTCCGATGCTGTAGGCAAGCCCGCGGTCCTCGCGCACACGCTGCCACAATCGGCTCGACGTGCCGCCGCCGAGGATGCTTGCCAAAAGGTCGGCGGCATATCGACGGGGATCGCGAGCGGAGACGATCGGAGTTGCGACGATTAGGTGGGCTTGTTCCAGGTCGGGACGCTGAACGACCTTGATTGGCACGCCGGGAGTCGGCTTGTTGACCGCAACCCGAGGATCTCGCAGTGCCGCACGCGAATTGCCATTGAGCGAATTTGCCAACTCGACAACGTGAGCGTGTTCAATATTTCCGGCCGCTGCGATGATCATGCCGCGCGGTGTGAAGGCCGCATCAAAGAATCCGCTCGTTCGCTCGTGATCAAAAGTGCTGACCGATTCCGGCGTTCCCGTGATCGAAAGGCCGAGTGCGTTTGAAGGAAAGAACTCGCGTTGAAAGATATCGCTCAAGACATCCTCAGGCGAATCTTCGTTCATCTTGATCTCTTCGATGATCACGCGCTGTTCATTTACGAGATCGGCTGGATCGAACCTCGGCCGCGTGACCATTTCCGAAAGCAGAGCAAAGGCGCGCTCGAACTGGTCATCGACCACCTTTATCACAAAACCCGTCTCTTCGTGCGTTGTGAACGCGTCAAGGTCGCCGCCGAGCCGGTCTTGTTCAACGGCTATCTCACGAGCTGAACGATGCTCGGTTCCCTTGAAAACGCAGTGCTCGATAAAATGGGTGATCCCGTTCAGTTCGGGCGGCTCGTGGCGGGCTCCCGTTCGGAAATAAAAACCGAGCGCGGCCGAGTGTACGCCCTCCATCCGATCCGTCAGGACGACCGATCCATTTTCAAGACGCGTCTCGCTTATGTTCTCTTTCATAACAGGCAAAAGATCAGCGGCCGAAACGGCGAACGCTGATCTCTGGATTCAAAGCGGGAACTAGTTGATCGCGGTCCATCTCGGTCATTTACTGCTTGATGCCGTTGCCCGACGGCTCGCCGTTCTTCTGCATTTGATCGCGGAAAAGGTTCAGCAAGAGGAGCGTGCCGATGCCGCCGCCGTCGCCCGCCGAACCTCCGCCGGAAGCCATTATGTCCGGGGTGATCCGCACGCCTTTTTCGCCGATCACCTTTAGCGTTTCGACAAGTGCGACACCCTGCGGGCCGAGAGCATTGACCTGCTCGCGATATGCGACGCCCTGGGCTTCGCCGATAAGCCGCATCTTTTCGGCTTCGGCCTTGCCGGTCGATGAGATGTAGTAAGCCTCGCCGTCGGCCTCGCGCTGCCGCTGTTCGGAACGCTTGGCCGCTATATCGACGCCGACCGTCGCTTCCATGAGGCTCTTCTGATTGTCAGCATGAGCGCTCGTCTTTTCAAGCTCGATGCGTTTGGTCTCGGCTTCGCGCTGGGCGTCGTACATATTCTGCCGCTGTTCGGCGAGTATCTTCTCGGTCTGCGTTTTCATCAGCTCTTCGGGTAAATGGATGTGGCAGATGAGCACGTTGACCACATCGACGTGGTATTTGAGGAGATGCATTCGCACACGCGCCTCGGCACGTTCCTGTTCCTCGTGGCGATTTTGCAGATACGCCATCGCCGAACTTTCCGATGCCTGATTGCGAAAGATCGAATCGATCAGCGGATGCATCACGTTCTGTATCAGCCTGTCCGTATTGCCGATCTTCGCGACCATGAACGGCGCGTCTTCTGGCTTTACGCGAAACACCACACGCACCTCAAGCTGCATAGTGAAGCCGTCTTTTGAGATCACCGCGAATGGGTCGAACGAATTGTCGATCTTTTCGGCTGTCCATTCCACGGTCATATTCGTTGTGGGAATAATGATCGGCGACATAGCAAGCGTGTTGATGTAGTATTTGCCGGGCCCGACGACAGCTTCCTGAATTCCGCGATAACCCTCAGGGACAACGTATGCCTCGTGTGCGCCCTGATCGAGCCGCTGATCGGCCGGATCGCTCGATTGAAGTTCTGCCTTGATCTGTTCGATCGAGCCGCTATCGCCATCAACCATGTCGAGTTTCTCAGCAGCGATGTGAACTTGCTCCTCTTCTTCACGTTCCAGCTTTTCACGCACCTTGCTGGCCATTGCTTCGCGGATCTCGTGCGTCGGGTCCTTTCCGACGTTCGAGACGACCACGGCAACCTCGCCGGGCCGAACCTCTTTCGCCGTGTCAGGTATCACCTTGAAAACAAGCGGGTTGATGTAATAGGTTCCGGGAAGAAGAATATCTTTTTGCGGGCCGCGCTGGCCGCCGCGGGAAATGAATTCGTTGCTGTCCTGAAAATTGTCGTGCCCTACGACAGGTTGAGCGACGTAATCGCGCGGATCAAGCGGAGCACCGTCGAGAGCTTCGACAAGCCCGATCTGGTTTTCGGTGATCACCGTCGCGTCGAAAAGGCGAACGCTGAAAAGGCCGGGATTCAATTCATTATTGCCGTCGAGAGGCAGCGAATTTGTGTGAATGCGATAGGTGCCCGGCGTCAGTATCTCGACCTGCGGGCCTTTTTGGCCGCCGTGGTAGATGAACGACTCGGCGTCCTGAAAATTTCGATGTTCGGGAATGGCTTTGCCGTGGAGGCGTCCGGCATCGAGCGGTGCCCCGTCCGCAGCCGTGATCACGCCGACCTTTCCGGGAGGAACGACCGTAACCTTTGCGATCGAAACGCGGAAAAGGTACGGATGGATGGCCCATTTTCCGGGCGGCAGCGTTCGCAGCTGAATGCCTTTTACGCCGCCTTGCTGGATGAATGCGATCGGGTCCTGAAAATTATTGTGCACATTCTGCGCTCGGTCGGGTGCAAAGATGCGGCCTGCAGGCATCGGATCGCCGTCGATGGCGTCGAGAATTCCGAGTTCGTCGGCACCGATCTCGACAAGCGGGACCTTCTGCATTACACGCTCGATAGGATAGAGCACAAAATGGAGTCCGGGTTTTAGCACATCGGCCTGGATCCCGACCTCGCCGGCGTTTGCGACCACGCGGCCTTGCGGCATCTTGCGGCCGAAATAGCGACGCTCCTTGATGCCGACCTCGGTCGCGCCGATGTTGACAAGAAACCTCGTAACGATATACCAGACAATGCCAAGCGCGATCAGTGCAATGACCGCAACCACGATCAAAGGGATAAGTTGTTCCATCGAGTTAACCTCACATTCAATTCGGCCGGGCGTTACCCGGCTACGCCGTTCCTCAAGTCGGCTGTGATCGATCTTAATCGAAAGCTTGCGCCCGGCGTTCGCTGATCTGCCGGAAGGAGCCAAAAGTGTGTTTCGAGAAGCTGGGCGAGGTCGCCAGCCTCAATGCCGGACAGGCGTCCCTCATTCCACGCCGCGAGAACGCTTTCGCAGATATGCAGATATCCATTGCCGTCCGCGCTTTCGGCGGCATCACGAAGCAGTTCGATCGTCGCTGCCCGGTCGGGCGATGATTGCCACGCTTCGTGCAGCTCGAGGACGTGCCGGAGTTTCTCCTGATGGGCTTGACGTTCCTCGGCGTCCCGCTTTTCCGTTAGTTGACGCCGTTCCTCCGCTTCGGCAAGCCGCAGCTCGTCATCGGTCGGGGCGAAGAGCGGCCGGTACGATGCGGCATCAACGCGTACGGGAGCATCATCGGCTTCGAGAAGCTTTTCATTTGACAGTTTTTTCAGAAGGATCGCAAGCGAAATTCCCGCGAGGATAAGCAGAATGGTTGTGAAAATAAAGAGCATTTGCTCAGGCGCCCAACCGTGTTCAGGCCAAATGTTGCCGATGGTCGCCTTGATTATATGATACGAGGAATCTGGTGGGAAGTTCGTGGCTCAGATTTGAGAACGAGCCAACTCCGAAGAGCGGAATGTTGTGTCGTAAGCGATACGATCCCATCTGGATCGTGTCGCACCTACGGAGCTTTTGTAATACTTTCTTGCGTTTCGTTCTATAAACATTCCGCCCCTAACGTGGTTGCGGATCTTCGTTTTCAGCTCCGGCGGAGCGAGATGTTTGTAGAAAACGATGATGAGGAAATCAGTTAGGTCCGTAGGAGCGACATGTGATCTCATCATTGCGATATCGCGTTGAACAGCAATGGGAACGTCGCCAGCGACTGGCCGCGGTATTGCGGGCGGAAGCCGAAGAGAATTATCTTGCCCTTGCCCACTGTCACCTCGACGAGCGCGGCTTTGCCAGCGATCTTTTCTGCCCCCAAAGCCCAGCCGGAAAGCAATATCTTTGTCGGGTCGGATGGGTAGCGGGCAATGACGCGAATGTTTGGAGTACCGCCTTGAGGCGGCTTCTCCGTGGCGGGGGGCCGGCTGAAGCCGGGACTCAAAACTTCGAACACAGGCGAGTTCTCGAACCACGCGATCGACTGCTTCGGCATTCCTTTCGCGATCGGGCTCGTAATGTCGAGTTCGGTTCGAAGGATCGAGCCGGGAATAAAGAAATCCTTGCGGGCGAGGCCGCGAGTTACGTCCTTTATCGGCAGATTGAATTGCTCGATTGCGAAGTCCGACGAGCGATTGAGGAAAACAAGCGTCCCGCCCGCCTCGACAAATTTTTTCAGATTCTCAACGCCTTCTCGTCCCACACCGCCTGTGTACTCATCCGGCATCGAGCCTTTCGGGTAGCCGTTTAGGATCTGGTTGGGCGATTGGTCGGGGAAGATGATCGTCGTAGTGAACCTTCCACCAAGGCGTCGGTCTAGTGCAGAGTTCAGATCGGAGTCTGAGACATTATCAATGATTGCATTACAACCGATACGATAACCTCCGTCCTTCCGGAACAGGAAGCGCGTCCAGCCTTCATCCATGGAAGGTATTGAGGATTTATAAATTGCGTATCGGGGTGGATTACTGCTGCCGCAGCCCGAACCACTTCCGTAGCCTGAACCGCTTGTTGGCAATTGGTATTGGAACGGTTGAATAACTGGCTCCACCTCAACGTTCATCAACAAGGGAAGTGTATGCGCGGTCACATCATACGGCGCGATAGGATGACCGGCGTTATCGAGGAGGTTCGGATAACGCTGGCTTTCCAACAGTGCTTTCGCAAAGGCCTCATACGGCTGATCCATTCGAATTACTGCGGTACCAGAGGGATACTCCCTACTCCCGATCGAAAAAGCTTCCGGGTAATCAATATGGATGCCGGCTCTTCTCAGAATCGAGGTCATCGAACCCCTGCGCATATCAACATTCAGCATGGTCGGAAACAGTTCATCGGATTCACTCGAAACAGGCTTAGGAATAATGAATGCGAACAACTCTCCCTCCTTCCTCGGCCTCACAGCCTCTTTCCCGATCTCGTAAAACCTCGACAGCCAGCGTTCGCGGTTGTCGGCGGCGTGGTTAAGCAGGCTGAACGCGGCGGTGGTCATGTAGTCGGTTATGTTTGAGAGTTTCCATTCGCCGCCTTTCCATACCGGGCCGAATTTTTCGGAGGCGACCTTTGCGTCGAAGCCGCCGGCACCGCCGCGCAGATTTTCGAATTTGATGTTGACCGGCGTGGCAAGACGCGCCGAAGCGGTTTCGCTCAATATACGCACGCCGCCGTGGTAGTGCGAATAGGCGCGGGCCGGCGTCCATGCGTCGTATGTCGTGTTTGTCGTAATGCCTTCGAGGCCTTTTTTGCGGAGGTCGGCGGCCATCGCGTTGCCGAGTTCGGTGTAGCCTTCGACGATCTGTTTTGGCACATTCGGCTCGACCGGCTCCATATATGGCGGGAGGAAAAGCCGCGCACCGTTCGACCCTTGCTGGTGGATGTCGTGGACTATCTGCGGGTGCCAGACGTTGTGAATTTTATCGACGGTCAGCTGCGTCTCGACCTGCGTAAAAGCGTACCAGTCGCGGTTGTTGTCGTGGCCGACATATTTGTGATAGAGCTCCGGCGGATCGGTGCCCTCGAACTTTGTGCCGAGCGTTTTGTCGTACCAGTTTTTTACAATGTCCACGCCGTCCGGATTGAGCGACGGAACGAGAAGGACGATCGTGTTGTCGAGGATCTTCTGGACCTCCGCGTCATTGCTGCTCGCAAGCTTGTAGGCGATCAGCATCGATGAAAGATAGCTCCCAACCTCCGTGGAGTGGATCCCGCATGTGATCAGCACGATCGTCTTTCCCTGAGCGATCAATTTCTTTGCTGCTGCGTCATTGCTCCTGAATGTTCGCGGGTCAGCGAGTTTTGCGTTTATCTCGCGATATAGGCGGAGATTCTTCAGATTCTTTGCGCTTGAGATCGTGGCGTAAACAAAGGGCGCTCCCATTGTAGTCTTGCCGATCTCCTGAAAATTGACGCGGTCGCTCGCCGCGTCAAGTTTTTTGAAATAAGTTACAACCTGCTCCCAGCTGGCAAGCTTTCGGTCATCGCCGGGTGTAAAGCCGAGCGTGTCCTTTGGTGCGGGAACCGACTGGGCCGCGGCAGCGAAGGTGAAGAGAAGTATGAAACCACAGAAGCGCAGGGACGAAAAGAAGATATTCATAACGTTTGTCGCTCAAGTTTAGACCAAAAGGGTCGTTAAGACGACCCGTCGTAAGTTGTGCCGATTCAGGCTTCACGTTCAAGGTTTCAAAGCGCCGATCGACCGGAAACCTGAGTTGGAAACTGATACCCGGGCCGCGAAACCCAGCCGGTCACACTCGCTACCGCTTGTGTTACTGCCCGCTACAATGTAAATTGCAATGCAGAACTTTCCCGTAATATTCGCATCTTAGACGAAAATAGACCGCCTACCTTCCTGCTCGGGCGGCCTGTCTGACACAATTTGGAGGTTTTTTTCGGATGAAGAACCCGTTTCTCGAGAATTTTCGGCCCTATATTCCCGACGCGACGACCTTGCGCGAACTTACTCCGGTCCCGCTTATCGTAGGTACGCTGCTTGGTATCATTTTTGGCGCATCATCGTTGTATCTTGTGCTGAAAACCGGCCTCACGGTCTCGGCGTCGATACCGGTGGCGGTCATCGCCATCACGCTGTTTCGGCTGCTTTCAAAGATCGGGATGCGCGACGCGACCATTCTGGAAGCGAACGTGATGCAAACTGCCGGGTCTGCGGGTGAATCGATCGCGTTCGGCATCGGCGTAACGATGCCCGCGATCATGATACTTGGGTTCGATCTCGAACTCGATCGCGTGATGATCGTAGCCGTGATGGGCGGACTCTTAGGCATTTTAATGATGATCCCGCTCAGGCGGGCATTGATCCGCGATCAACACGGCTATCTGAAGTATCCGGAGGGCACGGCCTGCGCCGAGGTGCTAAAGGCCGGTGCGTCAAAGGAATCGCGTGAAGCTTCGCACATGGGCGACACACATGGCGACGACAGTGCTGCCCTCCAGGGCGGTAAGATCATTACGGTCGGTTTTGTAATAGGGTTCCTTTTCAACGCATTGATGAAGGTGTTTTTCTTCTGGAAGGAATCGCCCGGATATGACTTTGGCAAGAATGGGTTCAAGGGCGGCACGATCAATTCGGACAACGACCCTACGCTGCTCGGCGTTGGATATATCATTGGGCCGCGTGTCGCCGGGTTGATGATGGGCGGCGGCGTGCTGTCCTACCTTGTGCTGATACCGATGATCAAGTTTTTCGGCGACGGTGTGGCCACGCCGGTAGCTCCTGAGATAAGCAAGACGATCTCGGAGATGTCGGCGTCGGGCGTTCGAAGCGCCTATGTGCTCTATATCGGCGCCGGTGCAGTGGCAATGGCGGGAATTATATCGCTCGGACGCAGCCTGCCGACCATCTGGCACGGGCTCAAGGGCGGCCTGGCAGACCTTCGAGGCGGTTCCAGCGCAGAAACAAGCAACCGGCCGCGAACCGACCAGGACCTTTCGCTCAAATGGGTGATCATCGGGCTGATAGTTTTGATGTTAGGAATCATGCTTGCGCCGCAGCTCAATCTGAGCGTTTTTCAGCACCCGTTCGTAGCGTTTTTCGGTGCCTTGCTCATCATCATCCTGGGATTTTTGTTCGTTACGGTTTCGTCCCGGCTAACGGGTGAGGTCGGTTCGTCGTCGAACCCGATCTCTGGAATGACCGTCGCGACGCTGCTCATCACCTGTCTCGTATTTCTCGGGATGGGCTGGACGGCGGCCGACCCATATTTCGTCACTGCCTTGTCGATCGGCGGCATCGTTTGCATCGCGGCGTCCAATGGCGGCACGACGTCGCAGGACCTCAAGACGGGCTTCTGGGTTGGCGGAACGCCGTGGCGGCAGCAGATCGCGATCCTTGTCGGCGCGCTTGCGTCGGCCCTGGTCCTCGGTTCGCTGCTGATAATGCTCAACAACAATGAGACCTACTTTCAGAAGATCGAAGCGACGAATCCGGTTGCGTCGATGCATATCGCTGAGGACAAACTGTTCAAGCAGGATGGACAACTGCAGACTGAGGTAGTGAGCAATGGCAAATATAAGGGCGTCGATACAGATACGTATCACGTTTGGCAGAATACCGAGCCGAAGGACGGCCAGGTTGGCAAATATCTCGTCGATCAAACGGGCAAGCCGGTCTATTTTGTCGATCCGGGCATCAACGGCATCATCCCGAAGGACGACGAGGGCAATACGCTGACGCGATATGACGCACCGAAGGCAACCCTGATGTCCTATATCATCAAGGGCGTGCTCGGCCAGAACCTGCCGTGGGGCCTTGTCATTCTTGGGGCTATGCTGGCGGTCGTGCTTGAACTTGCCGGCGTGCCTTCGCTCGCGTTCGCCGTGGGCATTTATTTGCCGATCTCTACGTCGTCGCCGATCTTCATCGGCGGCATTGTCAGGTATTTGGTCGACATCTACCTCAAGCGAAAACTCGCGAAAAAGAATCTGACCGAGGACGAGATCAACGCCGAGACCGATAAGTCGAACGGTGTGCTGCTCGCTTCCGGTTATATAGCGGGCGGGGCGATCGCTGGCATACTTATCGCACTATTCGCGGTGCAGCCGCGGTTGAAGGAGGTCCAGGAAATGGCCGAAGAATGGTCGAAACACGGTAACCCGTTCTTCTCCGGCGATCTTCTCGGCTTCCTGCCGTTTGTAGGGCTCGCGGTTATCCTGTTCCTTGTCGGCCGTGAGATCTGGTTGAACGGCAAAAAGAACATTCCGTGATCCGGTTGTGAAGGGTTAGTTCCACGGGGAGGCGGTTGCCACAGTGACCGCCTTCTCAAATTTTTTGCGACCCAGCAACGGAAATCCGAAAAATTCCTTACCTTTTTTTACCAGACAAGTTATACTTTTCAACGGCGTGTCCCCCATTAACTCCCGGATGCGCTCTTCGGCAGTAGATCCACACGCCAATTGGAACGAAACTGAAAGGGTATTTCGGATGCATTATCGTGCGTTAAAGCCGCTTTTCACGGCCTGCTTTGTTGCAGGAGCAATTTTCATTTCAAACGCGTGTTCTGTCGCTGAGTCGAAGACGGAACCTCCTGTTTCCCCGACGGCGGATTCGACGACCGCCGCTCCCGCTCATACCGGAACTTCGATCGCGATCCAGCCAGGCTCGCCGGCCGACATCGTCAGAGTGTTCTATGGATTTCTCCGCGAAAAGAAGTTTCGGCAGGCGATCTATCTGACCAATCTCAAGCCGGCGATCGAAGGGCTGTCGGATACGGACCTGAAGGACTTTCAGGTCGATCTTGAGAATGTGGCCCGCTTTGTGCCGGCCGAGATCGAGATAAACGGCGAGATCATTTCGGGCAATTCTGCAACGGTTACTACTAAGGTGCCCGGTGATGACCCCCAGAAAAAAGAACTCCAGGAGATCAGGCTTCGCAAGGACAAGGATGGCTGGATCATCCTGACGGTTGATGAATCGGCCGAGGCCCGCATCAAGAAGGAAGGGAAGAATTATCTTCGAATCCTTCGTATCGAAACGCACCAGGACGAAGCGCGAGAGATGCTTAATCGGATCGCCAAGGCCCAAGTCGCTCACGCGGCGCAAAACGGCGGGAAATTTGCCGATATGCGAGCTCTCGTGGACGGCAAACTGCTGCCGTCGGACGTGCTTTCGGCTGAATCGACCGGTTACATATACTCGATCGTCGTCACGGACGGCGGCGCGAAGTACTACGCTACGGCGACGCCGGCCGAATATGGCAAAAGCGGCATTAATTCATTCCTTGTAAGATTGAATGAGAATAGCCAGCCGCTTTTAACGAGCAAGGACATCGGCGGAAAGCCGGTTCAGAATTGAATGGAAAGCCTACGCCATTCGATATTTATCTTTAGTACGGACAGGATCTTCTTTCCGTCCATCTGACCCCCGGTTTCACATTTCAACCAGTGTATTAACGATGCTAAGGGAACTGGTCTCACGATTCAGCAGGACGGTCGCCGAACGGCGGGCCTCGGTCAGAAGGACATTCAATTTACCGGTCAAGATTTGCTTCGCTCCTGAGGAAAAGAGCATGGTCCGGTCGCACGGCCGATGCGATGAGGCGTTTTTGTCAGGCGAAACCAGCGACATCAGCGCAACCGGGATCGGACTTATCGTTTCGTCAATTCGGATCAAGGAAAAATATCTGGTTGGGCAGGACCGCTTGCTCAACGTCGAGCTCGATCTTTCGGGCCGAAAGATCCGAATGCAGGTCCGCGGCGTCCGCTACGAACGCATCTGCATTCACCTTTCGACCGAGCGGTACCTGATCGGGGCCGAGATCGTCAGCGTCAACGAGGAAGATGAACAGGCATACGCTCACCTGCTGAGACACGGCCGCGAGACGGTGCGGTCGGTTACCTCGGTTGTCGAGGTCGGGCTCAAATAGCACGCTTCAATATCTTGGTTGAGAAGGGCCGCCCAAACAGGGGCGCCCGACTTATTTTGTCTTTAACTCTCCATTCTGCTTTACTTAGCCTATGAATGGTCGAGTTGGTATAGGCATTATAGGAACTGGATTTGCGCGTAGAATGCAGATCCCGGCGTTTGCCGTCTGCGAGGGAGTTGACCTGATCTCAGTGGCAAGCGGGAAGATCGCGAACGCGCAGGCAGTGGTCCAAGAGTTCGGGTTCCGGCATTATACGGGCGACTGGCGCGAGACGATCGCACGCGATGATGTGGACCTCGTTTGCATAACCACACCGCCGAACCTACATAAAGAGATGGTGCTGGCGGCGCTTGAGAACGGAAAGCATATTCTCTGTGAAAAGCCTATGGCGATGAATGCGGCTGAAGCGGAGGAGATGGCTGCGGTGGCCAAAGAGAAGGGCCTGCTCGCGCTTATTGATTTCGAACTGCGCTTTCAGCCGGGCCGGCAAACCGCACGCGAGATGATACGCCGCGGCGATATCGGCACGGTCCGTCACGCAAAATGGAATTTCCGGGCACCGCACCGAGGCGATCCGTCGATCCCATGGAATTGGTGGTCGGACGCCGAACAGGGCGGCGGAGCACTGGGCGCGATCAACTCGCACGTTATCGATTCTTTCAACTGGTTTTTGGATACCGACGTCTCGTCCGTTTTCTGTCAGCTTCAGTCGCATGTTAAGCAGCGACCATATGATGGCGGTTACCGCGATGTCACCACCGACGACGAGGCGAACATGCTTTTGCGGTTCGCGGATTCCATATCTGCCGCCGACGCGACCGGACTGGTCTCAGTTTCCATGGTAGAAGGGCCCGAGTACGTCTGCACGATCGAGATCTTCGGCACGGAAGGAGCTCTGATGATCGATCACATAGGTAAGGTTTTTATCGCTCGCAGCGGCAGTAACGCTTGGCTGCCCGTGGACGTGCGCATCTCTGAATCAGTTCCTGGCTATCCGGATACGGGCTTCGCGCGGGGTTTTATGGAATTTGCCCCGAGGATCGTCGATGCCATTCGGGGCGGGCAGGATTCGATCGAATTTGCCGCAACCTTCGAGGATGGCTGGAAAGTGCAGCGCGTCGCGGACGCGGCGAGGGAGTCAAACAGGACAGGAACGCGGATACTCCTGTCCGCATGAGCACCAAGTGCGAAAACCCGAGAGGCGCGAACACGAAGCGCGCGTTCGTTGCAGACACGAGTGTCCGCGTTCGGTTACTTCATATACTTATCCAGAAAATCCGCCACTCTTGGATAGAGATCCAGGCGGTTCTTTAGTTTCGAGATGCCATGGCCTTCGTCCGGATAGAGCTTGTATTCGACGACTGCACCGCGTTTTCTCAGAGCATCGACCATTTGTTCGCCTTCGGTATATGGTACGCGCGGGTCGTTTAGGCCTGAGATGACGAAGAGCGGCGTCTTGATACGGTCGATCTTGCGAATAGGCGAAATGCGTCGAAGGAAATCGATGTCGCGGTCGAGGCGGCCATATTCCACCTCACGCTGGCGTCGGCGGTAGCCGGAGGTGTTCTGGAGGAAGGTTTCCCAGTTCGTGATGGCAACCGTCCCGACCGCCGCCGCCCACAGGTCGGGATAGAGCGTGATCGCAGCCATTGTCATATAGCCGCCATAACTCCCGCCCATCACCGCTATCCGCTTCGGGTCGGCACCACCTTTTGTTTTCAGCCACGCAACAGCCGCAGCCAGATCCTTGACTGAATCTTCGCGTTTTTCTACGTCATCGAGGTGGGTATAGGTTTTGCCATAGCCGGTCGAGCCGCGGACATTTGTCGCCAGGATCGCGTAGCCTCGGGATATGTAGTATTGATAGAGAGCGTTAAAACCAGGGCGTTCCTGGCCCTCAGGGCCGCCGTGAACGGAGACAATTACCGGGGTGGTCGCGGGCTCAACGCTAACATTCGTCCGAGCTTTGCGTGATGTTTGTCGTCTTCCCACATCGGCCTGTATCAGCCAGGAGTGAGGATTTGGAGAAAGAGTAAAGAGGGGAAGCCTTTCTTGGTCGGTAATTCTCGGTTCTTGCCGGACAGCCCGGAAGAGTTCAAATTTGGCTTCGGTGCTATCTTGTCCTTCGCTGATTGTTCGGATTCCACTCAACGATGCCGGGACGTAGTACCAAGCCGGAATTTCTTTTCCGTCAAAACTCTGGAACTTAACCAGACGGGGCGAAACGAAGGTGCTTGGATCTATTCCCGCTCGATCGCTATTCGTGATCTGGGCGAGTTCCTTAGTCCTTAAATCATAGACCCAGACATCGCCGTTCTGTTTCGCAGAACTGAACGAAAATCCAAGTTTGCTTCCATCATGTGAGAAGGTTAGGCCGCCGACGATTCCTTGGGCAGGAAGTCTTACCGGTTCGACCTTCGAACTGACTGTGGAGATCAGCGGCTTGCCACCGGTTTCGATCTTTCGCAGATAAACTTCCGAAAATCCGTCGCGGTTCACGGTGTAAGCCATCATCCCGTTTCCATCGCTTACAGCCACTCCGCCCACATTCCATTTTTGATCATCAATGATCCGCGTCTCGCGGTTAGCCTCCGACCAATCATCACCGGAAGCGTTCTTTTTTCGCATGTACGCGAGGCCGGAGAATTCGCGTTTATCGTTAGTCGTGAGGACGATGCCATCGGCGAGGAAATGCACGTCGCCGAATTCGGAGGCTTCGGAATGTGGTGTGAGAAGCGTTTCCTTTTTGGTGGCGACATCGACCATGAACAGGTCGTTATCAAGGCTCTTTGCAACGCCGTCACGCGAGACGACGAACTTTGTTCCAGAGTCGTTGACGGCTGCAAGGTTGATGTTGCCGTCAAATTGGTAGAGCAGTTCTTCGCGGCCGGTTGCAATGTCCATCGAATAAACATCGAAAAATGTGCGGTTGCGTTCATTCGAGGCGTAGTAGATCTTCTTGCCATCACGGGAAACCTCGGCAAAGTTGTGCCGTACTTTCGGGTCCTGGGTCAGTTCTCGGACGCCGGAACCGTCGGTCCTCATCCAATAGAACTGCGTATTCTCGTCGCCGCCGCGGGCCTTGCCAAAGATCATGCCGCTATTGTCGGGGAGCCAGCGGACGAAGGCGACATTGTCGTCATAATTCGTCAATTGCTTCGGCGTTCCGCTCGGCAGATCTGCTAGCCAAACCTGCGTTGTGCCGCTGGTGTTGCTCAGATAGGCCATCTGCTTCCCATCGGGCGAAAGTGAGGGCGAGCTCGCGGATTTGATGTTCAGATACTGCTGAATGGTGTAGGGCTGAGCCGCCGCCGATGATATTGAGATCAGCAGTGCTGTGAGTAACAAAAATGCTTTCATTGCCGTACCTCGCAAGTCGTGATCGACCGATTATAGTACGGAATGCTCAGACCGCTTAACCGGCATGGGGCGGCGCTAGGGTCAGGTGGGGAGGTTGTTCACAATTTTTGGTTGGGCCGACAGCGCCCGGGAGTCGCAGCAAGGGCGTGCCGTTGATATTCACCACACGGCCGGCTTAGTTGTACTTTTTGAGAAACGCCGTGACATCCTCCTGTATTTGCTTATTCACTGAGTGGCCAACGCCAGGGTACAGCCTGAACTCCGCGTTGAGTCCAGTTCGTTGGTAAAGGTCCTTGATCTTGTCCCACCGATCGATCGGCTTTTGGCCGAACAACGGCAGCACGATTTCCCGATCCTGTTCATCATACGAATCGTCAAACACGACGGAATCATTCTCATCCTTGTCGCCGAGAAAGACGAACATCGGGGCTTTGCGCAGTGCATTAAGGTCAAGCGATCGCCCGGACACTTTTTTCAGGTCGGCAACGCCGATCGGGTAACGAAGCGCCTTTCCGTGATAACTTTCTACCGGTGCGATCGGCCAACCGCCCGGCGAACCGATCGCCGCTGCTTTTACGCGTTCGGGGTGAAGGAAGGTAAATCGGTTCGCAAACATTCCCTGTGCCGAAAACCCCATCAGCAGGACCCGCTTGTCTGTTTTCACGCCTTCTTTCTTAAGCCGATCCCGGGCGTCGTCGATCATCGCAATTGCCTGCAGATCAAAGCGTGCATATTCCTTCTTGTCCGTGACCATCGCATCCCGATCGAGAGCGTGCGTGTATATTTTCCAGTGGCTCTTTGGTCGCGGGAACACGGGCATAATGACCGCAACCTTTAGCGTTGAGGCGATGGCTGTCGCCTGAGGCATTCGCCGTATGACGTCGGCCTCCTGTACTTCAAGGGAATCGTCCAGCCTTCCCGAGTTGTTCGGCAGAACGAGAATGGTGTACACATGCGGGCCCGAGACCCGGGCACGCAATTCATCGGGGACATAAAGATAATACGGATATGCGAACCCATCTTTCGGATGAGGGCTAACTCGTAAAGGGCCCACCCCCGCCGATTGGGCCGCCGCCGCCGCGGCGAAGACGCCGAGGACCATCAGTACCGAAATGACCGTTTTCAACATATCGCATTTCTAAACGATCAGATGTTGAAAAGGTTCCGCGATTGTCAGTCCTCGGCTCTGTGAAACTCGATCGCGGCGGCAAGATCACTGGTCACGAAGTGTGGTCGTGTATTATCCGCCAGCCTTCCTTGAACTTGCGGAATATGAGTGTGAATTTGCCGTGTGGGTTGTCGTTCGCTCGCTTTAACGACCAACTGCCCAGAACCACCGCAGCGTCGCGAGCGAGCACAGTCACTTCAAGATCGGAGAAGGTCAACTCACCCATTTTTTCACGCGTGTCGTACGTCTTCTTATAGCGGTCGAGCGTCGATTGCCACCCTCGGGTCACGTTGTCGCCGGAGGTGAACACGAGATCATCGGATTTCCAGTAGCCCTGCATAAATCCTTCGACATCGCCGCGGTTCCAGGCTTCCGATTGTTCATTCATCACGGCCGCAACACGCTGCTTGATCAGGGAACTTTCCCTTACGGATTGGGCGTAGGAAGACAAGGCGAGCAAAAGCAGAAGGAAATACAAATTAAGGCTTCGCATAGGCATTCGAACCTCAGAGTCACACAGAAAATCTAGGCACTCCACCGGCCAACACGACAAACTTCATTACATCGCTTTTTGTGCGTCGGTCAATGCGATACCCATTTTCTCCAACGTAATGCGGTTTAGCGTACCGGTTCCTTTGATGTTATTGGCCTCCTGATATTTTCTCAGGCCGTCACGCGTGGCCTCATCAAGCTTGCCAGTCTGTTCACCGGTGTAAAATGACCCGTCCTTAAGTATTATCTGTGCCTGAACGATCTGTTCCTTCGTCGGTCGAAATATGGGCCGCTTCGTTTTCTTTTCCGTGGGTGCGGTTTTTTCGGGTTCGCTCTTCGCCGGTTTCGGGGCCTCATCAGATGCAAACGAACTCTCCGACACGGGGACCGCCTTTTGGCTATCGGTGAGCGCAATATTCATTTTCTCAAGCGTTGCGCGGTTCAGGCCGCCGGTGGATTTGAGTCCATTGTCTTTTTGATAGGCTCGGAGAGCGGCACGCGTGTCTTCATTGTAGGCCCCGGTGGTATCACCATTGTAGAGCCCTTTTTCTTTTAACGTCGCCTGAACTTGCCTTATCTGATCTTTTGTAGGGCGGAAGATAGGAGGCCGTTTTGCAGGGGCTGGAGCTGATTTTTTCGCCTCGGCGACGGTGATCGTTGGAGCAACCGGGCGAGGACTCGGCTCCGGACTTGTATCCTGAGCTGCCAGTGATATTGTGCCCAAAAGGGAAATGAGTATCGCGAAAAACAATTTTCTCATTGAAATACTCCTCGGTTTTGTAAGTTCAAAGATGAACGAGCAGGGCGGGAAATACTGGAAATGCCCAAGTTCAGTGTCTATTCGGTTGTGCACTGCCCGGTTTGAGAGAGTATCTGACGATTTTGGCTGGAGTGTCAAGGAGTTGTACGTTCGTACTATTTGCCAGAATTCGAACCATCGACAATATCCGGTTAGAGCCATCTCCAAATGATTTGCTGAATGAACGCTCATTCAGTTATAATGCCTGCAATCGATATAGTAAGTTCAAACCAGAGGAAGGACGAATATGAGCAACACTGGCGAGGCCGCCGCACGCGACGAAAACGAGTTTGTCGGGGAAACCGCGACGTTGAGTATTAGGAAGGCGGCCGTTCTGGGAGCGGGAACGATGGGTGCTGCCATAGCAGCGCATTTGGCGAACGCCGGAATTCCCACGTTGCTGCTAGATATTGCACCGGACAAATTAACGCCGGAAGAGGAAGCGAGGGGTTTGACGCTCGAAAACAGGCAGGTGCGTAACCGCATTGTCGCGTCTCTGTTTGAGGCCGCGAAAAGGCTGAAGCCGGCGCCATTTATGCTTGCCGACAACGCGAAGCTCATCACGCTAGGCAACTTTACCGACGACATTGCCAAGTTGAAAGACTGCGATCTGGTGATCGAGGCCGTCGTCGAAAACCTCGAGATCAAGCACAAACTCTTTGCCGAGGTCGAAAAGCATCGCAAGCCCGGAGCCGTCATCGCTTCGAACACGAGCGGTATTCCGATCAAGTCCATCGCCGAGCCGTTCTCGGATGATTTCAAAAAACATTTTGTCGGCGTCCATTTTTTCAACCCGCCGCGGTATATGAAGTTGGTCGAGGTCATTCCGACCGAATGGACCGATGGCGAGATGGCCTGCAAGCTGTCGGGCTTTCTCGACCGGCGATTGGGCAAGGGCGTTGTTCCGGCGAAGGACAGGCCGAACTTTATCGCGAATCGCGTCGGCACGTTCGGGATGATGGCGACGGTACACGAAATGATCGCAATGGACTTTACGCCGACCGAGATAGATCAGATCACGGGCAAGGCGATCGGGCATGCGTCGTCAGCGACATTTCGCACTTCGGATCTTGTTGGCCTCGACGTGCTTGTCCACGTCAATAAGAATCTTTATCCCGCCGTACCTGACGACGAAGATCGGGACGTTTTTCAGGTGCCAGCCGTGATCGAGACGATGCTTGAGAAAAAGCTGCTTGGTGACAAGACGAAGGGTGGATTTTTCAAGAAATCGAACGACGCAGAAGGCAAGCGCGTCATTCTCGAACTCGACCTGAACACTTTCGAATACAAGCCGCAGGAGAAAACGAAATTTGCATCGCTCGACGCCGCGAAGCAGATCGACGATCTGCCGAAGCGCATAAAGACGCTGGTTTGGGGCGATGACAAGGTCGGCCAATTTTTATGGAAAACATCCTCGCGGATCTCACGCTACGCGGCAAACCGAATTCCTGAGATCGCAGATACGATCGTCGAGATCGACAACGCTTTGAAATGGGGCTTTGGCTGGGAGATCGGTGTTTTTGAGGCCTGGGACGCGATCGGCGTCCGCGAATCGGTTGAACGGATGAAAAAGGAAGGGCAGGCCGTTCCCGAGAACGTCGAAAAGATGCTCGCCGCCGGTGCCGAGACATTTTATAAGAACGAGAACGGAAACAAGTTCTACTACGATCTGGTTGGCGGTGAATACAAACCGATGCCCGAACGCCCCGGCGTTCTTGTGCTCAGATCTATCAAGGACCGGACAGGTG
>WBZY01000341.1_pt1 | contig 36801 bp, 33 predicted proteins | sample 5204191 | NCBI WGS metagenome assembly WBZY01 (sample SAMN12344363, study PRJNA552823) | activated sludge metagenome | biome: Activated sludge suspended growth; feature: Anammox Sidestream; material: Wastewater; isolation source: activated sludge from anammox sidestream of wastewater treatment...
CCCACACGATGAAGGACAGGAAGCCGATCGCTGCGGTCGCGTAGACCATCGATTCGTAGCCGAACAGCGGCTTTCTCGAGAAGGTCGGGATGATCTCCGACACGACCCCGAAGGCGGGCAGGATCATGATGTAGACCTCGGGGTGCCCGAAGAACCAGAAGATGTGCTGGAACATCACCGGATCGCCGCCGCCCGAGGCCGCGAAGAAGCTGGTGCCGAAGAAGTGATCGGTCAGCAGCATCGTGACGGCGCCGGCGAGCACCGGCATCACCGCGACGAGGAGATAGGCGGTGATCAGCCAGGTCCACACGAACAGCGGCATCTTCAGGAGATTCATGCCCGGTGCGCGCATGTTCATGATCGTGACGACCACGTTGATCGCGCCGAGGATCGACGAGGCGCCCATCAGGTGGATCGCGAAGATCATCATCGGGAAACTGTCGCCGCCCTGCAGCGCGAGCGGCGGGTACATCGTCCAGCCGCCGGCCGGTGCGCCGCCCGGAACGAACAGCGTACCGAGGAGCAGCGTGAAGGCGAACGGCAGGATCCAGAACGAGAGGTTGTTGAGACGCGGCAGCGCCATGTCGGGCGCGCCGATCTGGATCGGGATCATCCAGTTCGCGAGCCCGACCCAGGCCGGCATGATCGCGCCGAAGATCATCACGAGCGCGTGCATCGCGGTCATCGAGTTGAAGAACTGCGGATCGACGAATTGCAGGCCCGGCTGGAACAGCTCCGCGCGGATCACGAGGGCCATGGCGCCGCCGACGAAGAACATCGTGCAGGCGAACACGAGGTACATCGTGCCGATGTCCTTGTGGTTCGTTGAGAACACCCACCGGCGCCATCCGTGCGGCTTGTGGTCGTGATCGTCGTGGGCGGCTGCCTGTGCGTGTGTTGCCATGTGCGGTTCCCTTAGGAAATGGAAGGGGCAGCGGTTGCCGACGCAGCAGCCTGCTTGACTGTAGCCTGCTGCGTGGCGAGCCACGCCTCGAAATCACCCTTGCTCAGCACGTCGACGACGATCGGCATGAAGCCGTGGTCGCGACCGCAGAGCTCGGCGCACTGGCCGCGATAGCGGCCGGTCTTGTCGGTGTCGACCTTGATCCACATCTCGTTGATGAGGCCCGGGATCGCGTCCTTCTTCATGCCGAAATCCGGCACCCACCAGGCGTGGATCACGTCCTGCGCAGTGATGAGGAGGCGCACCTTCGTCCCAGCCGGAACGACGAGCGGGTGATCGACGTCGAGCAGATAGTTCGGCACGGTCTCGGGGTCGATGCCGGACTGCAGCTGACGCGCCGTGTTGCTCTCGTGCGCCAGCGTCGAGTAATAGCCGACATCCGTGCCGAGATACTGGTACTGCCACTTCCACTGGTAGGCGGTGACCCGGACGGTGAGCTCGGTATTGCGCGCGTCCTCGATGTCGATCAGCACGCGCGCGGACGGCACCGACATGGCGACGAGTATGCCGACCGGAATCAGCGTCCAGATGATCTCCGCCTTCGTGCTGTGGACCATCGCCGTATTGGCGACTGCGCCCTTCGATCTGCGGAAGGCCACGATCGCCCAGATCATCCAGCCGAACACGAAGATGCCGATGGCGACGCACCACCAGAAGATCATCATGTGCAGGTCGTAGATCTTCTTCGACAGCTCGGTGACGCCTTCCGGCATGTTGAGGAGTCCCCAACCGGAGGCCGCGTGAGCGGGTGCCGCGAGCAGCGCGAATGCACAGCCGATGAGAGCTGCGGCGGATTTCTGCATGGTTCTGGTCATTATTGTCATCAGCCTCGAGGTTTGCCGGACGGGAGCGGCGGCGACTCGGCCAATCTGCCGATGAGCGGCGCAAGACGCGTCGCCAGCTGCTGTCGTTCCTGTTCGGTCAGAAAACTGCCAATCTCGCGCCGCGTGCCCGACGCCTCGATCACGAGTTGTGTGGGCGCGAACGACGAGACATGGTCACGCAGTCTAACCCGTGCCCAGTGTCGCGGGAACACGGTGCGCGCGACGGTGCCTCTTTCGTGCGTCTCGATTTCCACGAAATCCTCGGTGACGACGATCGTTTCGATGCGGTGGCGGCGCTGCATGCTCACGCGGAGCGCCCAACCGAGCAGCAGCATTTCGAGCCCAGCGAACGCGAGCACCGGCCAGTAGCCGCGCAGCGTCAGGAGTCCCGCGATGCCGAAGGATACGCCGCAAGTGCCCAGGAAGAACGACCACGCACCGGACGGCGAGAGCGAACAATGCGGGGTGAGGGCGATCCTGACAGCGTGGGCGGGCATCGATGCACTCGGCCAAGCGGAAGACACGGCAGTGTAGGTCCCTGCCCTTTATCAGGCAAGTCAACGAGTTAGCGAGTGCGCCCGTCGCGTGACTCGTCCGCGAACGCCGCGCCGTATACCACTTCGAGGGTCGCAGGCAGCAGGCCCTCGAGGCGCTGCCGTTCGCAGGCAGCCTGCACAGCGGCGAATCGAGCGCGTCCGGTCAAGCTGCGCCTGCGCGCCGCATGCGCATTCTGCGTGCCCGTCGAGCGCAGCGCTGTCGCGATGTCGTGCAGCGTGCGAAAGCGGTGCGAATACTGCTCGACATCGAGCACGGGCTCGCTGAAGCCGGCGCGGGTGAGCGCGCTGCCGAGATCGTGCATGTCGGCGAAGTCGTGCACATGCGGCGCACGATCCGCGGTGGCCCAGCTCTCGCGCAGCTCGCGCAGCGTGGCGGGGCCCAGTGTGCTGAACAGGAAAAGACCGCGCGGCACGAGCACGCGTCGCACTTCGGTGAGGGCGAGATCGAGAATCACGAACCAGGGCAGTGAAAGGTTCGCGAAGACGAGATCGCAGCAGCCATCGCGCAGCGGCAGCGCGCAGGCGTCGCCCGCGATACGCGCGAATCGCCGCGGCCAGCGGGCGCGGCGCGCTGCGACCGCGAGCATGGCCGGCGAAGCGTCGAGCGCGATGACGAACGCGCGCCGAAAATGCTGCCGCAGCGCGCGGGTCGCCTGTCCGGTTCCGGATCCAAGATCGAGGACCACTCCGGGCCTGATGCCGAAGAACCCGATGCGCGACAGCAGCTCCTCGCGCACTTCGCCCAGGGGCTGCGCGGCGCGGTCGAAGCTGGCAGCAGCGCGCGCGAAATGGCGGGTGACGGCGGCGCGGTCGAGCGCGGGGTACGGAAGTCCGTGTGAGGGGGAATCGGGCGGCGGCATCGGTCCGCAGTGTACCCGGGCCTCGTACGGCGACGCGCGAAACAAGGCAAAGAGGGCCGATTTGCGCGGCGACGCGGCCAGCGCGGACCGCGAAACTCGGTGCATGTTGAAAGTGCGCTGGCTGCGTGCCGTCGGGACGTGGTGCCTGCCCCCTGCGTGCCTCCTCTGCGGAGCGCGGGGCCAGGTCGATGCCGCCGGCAGTGCGCTCGATCTCTGCGCCGACTGTGAGGGCATGCTGCCCGGGATCAAGCCGATCGACGGGGCCGGGGTGGGGCGCGGCGGGTCAGCGGCAGTGCCATGGGAGCTGCTCGTCGCTCCACACCTGTATGCCTGGCCGATCGACCATTGTGTGCGCACCCTCAAGTTCGAGGGAGACACGGCCTGCGGGCGCCTGCTTGGCCTCCTGCTCGCGCAACACCGGCGCAACCTCGTGCGACCCATGCCGGATCTCGTGATACCTGTACCGCTGCACCGCGCGCGCTACCTCGAGCGCGGCTTCAATCAGGCCGCGGTCATCGGGCAGTACGCGGCGCGCTCGCTCGGCGTGCCGTTCCAGGCGCGGGTACTCGAGCGCTGTCGTGCGACTGCAGAGCAGAGTCATCTGCGGGGCGCGGCACGCGCGGGCAACGTGGTTGGTGCGTTTCGGGTGCGGCCCGGCACGGCCCTCGATGGCCGGCGCCTTGCCCTCGTCGACGATGTGCTCACGACCGGCAGCACCGCGCGCGAGGCCACCCGCGTACTGCGCGCCGCGCGGGCCGCGAGCGTCGAACTGTGGGTCGCAGCGCGCGCGGAACCGCCTCAGACCCGGTAGAGGTGATCGAGCACGATGCCGAGGAAGATGACCATGCCGACGTAATGGTTGTTCAGGAACGCGCGAAAGCAGGCGGTCGGCTCGCGATCGCGGATGATCCACTGCTGCCACAGGAAGAAAGCGGCCGCCGCAGTGAGGCCCGCGCGATACCACGGGCCGAACTCCATGCTGCGCCCCGCCAGATGCAGCGCAAACAGCATCATGGCCTGCATCGCGCCGATGATCAGGCGGTCCATGTCGGCGAACAGCAGTGCGCTCGATTTCACGCCGAGCTTGAGGTCGTCCTCGCGGTCGACCATCGCGTAAAGCGTGTCGTACACCATGGCCCAGAGCACCGCCGCGAAGAACAGCACCCAGCCGACCCGCGGAATCGTGCCGAGGGTGGCGGCAAACGCCATCGGAATCCCCCAGCCGCCAAACGACAGGCCGAGGTAGAACTGCGGCAGCGGAAACCAGCGCTTCATCAGCGGGTAGCTCACGGTGAGCAGTGCGCCCACGACCGAAAGCCTGATCGTGAACGGATCGAGCCTCGTGACTAGCCACAGTGCAATCGCGATCAGCACACCGAAGAGCGCGAGCGCTTCGTATGGCGATACACGGCGCGCCGCGAGCGGACGGTCGCGCGTACGCTTGACCTGCGGGTCGATGTCGCGATCGGCGAAGTCGTTGACCACGCAGCCTGCCGCACGCATCACGAAGACACCCAGCACGAAGACGATCAGCACCCGCTCGGGGGGGCGCCCGGCGCCCGCAATCCACAGAGCCCACAGTACCGGCCAGAGGAGCAGCCAGATGCCGATCGGGCGATCGAGGCGCATCAGCTGCGCCCAGGCCTCGAGCCGGCGTGCAATGCTCCGGGCGGTCACGTCAGGGGCGCCGCACGGCCGATACCCGGAAGGAACACTTCCTGCACCCGAAGCGGCGCACCCTGCACGGCGAAGTCCGAGCGGCGCACCCAGAGTGGCTGCGGCGCGAGCGCCGCCTGGGCGAGCGCGCGGGCAACGAGCGGCGTGTCGGGCATGAGCCGTGCGTAGGCGAAGTCGGAACGCGTGGCGCCGTGCGCGGCGAGTGTCTCGCCGAGCGACACTTCGCCCATGCGTGCGAGCCACGGATGTTGCGCGAGCGTCGTGTCGGAGATCGATGTCTCCGCATAGATCCACGGTTGCGCATGTGTGCCGAGGAGGATCACGCGCCGGTGTTCGCCGTCATGCACTTCCTCCGCGAGAACCTGCAGCCGGAAAGTTGCGCCGCTCGCCGCACGCACGCGCTCGGTCAGGAGTCCGGTCGTGGTGAGCCACGAGCGCAGGCGCACATCACCCTCGTAGCAGTTGAGTGCTTCTGCGGGCAGCCAGAGTTCGGCTGCGGAGCGTGCGGTTGCGCTGGTCACGGGCCCTCGCGGGTCATCCGACCCGGCCAAAACGCTCGCCCGCGCCGATCCAGCGCGCGGTGAGCGGTGCAATGATATCGGGGTGATCGGCCAGGATCACTTCCGCCGCGCGCTGCACGCGTGGCAGCAGATCCGAGTCGCGCGAGAGGTCGGCGACACGCAGCTGCGCCAGCCCGGTCTGGCGCGTGCCGAGCATCTCGCCCGGGCCGCGCAGCTCGAGGTCGCGCTGCGCGATCTCGAAGCCGTCGTTCGAGGCGCGGATCGCACGCAGCCGCTCACGCGCGACCGCCGACAGCGGCTGGCGATACAGCAGCACGCAGGAGCTCTCCCGCGCGCCCCGGCCGACTCGGCCGCGCAACTGGTGCAGTTGTGCAAGCCCCATGCGCTCGGCGTTTTCGATCACCATCAGCGAGGCGTTCGGTACATCGACACCGACTTCGATGACGGTGGTCGCAACCAGGAGCTGGATACGACCCGCCTTGAAGGCCGCCATGGCCTGCTCCTTCTTCGCAGGGGGCATGCGCCCGTGCACGAGACCGATGCGCACCGCGGGCAGCGCTTCGGCCAGTTGCGCGGCGGTGTCTTCGGCCGCCTGCCAGCGCAACTCGTCCGATTCCCCGATCAGCGGGCAGACCCAGTACACCTGACGCCCTGCGCCGCAGGCCGCCTCGATGCGCGCGACCACTTCGGCGCGCCGCTCTTCGGGAAGCGTCACGGTCTTCACGGGAGTACGGCCGGGCGGCAGCTCGTCGATGACGGAAATGTCGAGATCCGCAAACGCCGTCATCGCGAGGGTGCGCGGGATGGGCGTCGCCGTCATGATCAACTGGTGAGGGGCTTCGCCGCCCCGGTCGCCCTTCTCCTTCAGCGCAAGTCGCTGCTGCACGCCGAAGCGGTGCTGCTCATCGACGATGACGAGTGCGAGGCGCGCGAATCCGATGCGCTCCTGAAAGAGTGCGTGGGTGCCGACAATCAGTGCGACTTCACCCGACGCAATGGCTTCGAGCGCGCTGCGGCGGGCTCTCGCCCCCATCGAGCCCGATACGAGCGCCACGGGCAGGCCGAGCGGGCGGAACCACGCGTCGAAGTTGCGCCAGTGCTGCTCCGCGAGGAGCTCGGTCGGCGCCATGAGCGCGGCCTGTGCACCGCTTCCCGCCGCGCGCGCGGCGGCGGCGGCGGCGATGACCGTCTTGCCGCAGCCCACATCGCCCTGCACGAGTCGCATCATCGGCCGCGCCGCCGCGAGATCTGCATCGACCTCGTCGAGTGCGCGCTGCTGCGCGCGGGTGAGCGTAAAGGGCAGCGCGTCGACGAATCGCGCCTCGAGTCCCGGCGCATCGCGCAGCGCGGGCGCCGGCGCCGATTGCAGGTTCTCCTTCGCAAGCCTCAAGGTGAGCTGGTGCGCAAGGAGCTCCTCGAAGGCGAGCCGCCGCTGTGCGGGGTGGCGGCCGGCGGCGAGCACCTCGAGCCGCGCATCCCGTGGCGGACGGTGCACGTATTCGAGCGAACGCGCGAGCGCCGGCAGTTGCTGCGACTCGAGAATGCGCTGCGGCAGCCAATCCTGCACGCCGGCCGTGCGCAATTCGGCGAGTGCCTGCGCGACGAGCGCGCGCAAGCGTCCCTGCGCGACGCCCTCGGTGGTCGGGTAGATCGGCGTGAGGGTTTCCTCGAGCGGCGCCGCCTCGCCTGTGATGAGGCGATACTCGGGATGCACGAGCTCGAGCCCGAGCGGGCCGCGACGCACTTCGCCGTAGCAGCGCAATCGGGTGCCGCGCGCGAGCCCGGCCTGCTGGTTCGCCGAGAAGTGAAAGAAGCGCAGCGTCACATGGCCGGTGCCATCGGCCAGGCGCGACAGCAGCTGGCGCCGCCCCCGGAATTTCACTTCCGTGAGTTGCACCTCGCCCTCGATGCTCGCACGCAGCCCGGGCACCAGGGTGCCGATCGGCAGTATCCGGGTACGGTCCTCGTACGTGCGAGGCAGGACGAACAGCAGGTCCTGGATCTGCGCGACACCGAGCCGGCGCAGGCGTTCGGCGAGCGCCGGGCCCACCCCCCGCAGCGCCGTGACCGGCTGCTGCTCGGACGCAATCAACCGAGATGCAGCACGCACTCGATCTCGACGCGCGCGCCGCGCGGCAGCTGAGCGACGCCGATCGCGGCGCGTGCCGGATAGGGCTTGTCCACGTAGGTCGCCATGATCTCGTTGACCCGGGCGAAATGCGCGAGGTCGGTGAGGAACACCGTGAACTTGACCGCGTGCCCGAGTCCCGCGCCCGCGGCCTGCGCGATGGCCTTCAGGTTGTCGAAACAGCGGCGGATCTCGGCGTCGATATCGCCTTCGATCAGTTTGCCGGTGGCAGGATCGAACGGAATCTGGCCGGAGATGTACACGGTATCGCCGGCGCGCACGGCCTGCGAGTACGTGCCGATTGCCTGTGGCGCCTTGTCGGTGTGGATAGCATTGCGGGTCATGTGCGGGCCTTGCCTTGTGAGTGGGAAGCGATTGTACGGGTGACGCGCAGCACGTCGGGCATCCGGCGGATGGTACGCATGAGGCCCGCGAGATGCTTTCTGTCGCGCACCCGGACTTCGAAGAGCAGCACCGACAACTCGCTGTCGCGCTCCTCGATCGAGACGTGGTCGATGTTGGTCTCGGTGGTCGAGATCGCCGCAGCGACGGCGGCGAGCACGCCGAGCCGGTTGGCGACGTCGACGCGGATCTGCGAGGCGAAGCTGCGCCCGATACTGCTCTCCCAGACCACCGGCAGCCACTTCTCCGGGTGCTTGCGGTAGTCCTCGACGTTCACGCAGTCTTCACGGTGCACGACGATGCCGCGACCGGCCGAGAGGAAGGCGATGATCGGGTCGTTCGGAATCGGAAAGCAGCAGCGCGCATAGGTGACGAGCAAACCCTCGGTGCCGGCGACCGCAAGCGGCGGTGGCACGCCGCCTTCGGCCTCCTCCGCCGGCTGGGTCGTCGGCAGCAGACGACGCGCGATCAGCGGCGCCAGACGCTCACCGAGCCCGACTTTCTCGAACAGCTCGTCGCGATCCTTCATGCCGAGCTCGCCGAGGGCAGCCTGCAGCGCGGCCGGCGTCACTTCCTCGAGCGACGACTTGAACTCCGCGAGTGCCTGATTGAGCAGCCGCGAGCCGAGCTCGATCGCTTCCGAGCGCCGCAGGCCCCGCAGGTACTGGCGGATCGCGCTGCGCGCCTTCGCGCTCACGACGAAATTGACCCACGCGGGGTTCGGCATCGCGCCCTTGGCCGTGATGATCTCGACGGTCTGGCCGTTGCGCAGCACGGTGCGCAGCGGCGCGAGCCGCCGGTCGACCTTGGCCGCGACGCAGCGGTTGCCGACCCCGGTGTGCACCGCGTAGGCATAGTCCACCACGGTCGCGCCGCGCGGCAGCCGCAGGATCTCCCCTTTCGGCGTGAACACGTACACCTTGTCCGGGAAGAGATCGACCTTGACGCTCTCGAGGAACTCCTCGCTGCTGCCCTCTGCCTGCAGCTCGACGAGGTTCGAGAGCCACTCGCGCGTGCGCTCGCGCTGCGCGACGCTGGTGTCGCCCGCCTTGTACTTCCAGTGCGCGGCGATGCCGGATTCGGCGACGAGGTGCATGTCTGCGGTGCGGATCTGCACCTCGATAGGCACGCCGTTCGGACCGAAGAGCGTGGTGTGCAGCGACTGGTAGCCGTTGACGCGCGGGATGGCGATGTAGTCCTTGAAACGCCCCGGCATCGGCTTGTAAGCGCCGTGCACCACGCCGAGGGCGCGGTAGGTCGTATCGACACTGTCGACGATGATCCTGAGGCCATAGACATCGACGATGTCGGAGAGCGTCGCGCGCTTCCTCTGCATCTTGCGGTAGATGCTGTAGAGGTGCTTCTCGCGCGCTTCCACGGTCGCCTCGATACCGGCCTTCTCGAATGCGTTGCGCAGCTGCGCGGCGATCTTGCCGAGGAACTCCTTCTGGTTGCCGCGCGCGCGCTTCAGCGCCCGTTCGAGCACGCGGTAGCGCTGCGGGTGGGCGGCCTGGAAGCCGAGGTCCTCGAGCTCGAGCTTCAGGCTGTACAGGCCGAGCCGCTCGGCAATCGGCGCGTAGATCTCGAGCGTCTCGCGCGCGATCGCGCGGCGGCGTGCGGGCGCCATCGCATCGATCGTGCGCATGTTGTGGGTACGGTCGGCGAGCTTGACAAGGATCACACGCAGATCGCGCACCATCGCAAGCAGCATCTTGCGAAAGCTCTCGGCCTGCGCCTCCTCGCGGTTCTTGAAGCGGATCTGGTCGAGCTTCGTGACCCCGTCGACGATTTCGGCCACCGCCGGGCCGAAGCGTTCAGCGAGATCCTCCTTGGCGATCGGCGTGTCTTCGATGACATCGTGCAGGATGGCCGCGACGATCGTGTCGGCATCGAGGCGCAGGTCCGCGAGGATGTCGGCCGCTGCGACCGGATGGACGATGTAGGGCTCGCCCGAGAGACGCTTCTGGCCCTTGTGGGCACTCGCACCATACTCGGCGGCTTCGCGGATGCGCTCGACGTCGGCGGGCGGCAGGTAGGTGGCGGCCTGTGCGAGCAGGCCGCGAAGCCCCGGAGTGCGCCTTGCGCCGGGAAGCAGTCCCAGGAGCGAAGACGCGTAATCCATGGGCGCTGCGCGGTCGGTCAGTCTCCCAGGCCGAACTGGGGCGCGCGGAACATCGACTGGTTGTCCGCCTCCGGCACCAGGGCTTCGACCACCGGCTCGGGCTCCCTGAGCATCTCGGCCGTGATCGTGCCCTCGGCGATCTCGCGCAGCGCGACCACGGTGGGCTTGTCGTTCTCCCGTGGAACCGTGGGCTCGGCACCGTTTGCGATCCGGCGCGCACGCTGCGAGGCGAGCAGCACGAGCTGGAAAATGTTATCGACGTTCTGGAGGCAGTCTTCGACGGTTACGCGGGCCATGTCTCAACCTGGGAAAAATGGGCGAAAGGTCGTTAACTATACCAAAATCCCGCTCATCCCAGGAGATTGGTCGTGAGGACCTCGAGGTCAGGACGGGTCGAAACCCACGCTGCGCCGCGTCGACCGACGATGCTTTCCAGGGCAACGAGCGCCTCCTCGAACTGATCGTTCACGATCACGAAGTCGAATTCGCGCCAGTGCGAGATATCGGCCGCCGCGTCGCGCAGCCGGCGCGCGATGACGGCTTCGTCGTCGGTGCGCCGGCTGCGCAGGCGCTGCTCGAGCGCGGCGCATGAGGGGGGGAGGATGAAGATGGTGGCGCAGTCCGGCATGCGTGCGCGCACCTGCCGCGCGCCCTGCCAGTCAATCTCGAGAATGACGTCGCGGCCCGCCGCGAGTGCGCGCCCGACTCGTTCACGGCTCGTGCCGTAGAAGTTGTCGAACACCTGCGCGTGTTCGAGCAGCGCGTCTTGCGCAATCAGGCGCTCGAAGGCCGCGCGATCGACGAAGCAGTAATCGCGTCCGTCGACCTCGTTCGGCCGCGGCTTGCGCGTCGTGTAGGAGACCGAGACCTCGATGTCGGGACTCCGCCCGAGCAGCGCCCTCACGAGGCTTGTCTTGCCGGCGCCCGAGGGCGCTGCGATCACGAACAGCTGGCCGCGGGGCGGGATGGGGGTGTCGCTCATCGTTGGCGTGGTCAGGGGCGCGGCTGGAGATCGGGTGGCGCGAGTCTATTCGCGCGGGACGCCTCTTGACGAGACGCAGTCGAAACCTTCTGCGCGGGCCGCCGCAGGGCCGCACCTGGGGGTGCCATGCTCCCCGCATCGGACGGCCGACGGCCACCCGACGCGGGGAACCCTGGACTTACTCGACCGTGATGCGCTTCGAGGTCGGTGCCTTTTTCTTCGGCAGCGCCAGCGACAGCACGCCGTTGTCGATCTTCGCCCTGACCCTGGACTCGTCGATCTCGGAGGCCAACGTGAAGCTGCGGGCGACTGAACCGTAGTAGCGCTCGCTGCGCAGCACCCGCTCGCCGTCCTTCTGCTCCGACTCGCGTTTGGTCTCGGCCTGGATCGCGACGCGGTTGCCGTCGATCTGGACGTGGATATCGTCTTTCTTCACACCGGGCATTTCGGCTTCGACGGTGTATTCGGAATCGGTCTCCTTCACATCGAGCTTGATCTCGAGCGCCTCGGCGCCCGTCGGGCGGCTCGGCTGCAGCACGCTGCGGAACAGCTCCGGGAATACCTCTGCGAAGGGGTCGTAGACAGACAAACGTGGCATGGCGTGGCTCCTGGGTTCCGTGGTTTGACCAATGGTCCGGATATGGGTGGGGCCGCCGGAATTTCAAGGCCGCGTGGCGTCGATGCGTCGTGCCTGCACCAGACGATTGATCGGGAGTCTTGATAGCGTCTGGAAGGCAGAGGCTGCTTGATGTCCTGAAACGTCCTGAAACGATCACTCGATATTCTGCACCTGCTCGCGGGGAGAAGTAGTAGGGTTTTGATTCATTTGGAGTTTGGCCACCATCGCGTTGATCTAGCTACAGGCCTAGCTACAGCAGGCGAGGCGCCGCCTCACGTGCTATCAGGCACGACGGACTTCCCGTCGCGCTGCCATCAGCGCCTGCGACAGCGCGGTATTCGGCTTGAAGGGTTTGCGGGTGGCTGCGATTAGAAGCGCGAAATCCCGCTCGCCGAGCACGATGCGGGTTTCATGGCTGAATCTAGTCCAGACGGCGGGTGCGGCTGCAACGCTCATGGCGTCTCCGAAGGGAAAACCCGCCCTGGTGCGCTTCCAGGGAGAGGCGTGGCGGGTGTTGTTGGGCGCCATATTAGCTCTGCGGAGGGCGCCAAGCCTGCGGAATTTGGCGCGCACGCGCACCGACCAATCCACCTGACATTTCAAGGTAGTACACTCCCCGTCGACTTCCCTAGACGCATGGAGCACGATTTTCGACGTGGCCAGGAAAGACGACATCCGCGACCAACCGGCCTACACGCTGGCCGAGGCTGCCCGCTACCTGAAGGTGGCACCGGCTACGCTGCGCTCGTGGGTCATCGGCCGCCCTTACCCGACGGGAAAGGGACCGGCTCACTTCAAGCCCCTGATCCGTCCGGCCAGTAATCCTCCGCCGATGCTGTCGTTCTGGAACCTGATCGAGGCGCATGTGCTGCGTTCGCTGCGCACGGATCACGGCGTGAAGATGGATGCGCTGCGCCGGGCCATTCAATTCGCCCAACAGTCGCTGAAGGTTGATCGTCTGCTGCTGAGCCCGGAGCTACGAACCGACGCCGGCAAGCTGCTGCTGGCACGCTATGGTGAACTGATCGAACTGTCGGCCTCCGGTCAGGTGGCAATGCGCAGGATGTTCAACGAACACTTGGCACGAGTCGAATGGGACAACTGGCAATTCCCGGTCAAGCTATACCCGGCCACCGCCGAAACCCTTTCTGCGGCACGCCCCATTGCCATTGATGCGCAGGTGGCCTTCGGCCGACCGGTCATTGCCAAGCGCGGCATCACCACGGGCGCGATTGCGGACCGCATCGACTCGGGCGAGACCGTGGATGAACTTGCCGCGGACTACGATCTCTCCGTCGATGAGATTGAGGAGGCCGTGCTCTACGAGCGGGCTGCGTGAGCCCGGTCTATTTCACGGATCGGGACCTCGGCAAGAAGTTTCCGGAGATCCTTCGTGCCGCCGGTTTGTCGGTGGAGCGGCACGCGGATCATTTTCTACACGACACGCCGGATGAAGTGTGGCTGCGGGAGATCGGCAGGAAGGGGTGGATTGCCGTTACGCATGACGGTCGAATTCGCTACAAGCCGAATGAGAAAAACGCGGTCGTCGAGAACAACGTAGTGCTGCTCGTGGTTGTGGGACACGCACCATTTCCTGAATTGGCTTCAGCGTTCGTGACGACGGAGCCGAAAATCCGCGCCTTCATTGCTGCGCACAAGCCGCCCTACATAGCCAAGGTCTACAGGCCGCCGGCCACCGCTGCGACGATGGGCCATGCCACACCGGGGCGGATAGAACTGTGGTATCCGCCGGCTAAGTAGATGCCCGTGCGCGGTGGCGTTCAACGCGCCCCGCCAGCCACCCCTGCACCTCCGCCTCCACCCATCCCACGGCGCGCGCGCCGATGCGGACCCGGCAGGGAAAGCGGCGCTGGGCTTCGAGCTGGTAGATCATCGAGCGCCCGAGGCCGGTGACTTTGCAGACCTGCGGCAGGCGCAGGATCTGCACACACGGTGCGGTGGGCAGTGAGTGATTGGCCATGTCGCAAGACTATGGTCGCGGCACCACTCGCGACGAGGCCGGGTTCGACGGCAGAACTGCCCGATACCCATCGCACTCGCCGCCATCATCGAGTGCACGGCTGTTGAGGTTTCCGCCTCATTTCCCGCGCTTTGCAGGATAGCTGCGCGCTTAGCTTTGGGCCACATTGTGGCCCATGAGAACGTTCAAGCTTCCGAAGGCCGCGCCGCTGCTCGACATCGCAAGCTGCGCACGTGGTGGTGCGCGTGCGGCGGATCAGCTCACCCCGGCGCAGATGGCGCACATACGCTTGACGGTGAACCGCGCGCCCGAGGTGATGGTGAAGGTGCTCTCCAAGGGCAGCAGTGATCTCAAGGCCGTCAGCCGCCACTTCGACTACATCGGCCGGCAGGGCAATCTCGCGCTCGAGGATGAGGATGGCCATCCACTCCGGGGGCGCATCGGGGAGGACCTGATCGACGACTGGGACCTGGACATCGACGCGCTGCGCCCGCAGGTGAACCTCACCGCGCTACCGGCTCGCAAGCCCATGAAGCTCGTCCACAAGCTGGTGTTCTCGATGCCGCCGGGCACGCCGCCACAGAAGGTCCTTGCCGCGGTACGCAACTTTGCGCGTGAGGAGTTCCACGGCCAGCATCGCTACGCGATGGTGCTGCACACCGACGAGCCGCACCCGCACGTGCATCTGGTGCTCAGGGCCCTCAGCAACGAGTGCGCGCGGCTCAACATCCGCAAGGCCACGCTTCGTCATTGGCGCGCGCAGTTCGCACAGCATCTGCAGAGCCTTGGCGTCGCGGCCAATGCCACCGAGCGCGCGGTGCGGGGCGAGAGCCGCAAGGCCATGAAGGATGGCATCTACCGCGCGAGCCTGCGCGGCGCTTCCACCCACATGCGCGAGCGGATCGAAGCCGTCGCGAGCGAGCTTGCCAATGGCAGCGTTCGGTCGGAGGTCGGCAAGCGGACGCTGACCGAAACGCGCGCCGTGATTCAAAGCAGTTGGCGAGCCGTGGCCAACCGGCTCGCGCTGCAGGGCGATCATAAGCTCGCGGCCGACGTCTCCCGCTTTACCGAGGGCATGGATCGGCCGCTGACAGACCGGGAATGGATCGCTCGCGGACTGCTGGCGCAGGTCCGGGCAAAGCAGCGGGAGGCGAAGACGCTGTGACACATCCGGCCGCTCCCGGAGACTTCTACTGCGGCGCGGCAAAGGCTGGCACTATAGGCATGCCAGCCGAAAGGGGGCAGAAACCAGGGAGTCAGTGTGATGCGCCTCGCGGTCCGCAGGGATGGGTTACGTTCATCGCATTGTGATGGCTGATTCTTCAAGCCCCGGCCCGGCGACCTGACGCAGACGATGCCCGAAACGCCCGAACAAAAAGCCCGCCACGAGATCGACGCCAAGCTCATCGCGTCCGGCTGGACGGTGCAGGACCGCGACGACCTCGACCTCACGGCCGGCCGCGGCATCGCCGTGCGCGAATTTCCGATGAAGTCAGGCTTCGGCTTTGCCGACTACCTGCTCTATCTCGACCGCAAGGCCGTGGGCGCGGTGGAGGCCAAGGCAGCCGGTGCGCTCACCGGCGTCGAGGCCCAGTCCGCCAAATACGCGGCGGGCCTGCCCGACAACTTGCCTGCGCACCGCCGTCCGCTGCCGTTCCTGTTCGAGTCCAACGGCGCGGTGACCTTCTTCACCAACGGCCTCGATCCCAAGCCGCGCAGCCGCAAGCTCTTCAGCTTCCCACGCCCGGAGACGCTGGTCGATGGCCTGATGCAGATCGCAACGCTGCGCCAACGCCTCACGCAGTTGCCACCGCTCGGTGACGCCGGCCTGTGGAAGGTGCAGCACCAAGCCATCACCAACCTCGAAAGCTCGCTCGCCAAGGGAGATCCGCGCGCGCTGGTGCAGATGGCCACGGGCTCGGGCAAGACCTTCACGGCCGTGAACGCGGTCTATCGCCTGCTCAAGTTCGGCGGCGCGAAGCGCGTCCTCTTCCTCGTCGATCGCGGCAATCTCGGCAAGCAGACCGAGGATGAGTTCGCCAACTTCACGCCGCCCGACGACACACGCAAGTTCCCGACGCTCTACACCGTGCAGCGTCTCAAGAGCAATGCCATCAACCCTGCGGCCAAGGTCGTCATCACCACCATCCAGCGTCTGTACTCGATGCTGAAGGGCGAGGCGGAGTTCGATGCCGCGAGCGAAGAAGGCTCGGCCTTCGACACGGCCAAACCGTGGAAAGGCGAGCCGCCGGATGTGGTCTACAATGCCGCCATTCCGCCCGAGTTCTTCGACGTGGTAATCGTGGATGAGTGTCACCGCTCCATCTACGAACTGTGGGCACAGGTGCTGCTGTACTTCGATGCCTTCCTGATCGGCCTCACCGCCACCCCGGCCGGCCGCACCATCGGTTTCTTCAACAAGAACCTCGTCATGCAATACGGCCACGACGAGGCCGTAGCCGATGGCGTGAACGTGGACTTCGATGTCTGGCGCATCCGCACGCAGATCACCGAAGGCGGCGCCACGATTGTCGCCGCACCCACCGACGTGTACGTGGACAAGCGCCACAAACTCACTCGCGCCGAGCGGCTGGAGAAGCTGCAGGCCGATCTCACCTACACCGCCAACGATCTCGATCGCGACGTGGTGGCCGAGGACCAGATCCGCACCGTGATCCGCGAGTATCGCGACAAGGTGATCCCCGCCGCCTTTCCCGGCCGCACCGAGGCACCCAAGACGCTGATCTTCGCCAAGGACGATTCCCACGCCGACGACATCGTGCGCATGGTGCGCGACGAGTTCGGCGAGAAGAACGAGTTCTGCGAAAAGATCACCTACCGCACCGGCTTCACGCGCATGGTGAAGAAGGTGAAGAACGAAGACGGCAGCGAATCCGAAGTCACCGACTGGGTGAAGACCGCGAGCCTCACCCCCGACGAAATCCTCGCCAATTTCCGCAACAGCTACTACCCGCGCATCGCCGTCACCGTGGACATGATCTCCACCGGCACCGACGTGAAGGCCATCGAGTGCGTGTTCTTCCTGCGCAACGTGAAATCCGCCGGCTTCTTCGAGCAGATGAAGGGGCGCGGCGTGCGCATCATCTCGCCAGACAAGTTGAAAGTGGTCACGCCGAGCGCGCGCGCCAAGGAACGCTTCGTCATCGTAGATGCCGTGGGCGTGTGCGAGCAGGACAAGACCGATTCCCACACCCTGAACCGCAAGCCCTCCGCGACGCTCGCGGAGCTGCTGGAATACGTCGGCCAGGGCGGCACCGATCCGGAAGCCCTCACCACGCTCGCCGGGCGCTTCGCACGCTTGCAGCGCGAATGCACGAGCGAGCAGCTGCGTGAACTGAAAGAACTCGCCGGCGGCAAGACGCTGCCGGAGCTTTCCGCCGATCTGCTGCACGCCTGCGACGCGGACGCGCAGCTCGATGCCGCAAAGTCGAAGTTCGGCACGTCCGCGCCCAGCGAGGCGCAGATCGCCGAGGCTGGCGAGGAACTTGCGCAAGCCGCCGTGACGCCCCTACACAAGGCCGCGCTGCGCCGGCGCATGCTCGAGATCCGCGCGCAGAACGAGCAGACCATCGACCGGCACACCATCGACGCCGTGACCCACTCCGACTTCGACGCCGCGGCGCTGCCGAAGGCGCAGGCGCGGGTGCAGGACTTCCGCGCCTGGATCGCCGCCAACCGTGACCACCTCACCGCCCTGCAGGTGCTCTACGCGGGCACCAGGCCGCTCAAGCTCTCGCTCAGGGACCTGCGCCAGTTGCGCGATGCGCTCGCGGCGCCGCCGCTGGTGACGACCCCGACCCAGCTCTGGAATGCCTACGCCGCCATCGAGGCCTCGCAGGTGCGCGATGTCGCAGCCGCGACGACGCATCCCGGCGAATCGCTGGCCGATCTGGTCGCGCTCGTCCGCCATGCGCTCACGCCCACCGTGCCGCTGGAACCCTACGCCAACGAGGTGCGACAGAAGTACGAAGACTGGATCGATCGCCAGCAGCAGGCCGGCATCGACTTCACGCTGGAGCAGCGCACCTGGCTCGACCATATGGCCGAGCACATCGCCACCAGCCTCGCCATCGACCCCGATGCCTTCCAGGACGGCTGGTTCGGGCAGCAGGGCGGCTATGGCCGCGCGCACAAGCTGTTTGGCGAACGGCTGCAACCGCTGCTGGCGGAGTTGAATGAGAGGTTGGCGGCGTGAGTGACACTCTGGAGGTTGTCCTGCCCAAGAGTTGGTGCTGGGCGAGTCTGGGTGAACTCGGTGCCTGGGCCGGCGGTGGAACACCTTCGAAGTTCAACAGCGACTACTGGAATGACGGGACGATTCCTTGGGTATCCCCCAAGGACATGAAGACCTTTGAGATCTTTGACTCCGAAGATCACATTACCGAAGAAGCAATCAAGGGCTCGGCGACATACTTGCTTCCGGCAAATTCGGTCCTCATGGTCACACGCAGTGGAATTCTCAGGCATTCGTTTCCTGTTGCGGTGGCCCGCGTCCCGGTGACGCTCAATCAAGATCTGAAAGCCATCGCCACTCACGACGGGATACGTCCGGCGTACGTCGCGCGCGCCCTATCGGCCTTTGCTCAACGGATCATTCATTCGTGCAGCAAGGATGGGACCACGGTCCAGAGCATCGAGACATCACAGCTTCAGGGTTTCCGGATACCCATAGCGCCAACGCACGAGCAGGCACGAATCCTCGACACCCTCGACGAGCTCCTCTCCGACCTCGACGCCGGTGTGGCGGCGCTGGAGCGTGTGCGGGCGAAGCTCAAGCACTACCGCGCCGCCGTGCTCAAGGCCGCGGTCGAAGGCAACTTGACCGCACAATGGCGGCGCGAGCATCCGGCCACCGAAACCGCCGACGCGCTGCTGACCCGGATTCTCGCCGAGCGTCGTCGGCGCTGGGAGGAGGCACAGCTCGCGAAGTTCGCGGCGGCAGGGAAGATGCCGCCGAAGAATTGGAAGGCGAAGTACGTGGAGCCAACCGTACCTGATGCAACAATTTTGCCGCCACTTCCTGCGGGATGGTGCTGGGCTTCGCCGCAGCAGATAGGCGATGTCCAACTAGGCCGACAGCGCGCTCCGGCTCACCACTCTGGCAAATTCATGCGTCCCTACTTGCGTGTGGCAAATGTCTACGAGGATCGGATAGATCTCGATAGCGTTTACGAGATGAACTTCACCCCAAAGGAGTTCGACACGTATGAACTGAAATCAGGAGACATTTTGTTGAACGAAGGACAGAGTCTGGAACTCGTTGGACGGTCAGCGATCTTCCGAGGCGAACTTCCTGGCGCATGCTTTACCAATACATTGGTCAGATTCCGGCATGCAGTTGGCGTCGAGCCAGAATTCGCGCAAATCTATTTCCGCTCTTGCCTGAGCAGTCAGCGGTTTCGAAAGATTGCGCGCTGGACTACGAACATCGCCCACCTTGGCGCAGATCGATTTGCCGCGATGGAGTTTCCGCTTCCTCCTCATACGGAACAGCTCGCGATCGTTGACGCGGCTCAATCTCAGTTGTCGGTGATCGACCACCTCGAACGCGACCTCGACGCGCGCCTGAAAAGCGCCCAATCCCTGCACCAGAGCATCCTGCGCCACGCCTTCACCGGCCAGCTGGTGCCGCAGGACCCGAACGATGAACCCGCCAGCGAACTGCTCAAGCGCATCGCCGCCGAGCGCGAAGAACGTGCGCGCCTGCTGCGCGCTTCAAAGCAGGCGAAGCCCAAGACCCGCGCGCCACGCGCCGCCACGAAGAAGAAGTAAGCGACCCCCATGTCCATGGATGCATCCCAGATCGGCAAGCGCGCCTGGAGCTACGCGGGCGTGTTGCAGCAGGCGGGCCTCTCCTGCGTCGAATACGTCGAGCAGTTGACCATGCTGCTGTTCCTCAAGATGGCGGACCAGTTGACCGGCCCGCCGTGGAACCAGCCGCCCATCGTGCCGGAGGAACTCGGCTGGAAGGCGCTGCTGCCGCTCGATGGCGCAGCGCTCGAAACGCAGTACAGCGAGTCCATCGAAAAACTTGGGCTCATGCCCGGCATGCTCGGCGTGATCTTCAAGGGCGCGCGCTGCGACATCCACAACCCGGCGCTGCTCAAGCAACTCATCGTCAACCTCATCGACAAGGAAGACTGGATGAGCCTGCCGGTGGACGTGAAGGGCACGATCTACGAGGAGCTGCTCCAACGCAGCGCCTCCGAGTCCACCAAGGGCGCGGGGCAGTACTTCACCACGCGCGCGGTGATCCAGACCATGGTCGAGGTGATGCAGCCCACGCCCGCGGATCGTATCTGTGATCCGGCGGCCGGCACCGGCGGCTTCCTGTTCAACGCCTACAACTACGTGCTCGACAAGTTCGGCCGCGATCTCGATGCCGACCAGAAGCGTGCCTTGCGCGAGGAACTGGTCGAGGCCATGGAGCTATCGCCCAAGGTCGGGCGCATGTGCGCGATGAACCTCTACCTGCACGGCATCGGCGGCGACAAGGTGGTGGTGCACTCCGGCCACGACAGCCTGGCCGCGCCCTGGAGCCGCGAATACAGCATGATCCTGGCCAATCCGCCCTTCGGCAAAAGCCAGAGCGTGCTGTTCGTCAACGAAGAGGGCGACACCGAAAAAGACGAGGCCGTGGTGGTGCGCGAGGATTTCTGGACGGAGACCAGCAACAAGCAGCTGAACTTCGTGCAGCACATGTTCTCGCTGCTGAAGATCGACGGCCGCGCCGCCGTGGTCCTGCCCGACAACGTGCTGTTCGAGGGCGGCGCCGGCGAGAAGGTGCGGCGGAACCTCCTGGAGAAGTGCAACGTGCACACACTGCTGCGCCTGCCCACCGGCATCTGGTATTCGCCCGGCGTGAAGGCCAACGTGCTCTTCTTCGACAAGAAGGAAGGCCGCCCCGCGCCCTGGACGGACAAGCTTTGGGTCTACGACCTGCGCACCAACAAGCATTTCACCCAGAAGCAGTCGCCGATCACCCGGCGCGACTTCGACGAATTCGTCGCCTGCTACCGCGCGGGCGCAATGCACAAGCGCGAAGCCATCTGGAGCGAGGCCAACCCCGACGGCCGCTGGCGTAGCTACACGCTCGAGGAGATCCAGAAGCGCGACAAGCTCAGCCTCGATCTCTTCTGGATCAAGGACCAGAGTCTGACCGACACGGACGCGTTGCCGCCGCCGGACGTCATCGCGAGCGAGATCGCGGACGAGCTGGAGGCGGTGTTCGAACTGTTCAGCAGAATCGCGAAGAAGCTGCCGAAGTCCTCGGCGTAATGGCGCTGCTACTCAGTTGTGACAATGCCTGCGCAGTTCTGGTGAGAGGCCTGTCAACACAGCGCCGCTTCGGAAGTCCGATGGGGTAAAGCAGTCAGAGAATGAAGCGATCAGCCCGCGGCGGAGTTCAAGTTGATCCGCTTCGTCGATGACATACTGTGTTTGAAACAATTCGGCGTGCGCCGGATTGGTACGTTCAGCAGTATCAAAAACGCAAACAGAGCGATTAGCGGTACTGCCATGCATCATGGCACGTATCTTCTTACATGGTGCAGTTACTACGCTGTGCCACTTGGTGCCTGGCTTCTTTGGCAGCTGCGTCTCCAAGAAAGAGCGCACAAACGCCACAAGATCCTGATGGGTTGCCACCGTGTCCCGTTGTATAGAACAACCCCGGTGATTGACGTGCGAGAAAAGTGATGGCTTCAATTCCCCATCTTTGCTGACATGGATGGGATCAAATACAAAACGAGCGAGAACTTCTTCGTCGTTTACGGGGCCGGGCGAATACTTGCTGGTTGTCCAGCGTTCGCAAATGCAGTCTGGAGATTTCGAGTTGAGCGACGCTATGCGCTCGTCGTCGGCCGGCAAGCTGCTGAATAGCCGCTCGCATTCATTGGGTAGATCAAGCAGCCATTGAAGCGCTGCTTTGAGTGCTGAGAAGAAGCTTGAGCACCGCTGGCACTTGTTCCGAGCTGAACCGGTCCACACCTTTATGCTTGCCCCCGTTTCGTTCGACGTAGTACGCCAAGCGACCGTCGCCCAAGAATTCCAGATCGGCGTACAGGTTAGAATTCTTCCATAGCAGGCCAGCGTGCCCGTTTGCGTTGAGCATGGCCTCTGGAATCGCAGCAGACGAACGCAAAAGACGAGCAAATGCCTCGGCTTCTTTCAACGAAGAAATGCTGGGTTGCGCGGCTCCCTCTCCGTCCCAGTCAGCTGGAAGGGCGCGCCAACTCCTGAGCTCCCCTACAAGTTTCTCAAGCTCTGTGGTCGGTCGGGGTGCCCAACTGTCGACTTCAATGACAGTTGTCGCCCAAGGGTCAACAACGGACTGTGCAATCTGATGGCCATGTCCCGTAGGAGAAGAAGTTCTGCCAGTCTCGCGAAGAGGCACAACGCGAGCAGGCTGGGCACTGTGAGTTCCTTCGGCCGTGCCCGCACTGCCGACTCCGACCTGCAGGAATAGGCTCGTTAACACAATCGCTCTACCCAGTGCGGCAGTCCCTTGTGGCTGAGAGGTACTCATGCGCCTACTCTACCAGAGCTATTCGACGGCACATCGTGTCGTTGATCGTTTCCGAGAACACGCTCTTGCTGAAACTGTGAAGACAATTCAATTTCGCGCTGACGAAGGCCGCGACTTCTTCCTGTGGCAAGGGGGTTGACGGCTGATAGCCAGGCTGATTGAGCGAGTCAGTTACCACCGTAGTGATCGACACCACCGTGCGTGTGTCGCCAGGAGGTAAAGCCTCGTCCACGCAGTCCACATTCAAATTGAGCAGTCTCTTTGTGGAAGCATCCTCCTTGAGGAAGACGCCCGTGTGGCTGTGCCACATATCTGAAGTATTGAAAACATGTGGGCATACATATTTGGATTGCGGCCGCAGCAAGAGTTTGGGATTGCATTGTCCGGATGGACCCTTCCATATGAATTTGTCCACTACCGAATAGCCTAGTGACGCAATAGGAAGCGAGTCTCCATAAAATGGAAGCAGCACTTCCAAAAATCCCTTGGCATCCGCGGCAAGATCTGCCCAGCGCGAATAGACGCAGGTTCGGAAGGCAATGCTGAAAGCGTTCAGGCGCAGATCCTTTTCAACCACGCCGGACGGCGACGTGCGGCTAAACATATGACCCATGCTTAAGCCAGCTTGAGCCGGCTGCCCAAGAGCAAGGTTGCCTATCTGAAAGCCAAAGGTAGCCTGCTGAAGCTGTACGTCACCTGGCAGAATGGCTCCATCTCCCGCCGCATATCGCTGACGAAAGGCGGCAACTGCGTTCTTGAAGCTGCCCGGATCGATTGGTCGGCCGAACTGAAGAGTCACAGCCGCCTGTTCAATCGCATGCGCTTCGTGAATGGGTTCGAAGCGAGTAGGTTGATCTTCGAGTAGGGTCATTTAGCGGCAATCCTGACTATCGCCAATTAGTGTGTAGGGCCATCCACCCGCGGGTATCCGTGCTTGGACAGATTCCTACTGCTGCTCGGGCAAAAAATTCTACCTCTTTGCGGACAATTCAGGGCAATGAACGCGCACACGGAAGGCTGGTTTGTGGCCCGGCGCAACAAATTCAAGAGTCACAGATCTCTGCGGCAGGCGGTTGGCTCGGCGGGAAGCCGTCGGAAGGTCCAGCGGCCCCAGCCTTGCTCGAAAACTCGATTTCTTCAAGGCAGACTTCCGGCTACTCGCCCGGCACGCGTCTCGACTTCCCATTCATCGGAACCACCTTCCTCTCCCCGCACTCAGCCTGCGTGATGAGCCGCGTCCACTGGTCAAGCGCCGCCCGCCGCTCTTGGAAATAGTCATGGCGGTTGTACGTCCCTTCGACGCCGCGAAGCTTGTGTCCCAGGCAACGCTCGGCAACCTCGGAACGGACACCGAGCGCAGCAAGTTGGGTGCGCGCAGTCCGCCGCAGATCATGCAGCGTGAAATGCGGCAGCCCGTGCTTGACGCGGGACATGGCGACGTTGAGCGTATCCGGACCGACATGCGGCACACGATTGCGATGATCCTGTCGGCGTTTCGGCAGGATATACTCGCTTCCCGCGCCAATCACCTGCAGCACCTTGAGCCATTCGACCACCGCCGGGACCAGCGGGATGTTCAGCGGCTCGCCGGTCTTGGTGCGCGTGGCGGGTAGATACCAGACCGGACCGCTCTGGCTGCAGCCCTCCAGATCGAACTCCTCCCATCGTGCTCCGAAAAGCTCCCCCTTGCGTACGCAGAGGGCGAGCAGGAGCTTCATGGCGAGGAGATTGTCGCCGCCGAAGGTCTCGGTCTTGCGGATGCTCTCGAACAACTCCGCCAGCTCATCCGTGCTGAGCGCACGACTGCGCGGGCGCTCGGTGCCGCCACCATCGAGCCGCGGTGAAAAGTCCGCCGCGGGATTGTTGGGGACGATCCGGCGCCGGACACCGAAGGCGAAGATGCGGCGCACGTATCTCAACAGGTCGTTTGCCGCCGCAGGTGCGCGGACTTTCACGGCGTCGATCATCCGCGCAATGTCCGACGGCGTGACATCCGCGGCGGCCATGCGCCCAAGCTTGGGCAACAGGTACTTGTCCAGATAGCGACGGGGCACGGCTGGATGTTTGATGCCGCGGCCTTCCACCTCGGCGCGAAACCAGTCCTCACACAGCTCCTTCAACGATCCGCGTTGCCGTTCTTCAGCCTTCGCGGCGCGTCGCAGATGCATGGGGTCTTGCTGCTTGTCGAGCAGCACGCGCGCTTGCCGCGCCTCGATGCGGGCCATGGCGAGCGACATGTCGGGAAAGTTGCCCAACGTCAGCCAGCGCGCTTTGCCGCCATGACGATATCTCAAGACCCAGGAGGCGCTGTCACTGGCCTGCTTGCGCAGGTAAAGCCCATCGCCATCGCCCAACAGCAGCCGCTTGCCCGATCGGTGAGCGCGTTCGACTTCGAGTGCGGTCAGCTTCGCATGCGCCATGGCCATCATCTCCTCGATCCGGGGTGTGTAGCTGGACGTGCAGAAACTTGCTCGTCGAGTCGCCAGCTACACGCCTAGCTACACATCAGCTACATATCCAGCTGCAAAGGTAGCATCGGATCAGCTTGGATGACTATGGACGATACCGGGGAAAACAAGCAAGAACTCAATCAGTTGCGAGCGCATCTATGGATGCCTGCGGACGCCCCCGGAACCTATTCGATGTTCTGCACCTGCTCGCGCATCTGCTCGATCAGCACCTTCATGTCGACGGCGATTCGCGTGGTGTCGAGATCCTGCGATTTCGACGACAGCGTGTTCGCCTCGCGATTGAACTCCTGCATCAGGAAGTCGAGGCGGCGCCCGGCTGGCTCCCCGCTCGCGATGATCCGTCGCGTCTCCTCGATGTGGCCGGCGAGCCGGTCGAGCTCCTCGGCGACGTCGAGCCGCTGCAGCAGCATCACGATCTCCTGCTCGACGCGGTCCTTGTCGACCTGGCCTTGCAGCTCCGCGAGGCGCTCGGCGAGCCGGTTGCGCACGCGAGCATGCACTTCGGGCAGCCTTGCGCGCACCTGCGCCACGAGTCCCTCGAGCGCCGTGCAGCGCTCGCCGATCAATTCGCGCAGTCGCACGCCTTCGCGGGCACGCGCCGCGGCAAGATCACGCACGGTTGCAGCCACGAGCGCGAGGAGCGCGCTCTTGAGTCCCTCGGTGTCGATCGCCGTCTCGCGAATCACGCCGGGCCAGCGCAGCACGTCGAGGGTATCGATGGTATGCGGCTCCGGGAGCGCGGCTGCGATGTCCTTCACCCGCGCGACGAGTCGCGCGAGCGCCGCCTCGTCGATGTCGAGCGCGCGCGCGGCGCCTTCTGCGTCCCGCAGGTGTACGGTGCAGTCGACTTTGCCCCGTTTCAGGTCGCGTGCGAGCGCCTGGCGCAGTTCGCTCTCGCAGCCGCGAAGTTCCTCCGGGAGGCGAAACTGCGATTCGAGGAAGCGATGGTTGACGCTGCGCAGCTCGCAGGTGAGGGTGCCCCAGGGGCCCTTGGCCTCACCTCGGGCAAAGCCGGTCATGCTCGTGATCATTGAATGGCGGAATGCTATAAATCGTGACCCGATTCTAGCCAACGACGGAAGCCGCCGCTTGCGCATCGATTACGCCGAACTCAGCCTCATCGGAGCGCGCGACGACAACCAGGACCGGGTGGCCGCCGCGGTCGCCGAGCACGCGGCGATGCTGGTCGCAGTCGACGGCATGGGCGGGCACGCCGATGGAGACCGCGCCGCGGAGCTCACCCTCAAGACTCTCGTCGAGGCGTTCTGGCATACGCCGCAACCGCTCTTCGATCCGATCGGGTTCTTGCACCTGACGCTGGGTCGCGCGCACGACGCGGTGGTGCAGCTCGGCACTACCTTGCCGATCGAGAACCGCCCGCGCGCCACCTGCGCCGTGTGCATCGTGCAGGGCCAGTCGGCCTACTGGGCCCACGTCGGTGATAGCCGCGTCTATCATCTGCGCGGCGCCACCGTCGCCGAGCGCACGCGTGACCATAGCCACGTCGAATTCCTGCTGCGCGAGGGCGTGATCACGGCCGAGCAGGTGCTCAAGCACCCGATGCGCAATTTCGTCGAGTCCTGCGTCGGCGGCGATCCCATCCTGCCCGAGATGGCGATCACGGGGCGCCGCGGCCTCGCGCCGAATGACGTGCTGCTCGTCTGCACCGACGGCTTCTGGGGCAATCTCACCGACGACGACATCGCGCGGAGCCTCGCGAATGGTGGCAGTGCATTGCGCGAGGAGGTCGGCCGGCTCGCCGAGCGCGCCGTGCTGATCGGTGGCGCCGCGAGCGACAACACCACGGTTGCCGCGCTGCGCTGGCAGGGCCTGCAATGAGCAGCGCCCGGGCGAGCGGCCGCGCGCCCGATGCGCTGCGTGAGGTGCGATTCACCCGCCGCTACACGCGCTATGCGGAAGGCTCGGTACTCGTCGAGTTCGGTGCGACGCGTGTGCTGTGCACGGCGAGCATCGAAGACGGCGTGCCGGGGTTCCTGCGCGGCAAGGGTCGGGGCTGGGTGACGGCCGAGTACAGCATGCTGCCGCGCGCGACTCACACGCGCGGGGCGCGCGAGGCGGCGCGGGGCAAGCAGAGCGGACGCACGCAGGAAATCCAGCGACTCATCGGTCGGAGCCTGCGTGCCGTCATCGATCTCGAAGCACTCGGCGAGCGCACCGTGACCCTCGACTGCGATGTGCTGCAGGCCGACGGCGGCACGCGCACCGCGTCCGTGACCGGCGCCTACGTCGCCCTCGCCGACGCCTGCCAGTTGCTCGTGAAGCGCGGTGCGCTCGCCGCGACGCCGCTGCATGGCCAGGTGGCCGCAGTGTCGGTGGGCATCGTCGGGGGCATACCCGTGCTCGATCTCGACTACGGCGAGGACTCGAACGCCGAGACCGACATGAACGTCGTGATGCACAGTGGTGGCGGCTTCGTTGAAGTGCAGGGCACCGCCGAAGGCCATGCGTTCCGTCGCCACGAACTCGACCAGCTGCTCGATCTCGCGGTCACCGGCACCGCGACACTCTTCGCGCTGCAGGCACAGGCGCTCGCCGCCGACTGAAGGGCGTCCTTCATGAGAGTCGTCGTCGCGACCGGCAACGCGGGCAAGCTCGGAGAGCTGACGTCGCTCCTGGCGCCGCTCGGTGTCGAGCTCGTGCCGCAAGCTGCCTACGGTATCGAGCCGCCGCCCGAGACCGGCACGACCTTCCTGGCGAACGCGCTGATCAAGGCGCGGCACGCCGCGCGCATCACTGGGCTTCCCGCCATCGCTGACGACTCCGGACTCGAGGTCGATGCGCTCGGAGGCGCGCCCGGCGTGTACTCGGCGCGCTATGCGGGAGACGCTTCCGATACCGCGGCCAACAACACGAAATTGCTGGAGGCCATGGCTAGTGTTCCACCTGAGAAACGTTGTGCCCGGTATCGTGCGATCATTGTATTTGTGCGAGCAACAGATGATCCCTGTCCCCTCGTCGGTGAAGGCGTCTGGGAAGGACGCATCGCACTTGCACCCCGAGGCTCCGGTGGCTTCGGCTTCGACCCGCTGTTTGAACCTTTCGACGTCGCAGGAACAGCTGCCGAACTGACGCCCGCCGACAAGAATGCACGCAGCCACCGAGGCGCTGCGTTGCGGGCGCTCGTGGCACAGTGGCCCCCATGACCGCCCCGCCGCTCGCGCTGTATGTGCACTTCCCGTGGTGCGTGAGCAAGTGCCCCTACTGCGATTTCAATTCCCACGCCCTGCAGGGCGAGTTGCCCGCTGCGCGCTATGTCGCTGCGCTCGAGGCCGACCTCGAGACGCAGGCGCCGCTCGTCGCAGGGCGGCCGATCGTGAGCGTGTTCTTCGGTGGCGGCACGCCGAGCCTGTTCCCGCCGGAATCGATCGCGCGCGTGCTCGCGCGCGCGCGCGAGCTGCTCGGCTTCGCGCCCGACGTCGAGGTCACGCTCGAGGCAAACCCCGGCACGGTCGAGCGTGGCCGCTTCGCGGGCTATCGCGATGCCGGCGTCAATCGCGTCTCGCTCGGTGCACAGACCTTCGACGCTTCGATGTTGAAGACGCTGGGTCGCATCCATTCGCCACAGGAGACGCGCGTCGCGGCGGAAGAACTCCACGCTGCGGGGCTCGCCAACTTCAATCTCGACCTGATGTACGCGTTGCCGGGACAGACTCCGGCCGCCGCGCTTGCCGATGTCGAGGCGGCACTCGCGCTTGCGCCGGCGCACGTGTCGCACTACCAGCTCACGCTCGAGCCCGGCACGGTGTTCGCGGCCCGCCCGCCCGCGTTGCCCGACGATGACTGCGCGCACACGATGCTGGAGGCCTGTCTCGAAAGGCTTTCCACGCACGGCTACGTCCGCTACGAGGTGTCGGCGTACGCGCGCGAGGGCAGGCGCTGCCGGCACAATCTCAACTACTGGGAGTTCGGCGACTATCTTGGCATCGGTGCCGGCGCGCACGGCAAGCATGGCGACGCGGACTTGCAGCGCATCACACGCACGACCCGGTTGCGCGAGCCGCGCCGCTACATGAGCACCGCTGCGCAGGCGCCTGCGTCGCGCGAAGTCGAGCCGCCCGAGCGACCCTTCGAGTTCATGTTGAACGCGCTGCGTCTGACGGACGGCTTTGCGCCAGCGTTGTTCGAAGCCCGCACCGGGCTGGGCTGGGCGGTGATCGAGCCAACGATCCAGCGCCTCGTGGCAGGCAACCTGATCGAAAGGTCCGCCTTGAACTGTCGACCGACTGAACGCGGGCTCGCCTTCCTGAACGAGCTGCTGCTCGAATTCATGCCGGAAACGCGAGCCAGTGCAGCGAGTTAGGCACGTCCCCGCCAAACGGGCGCCGTTTTTATACACAGCAGCCGGGGCGCAGCACCACAAATGAGTGCATTACGTCTCATTGCGCCCAAACAGCTCCATGTGATGCTTGTAAGATATTGATTTTATAGCCTGAAATGCCATGGTCATTTTTTGACCAGGACTGCAGAAATGCGATCTGGCTGCAGAATCTTGAAATCCGGGCGACGGATACTCACAAAGATATCCACATCTTCTGTGGATAAGGGCGCATCGAACGGCTGCGGAGCACCCGCGATGCGGCTCAACCACTCCCTGGCCTCTTGAGAGGGACGCCCCGCCCCGCTACACTGCGCGCCCTTTTGGGCCGGGCATTTTCCGGCCACGAGCACGACCATGAAAGCCGACACGCACCCGAATTACACTGAAATCAACGTGGCCTGCACCTGCGGGAACACGTTCAAGACGCGGTCGACTCTGGGCCAGGACCTCCACGTCGAGGTGTGCTCGAGCTGCCACCCGTTCTATACGGGCAAGCAGAAGATCGTCGACACGGCCGGCCGCGTGGACAAGTTCCGCAGGAAGTACGCGAGCGCTGCCGCGCCGCGCTGACGCTCGCGGCCGAAGGCCGCGCGCGTGGGCTACGGGCTCAGGGCTGCGCGCTGCGCGCCAGACGCGTTGCCCACGCAGCCCGCGCCTCTGGCCCGCAGCCCGTTGCGCGTCGCCCGCCGCCCTCGCCGCGGAACTGCCACGCGCAAGCCTGATCGGAGCAATATGGAACCCCTCTCCCACCGGTGACCCGCATGCTTCGAACCGTCGTCGCGATCGCGTTTCTCGCTGCAGCCTCTTTCCAGGCCGGCGCAGCGCCGGCGGAGAAGCATCCCGAGAGCGAGTCTTCGCGCAAGGCCCACGTCGAGATCCTGAAGTTCTACGGTCTCTACGAAGACCAGGCCCTGCAGGACTACGTCAACGAGGTCGGCACCCGCGTTGCCCGCAACAGCGACTGGCCGGACGCCGAGTTCAAGTTCTTCGTGCTCGACGACGACTCGATCAACGCGTTCACGACCGGCTGCTGTTTCATCTATGTCCACCGCGGCCTCCTGAACTATCTCGACAACGAGGCCGAGCTCGCCACGGTGCTCGGCCACGAGATTGCGCACGTCACGGCGAAGCACCCGCAGAAGCGCCGCACGCAGGGGATCCTCGCCAACATTCTCGCGATCGGCGCGACGCTGGCGACCGGCTCGGGTGCGATCGGCCAACTCGCCAATCTCGGCGCGGGCGCCTGGGTGCAGGGCTACGGGCGCGAAAACGAAATGGAGGCCGACCGGCTCGGCCTCGTGTTTGCGACCCGGGCGGGGTATCGACCCGAGGCGATGGCCGAGGTGTTCAAGGTGTTCAAGGACCAGGAGCGCTTCGAGATGGCCCGCGCGCGCCAGGAAGGGCGTGAGCCGAGGATCTATCACGGCGTGTTTTCCTCGCACCCGGCGCCCGATGCACGCACCGTGCAGGCAGCGAAGGGCGCCGCGCGCATCACCACCGAGCCGCCGGGCGGCTGGATCGACAATCGCAATATCTTCCTGCGCAATCTCGATGGCCTGCCCTATGGTTCGAGTCGCGTGCAGGGCATCGTGCGCGACAACCGCTTCTATCACGCACAGATGGGCATCACGATGGCGTTCCCGCGTGCCTGGACCGTCGACAACCTGCGCGACCGGATCCTGGCGTACACGCGCAACAAGGACAGCGTCATGCAGGTCACGGTCGAGCCGCGACCACCCACGCAGTCGCCGCGCGAGTTCCTGCTGAAGCTGCTCAAGGGAAAGTCGATCGCATTCAGTGAAGCGGTCGAGTCGAACGGCATGGAGGGCTACTCCGTCGTGACCCGCGGCGGCTCGCCCCTCGACAACGGCCAGGGGCCGGTCCGCTGGACGGTGCTCTATCGCGACTCGAGTGCATTCGTGTTCGCCGGCGCCAGCCGGGCGTCGGTCAATTCGCGGCCCGAGGCAGACGGGGTCATCACATCGGTGATCGGCACGATGCGCGGTCTCAAGCCTTCGGAGTTTCCGCTCGCGGAGCCGTACCGCATTGCCGTCGTGCCATACGACGGCAAGACGTCGCTCGCGGACTACGCGCGCGAGATTCCGGTGGAGAAATATCAACTCGAGGAACTCGAGCTGATGAACGGGCTCTACCCCGACAAAATCCCGCAGTTCGGCCAGCTCTTCAAGATCGTGCAGTAGCTCCCGGACCGCGCCGTCCGCCGCCGGTAGCGGCTTGCGCGCCTTGATTCCGGCGGCGCGCCATGGAATCCTCGCGGTCCCCCGTTGCATGCCCGCGACGGGCGCAGCCTGGATCGAGTGCATGCCCAGCAAGAACTTCGAACTCGTCGACCCGTCCACCGGCAAGAAGTCCGCACTGCCGGTCCGCTCCGGCACCATCGGCCCCGATGTCCTCGACATCGGCTCGATCAACCGGGACCACGGCGTCTTCACCTTCGACCCGGGGTTCATGGCGACAGCGAGTACCGAGAGCCGCATCACCTACATCGACGGCGATCAGGGCGTGCTCCTGTATCGCGGCTACCCGATCGAGCAGCTCGCGGAGAAGAGCTCGTTCCTCGAGGTGGCGTACCTGCTGCTTTCCGGCGAGCTGCCCGACAAGAAGCAGCTGGCCGAGTTCACGGCGAACATTTCGCGGCACACGATGATCAACGAATCGCTGCTGCGCATGTTCAACGGCTTTCACTTCAATGCGCACCCGATGGCCATGGTCTCGGGCATCGTCGCGTCGATGTCGGCGTTCTACCACGACTCGATGGACATCAATAACCCCCGCCACCGCGAGATCTTCGCTCACCGGATCATCGCCAAGCTGCCGACGATCTCGGCTGCGGCCTACAAGCACTCGCTCGGCCAGCCGTTCGTCTATCCGCGCAACGACCTCGACTACTGCGCGAACCTGCTGCACATGTTCTATGCCGTGCCCTGCGAACCCTACGACGTCGACCCGCTCGCCGCGCAAGCGCTCGACTTGCTCCTGATCCTGCACGCGGACCACGAGCAGAACGCGAGCACCTCGACCGTGCGCCTCGCGGGCTCGACCGGCGCAAACCCGTACGCGGCGATCTCGGCGGGGGTCTCCGCGCTCTGGGGTCCGGCGCATGGTGGCGCCAATGAAGCCGTGCTCGAGATGCTGGAGTCGATCGGCACGGCCGACAACATCCCGAAGTTCCTGGCGAAGGTGAAGGACAAGGCCTCGAACGTGCGCCTGATGGGCTTCGGCCATCGCGTCTACAAGAACTTCGACCCGCGCGCGAAGATCATCCGCGAGATGTGCCACAAGGTGCTCGCGAAGATGGGTCGCGCGGACAACCCGCTGCTCGAACTCGGCGAGCGCCTCGAAGAGGTCGCTCTCAAGGACGATTACTTCGTCTCGCGCAAGCTCTATCCGAACGTCGATTTCTACTCGGGCATCATCTACAGCGCGCTCGGCATTCCGCGCTCGATGTTCACGGTGATGTTCGCCGTCGCGCGTACTGCGGGCTGGGTCGCGCACTGGCAGGAGATGATCTCGGAGCCGGGTTACAAGATCGGCCGCCCGCGCCAGCTCTATACGGGGCCGGGGCCGAGGAAGTACACGGATATCGCCAGGCGCTGAGCGGCCGCGGCGGCGCGGCCGGGCAAGACGGGCTACGGGCTACGGGCTGCGGGCCAGAAGCAGCGCCTCCACTTCTGCGACGTCTGCGCGGCGCATCGGCTTGCCGTCCACGGGGCTCACCGGGGCCTGGCGGATGCCGTCGCGGGGGAAGACCACGGCTTCGATCGGCTCGCCGTCCATCTCGAAGCGGATGGACGGATACGCCACGATGCGCTCGGCGTTCAGCTTGATGCGCCGCTCGCCGATCTCGTGGGGGATGCCATGATCCATCAGCTTGAGCGCGACCGATTCGGCGCGGTCCGCGAAAAGGTGCAGCTGCACGTCGACATGCGCAGTGGCGGTGCCTGCCAGCACCGGTCCGACGAGGCGTGGCTGGAATTCCACGAGCCACTGCATCGCATCGAGTGCCGCCCCACGCTGCGACTGCAGCGATTCTGCATGGGAGTCGCCGCCGAACAGGCGTTGATAGCCCGCGAGCGCCTCCTCGATTTCAATGTTTTTCGGCAGCAGCCCGCCCTCGAACACCCCGTAGCGCTCGGCTGCCTTGCGCTTGGCGACGTAGAAGTCGCGGATGCCGTGCTCGGCCATGATGCGCGCGGCTTCCTGCGCAATCGCGCGCCGCAGGTTCTCCATGCGTGCAGGCTGATGTCTGCTCATCGCCTGGCGAGTGTAGCAAGATGCCGGCGCGTCGCACCGTGCGCGTCGGCGCAATTCAGAAAATCGGCTCGCTGCCCGCGGCCTGATCAGGCGCGTGCGCTGCGCCCGGCTGCAGGGCATTGCCGCCGCCCGGCAGATGATCGGCCATGAACAGCTCGCTCACCGCGTCGGGATCGTCCGCGGTCGCCAGCAGGCCCGTTTCACGGGAAATCGGCAGCTCGATCACGCCTTCCGGGCGCGGCCGCACGCGCTGCGGCAGCGCCTTCAGCGCTTCGCGCATGAAATGCACCCAGATCGGCACGGCCGTGCGGCTGCCTTCCTCGCCCTCGCCGAGCGAGCGCTCCTGGTCGTAGCCGACCCATACCGTCGCCACGAGATCGCGGTTGAAGCCGTTGAACCACGCGTCCTTCGAATCGTTGGTCGTGCCGGTCTTGCCGGCGATGTCGCTGCGGCCCAGCACATTGGCCCGCCTTCCTGTGCCGCGGCGAATCACGTCCGCCATGATGTCGTCCATGATGTAGGCGTTCTGCGGCGAGATGATGCGCTCGGCGATACGGTCCTTTGGCGGCAGCGCAAGCCCGCCGCGCACGGAGCCAGCCGCCTGCAGCGCGAGCGGCGCGTCGAGTTCCGGCGCGCCGGTGCTCGTGGCCGGCAGGCCGCACTGCTCGCACACTTCCCGGGGCGCGGCTTCATAAACGACCTTGCCGGTCGCATCCTCGATGCGGTCGATGAAATAGGGCTCGACCTTGTAACCACCGTTTGCGAAGGCCGCAAAGCCGGTGGCGACTTCGAGCGGGGTCGCCTGCAAGGTACCGAGCGCGAGCGTGAGGTCGTTCGGCATCGAGGCACGCGCGAAGCCGAAGCGCGCGGCGTAGTCGATCAGCGTGCGCGTGCCGATATCGCGCAGGATGCGGATCGAGACGAGGTTGCGCGAGCGCACGAGCGCTTCGCGCAGGCGGGTCGGTCCCGAGAACTCGCCACTGGAGTTTTCGGGTCGCCATGAGGTTTCGGAATCGGGGTCGTCCATCACGATGGGCGCATCGAGGATGACGCTGGCGGGAGTGAAGCCGTTCTCGAGCGCCGCCGAGTACAGGAACGGTTTGAAGCCCGAGCCGGGCTGCCGGCTTGCCTGGGTCGCGCGGTTGTATTTGTAGGCGTAGTAATCGAATCCGCCGATCAGCGCCGCAATCGCGCCATCGTCAGGATCGAGTGCCACGAGGGCGCCCTGCGCTTCCGGCACCTGCACGAGCTGTGCCGTGCGCTTGCCGTCGGTAACCACGAACACGACGTCACCCGGGCTCACCACGTCGGCGGCCGTCTTCGGCGCCGGGCCGCGTGCCTCCTCGCCCGTGGCGCGCCGCGCCCACGCGAGGCCTTCCCACGGAATCGTCACAAAGCCCAGCCCCTTGACGTGCACGCGCGCGCTGCGCCCGTCGATCGCGGTGACGATTGCGGGATCGACATTGCCCACGGACTCGTACGGCACGAGCAGCGCATCGAGCGTGGCAGCATCGGCAGCAGCTGGCATCGCGAGCCGCGCCGTCGCGCCGCGCCAGCCGCGGCGGCGATCGTATTCGAGCAGGCCGAGTCGCAGCGCGCGGTTCGCTGCCGCCTGCAGGCGCGGGTCGATCGTCGTGAACACGCGGTAGCCCGCGTTCTGCGCGGCTTCGCCGTAGCGGCGCACGAGTTCGAGCCGCGCCATCTCGGCGACATAGGGCGCATCGACGTCGTTCAGCGGCGCGTTCAGCTTGCCGACGACCGGTTCGGCGCTGGCGAGCGCCAGTTCCGCGTCATCGATGTAGCCGAGCTCGCGCATGCGCCGCAGCACGTAGCTGCGCCGGTCGCGCGCCCGTTGCGGGCTCGCGATCGGGTTCATGTCGGTGGGTGCCTTCGGGATGCCGGCAAGCAGCGCGGCCTCGCCGACCGTGAGTCGTTCGAGCGGCTTGCCGAAATAGGTCTCCGACGCCGCGGCCACTCCGTAGGAACGCTGCCCGAAGAAGATCACATTGAGATACAACGCGAGAATCTGCTGCTTGGTGAACTCGCGTTCCATGCGCCACGTGAGGAATACTTCCTGCAGTTTCCGGCGCCATTCGCGCTTTTGCGTGAGGAACATGTTGCGCGCGACCTGCATCGTGATCGTGCTCGCCCCCTGCGCGCGGTTGCCGGTGAAGAGATTCACCATGGCGGCGCGCAACACGCCCGCGTAGTCGATGCCGTGATGGCGGAAGAAGCGGTCATCTTCGGCCGCGAGGAATGCTTCGCGCACGGTCGCGGGTATCTGCCCGTAGGTGACCGGAATGCGGCGCTGCTCGCCGATCTGCGCGACGAGCTGCCCGCCGCGCGTGTAAACCCGCAGTGGCACCGCAAGCTCGACGTTGCGCATGTCCGCGCTCGATGGCAGCGACGGGGCAAGAAAGACATAGCTGCCGGCAAGGCCCAGGGCGGCCAGCAGTGTGACGCCGATCACACAGGTAGCCGCCACGACACCGATGCGAAACCAGTTCCACTTCACAGAAAACGACTCTCGTGTCTTGCCCGCGTTCTGCGGGCTATGCATAGTAGCCCGCGAACGATCGGCAAACTCACCGAAAGGTGGGGACGCAAAGCCTCCGGTCTAAGGGCGAGTGCCTATGACAGCGGGGTTGCCGGCCGGATGGCACCGCTTGCCCATCCGCTGTCGACGACCGCCAGTGCACAGGTACACCACCTTACGATCAAGGCTCGGGGTCAACCGGTATGAGGTGGCGGGTACATGATTCTTCGTTGGTTCCAGGCGCCGCTATCGGGGTTCCGTCTGTTTCGTGAACGTTCTCACGTTCTATTTGACTTTACGCTGATATATAGTTGGCAGATAAGTTACAAAAGGCGACGGGTTCGGGGCGTAAGTTGCTGAAAAGGAAATATAAAAGTGTTCCTGCTTCGCCGTAAATACCGGCCCCTGCTGGGGCTGGACATCACGACTTCGTCCGTCAAGCTGATCGAACTGGCCATGGCCGGGGGTCAGTACCGGGTCGAATCCTATGCTGCCGAGCCCACCCCGCAGAACGCGATGAACGAGAAAGCCATCGTCGATGCGGAGGCAGTCGGCGAGGCGATCCGTCGCGCTGCCAAGCGCGCCGGCGCAAAAAGCCGCGAGGTCGCCATTGCGATCAGCGGTGACGCGGCGATCACCAAGGTGATCCAGATGCCGCGCAACCTGCGCGAGCGCGATCTCGAGTCGCAGGTCGAGATGCAGGCCGATCAGTACATTCCGTTTCCGATGGATGAAGTCAGCTACGACTTTGAAGTGCTCGGCGCGTCCGACAAGGACACGGACACCAACGATGTGCTGCTCGTCGCCACCCGCACGGAGAATGTCGAGCAGCGCCAGGCCGCGGTAAGCGCCGCCGGGCTGACGGCGAAGATCGTCGACGTCGAAGCCTTCGCGCTCGAGAACTCCTGCCGCCTGATGACTCACCAGATGCCCGATGGCGGCATCGATCGCACCATCGCCGTCGTCGATTTCGGCGCGAGCAGCACCACCTTCAG
>WBZY01000344.1_pt1 | contig 36610 bp, 31 predicted proteins | sample 5204191 | NCBI WGS metagenome assembly WBZY01 (sample SAMN12344363, study PRJNA552823) | activated sludge metagenome | biome: Activated sludge suspended growth; feature: Anammox Sidestream; material: Wastewater; isolation source: activated sludge from anammox sidestream of wastewater treatment...
CAAGACTCGGTTCTGACGGTCGGCTAACTTTGTCAGGTTGGCTTTTCATCCAACTGGTTATTACAAGCTTGGCCTGGCGCACTAACACTTTAGTTTTTTCCTTAATCCAGCAATAATTAATAAAAATCGCCAGGTATTCAGCAAAGATACTAGTGCATAATCAACATAATGTGTAACGGTATGGTATGTCCAAAAAGGTAAAACGTGTCATTGCGAGGGTTTTTTCCGAAGCAATCTCCAGGACACTTCAAAAAGGATTGCTTCGGGAAAAAACACCCTCGCAATGACAGATACTATTATGAGCCATTCAGTTGACAGTATCTAGTATTTTTGAAATAGTAGTTTTCACGTAAAAAGTGAAATATGTCAATTTGCGTTTATAGCTCGTTTGCCCGGTAAATGCGAATCTTTTGTGTTAATTCTTAAGTCATAATTTAAAATTATCGCTGGATTAAGGTTTTTTTGAAAACATCAATAGTTGAAAGTGCTTTGTAACAGGGTGTAGAGGCAATTCATGAATTGCCTCTACGGTGCTTGTTACCTACGTTAATACAGGAATTTTTCAAAAAACTAAGATGTTGCCTATTTGAAATCTGTAAGGGGCAAATATGCCAGGTTACGAAATACTAGAGTATAAATACTTAAAGCCATACAAAGAGGACGGCGTCGAACCAAACGAAATAAAAATAGGCATTTTGGATTTTCTGAGAGAAATAAGGAATTGCCCTGATGGCATATCTCCTCGTTCGTCATTTTTTATTGTCGGTATCGAAGAAGCGCTTTACATGACGGCATCTCAGGAGCGGCAGTCTGTTGCGCGAGAAATTCACAGGATGTTACAGTCATCGGCGTCTCTCCTCGTGCGAAAGCTGATACAGGTCCAGATCGTGTGCAAAGGTCGGATTATCAGAGGAGACTCCCTCTGGATTGAATACCGCGGGGAAAACATTCCCATAGAACTTATCTTTGGCTCTGCTGAAACTCATAATGTGCGTGGAATACCTGTATACAAAACGGGGTACAACCTATCCTCATGACGGATCGTATGATGATAAAAGAGAATACCAGGGTAAAGGTGAAATATCGTCCCGAATTAGGGGCGGGAGAAGTAATCCGGGTGTGCGAAGGCGGCGGTGAATACACGGTTGACGTCGCCTTTGAGCAAGACGGGAAAAGGATTCTTGAGACATTTCCCCCGGAAATGATTGAGCCAGTTGATACGATTTTTCAGAGATTTGAAAAGGGCCTGTCCGATACGCCTGCAGATTTTTTCTTAAAACAACTTGCGTATCAATTCCCCGTGGAAAACTCTGGCGGTGAATTGTCAAACAGCAAGGCAGACCTGCTTCCGCATCAGATATTGCTGACCCGCCAGGTCGTTGAGACAAGGCGGAGAAGGCTCCTCATTGCGGATGAAGTTGGGCTTGGGAAGACTATTGAAACCGGTATGATCATAAGAGAACTCCTTTCGAGAAGGGAAGCGGACAGGGCGCTTATCGTCTGCCCGGCGGGGCTTACCGTAAATTGGCGCAACGAGCTGAAGGATTGCTTTAGAATCTATTTTGACATATTTGGACTGGATTTCTCAGATGCAAACCCCCATGCATGGGAAAGGCATAATCTTGTGATAGCCTCAATTGACACGATCAAGAAATCAGCACGGCTTGAAAAACTCATGAAGGGCCCTGAATGGGATATTATCGTCTTTGATGAGGCGCACCATCTCACCAGAAAAAAATATGGAGAAAAAATCGAAGTCACACAAAATTATCGTTTGGCAGAAAAACTGAAAGGTATAACCCGCGACATGCTCTTTCTCACAGCTACTCCACACCAGGGGGATGGTTATCAATTCTGGTCGCTAATACAACTGCTTGACGATCAGTTATTTGAAAACCCCGAAGCGATGCTAGACCACAGGGGACTCCTTGGGCGTGTTATGATACGCAGGACAAAAAGGGAAGTAACTGACGTTGAAGGAAATCCGATATTTATGCGGCGTAAGGTTCATTCTCAAAAATTTAGCCTTTCGATCAGAGAGCAACGTTTTTATGAGAAGCTAACAGAATATCTGAAAGAAGGATATCATGCCGCAGGTGTGGGAACTGACAGGACGACAAAACAACAGAGGGCAGTTGGTTTTGTCATGGCAATCTTTCAGAAAATTATGTCGTCAAGCCCCAGAGCTATCAAGCAGGCATTAAGGAGAAGATTATTAGCCATTTATGCGAGGAGACAAATGGCGATGGAGAGTGGTTTGCATAATCTAACTACCAGAGAGGAAATTTCTAAACAGATAGTAAAATATCAGGAGGAAATGCGTAAGATTGTCTTTGAACTATTCTCTTATGAGAGGGGCGCTATTGATTACACGGATGCGGATGCATATATTGCCCGACTGAAGCAGCAGCTTAAAAAACGGCCGAAATTTGATGAGGAGATAACCCATTGGTCGCTTGATGCACAGGAAATCAGCGATGACATTATTGATGCGCCCGCAAACATCCCTAACGAAGACCAAAAGGTGAAAGAGTTGATAGACCTTGTGGACGATGGCCCTGACAGAAAGTTTGATACGCTGGTGAGGGCAATTGAACAAATCAGAAGAGAGAATGAAAAGGAAAAAATTGTTATCTTTACGCAGTATCTTGAGACTCTCTATTTTTTGAAGGAAGAACTGAGCAAGTATTATTCAAATGATAAAATTGCCATAATTAAGGGCGGCCCTCTTGAGGATAAGATAGCTTCGTGCGAGTCATTCTGGAACGAAAACGGGGCTCAATTTCTCATAAGCACTTCTGCCGGCGGCGAAGGTATAAACTTACAGATATGCAGGATTCTCTTCAACTACGATCTGCCGTGGAACCCGATGGCCGTTGAACAGAGGATAGGAAGAATACACCGGTATGGGCAGACGGATACCGCGCAGATATATAATCTTATTGCCGAAGGAACGATAGAAGAAGATGTTTATTCCATTCTCGAACAAAAACTCTTTGAAATAGCAAAAACGATAGGGAAGATTGACAACGTCACAGGAGAAGTAACGGAGGATTTTAGATCGGAAATTCTGGGCTTTCTCGGCTCCTCTTTAAACTATAATGATTTGTATAAAGAAGCCCTGATCAATAAGAATTACAAAAGGACAGAAGAAGAAATAGCCGAAGCGCTGAGGCAGGCCAAAGAGTCAAGCAACGCCTTGCGACAATTGGCACAGGACTTAAAAACCTTTAATCTTGAAAGTTATATTGAGCTTAAAGGAAGATATACCCTCGAAGACCTGAAAATATTTTGTGAAAAAGCTATTATACGTCTCGGGGGAAGTTTTGTCCCTTCAGGAGAAATTGTGAACGTTGTTGTCCCGCCTGCGCTCAAAAAATACGCCGGTATATCGTCACATTATGAAAACGTAACCTTCTCAAGGCAAATAGCCACCAGGAAAAAGGGGATGGATCTTATGGGAGTTGGCCATCCTTTAGTAGATGCATTAATAAGTCATTATAGGAGCGATGCCATTTCTGGAGATGTCCTCAAATTAAAAAATGATGGAATACCAGACTTTTTTTCAGTCAGATATCTTTTTACGGTCAACTTTGAAGATGGAATAAAAAAAGAATTATATAAAGAATTCATTTTATCGGGTAGCCAGATGAAAAGCGATGTTGAACTTCTCATGCAGCAGGAATGGAAAGAAAATCATGCTGTCTCAAACCTAAAAGAAACGGATGAACAAATTTCGTTACTCATCCGCAACTTCGAGGCACAGCTCCGATCGGAGTGTGAAGGGGTTTTAAATGTCAGAACAAAATGCGTTGGCATTATGCACATTTACAGATAAACCCGTAGAAAATATTAATTCGTTTATTATAGTGTTTTAAATTGTATTGAAAGGCATTAAAATATAGGTAAAATTAGGTGAAATATGGCCAAAATAACCTTTATCCTTGGTGGCGCACGGAGCGGCAAGTCTGCCTTTGCAGAAGGACTTGCCAAAAAGTATAATAATGTAGTCTATATTGCTACCGCAGAGGCTAAAGACGACGAGATGCATGAACGGATTCGTATCCACCGTGCACGGCGTCCGCAGAACTGGATGACAATTGAGTCTCCTTTTCACGTTAACAAAGTTGTATCGGATATTAGCGGTACGACAGGCCTTGTCTTGATTGATTGTATTACCCTCTATATTACGAATATGCTTTTAAACAGTGAAACAGTTCCAGGTGGTAGGGGCGGACAGCCGTTCGCTCATCCTCCTGCAAAAGGGTATGATTTACCCTCTCCCGGCAGGGGAGGAGAATCAAATCAAATGACAAACTCGGCTGGTTGTTCCGGGCTTCAGACAGGAAGTCCACAGGAAAGACAACAGGTGATCCTTGCAGAGATTCACAAACTGAGGCGAGCGTGCCGTGAGTCTGGGTCGGATGTGATTCTGATATCGAATGAGGTTGGATTGAGTATTGTGCCTGACAATGCCTTATCACGTGAATTCCGGGATATTGCAGGGTATACAAACCAAATCATTGCCGGTGAAGCGGATGAGGTCTATTTTATGGTGGCTGGAATTGCCCAGAGGATAAAATAATGGATATTTATCAGTTAAAGACCTTGATGAACAAAGGCAAAACCTTTCCCATCTTTGTATTTTTTGGAGATGAGGCGTTTTTTATTCACGAGGCGCTTTCGGCGACAAAGACGAATCTACTCAAGGACAACGACCCCAGTATAGCTTTGATTGAATTCAACGGGGATGAAATTTCCGGCGGTGTGGTGTTTGATGAATTAAGGACAGTGCCATTCTTTCCGGGGGTAAACAAGCTGGTTCTTGTTGAAGAAGCAGACGAATTTATTGATAAAAACCGGAGTATACTTGAAAAGTATTTACAGACGCCCGCAAGCCGTTCCCATCTGGTACTCATCTGCAAGAAGTGGGATAAACGGACAAAGTTGGCAACCCTTGTAGACAAAGTGGGTATTTCTCTTGAGTGTAAAAAGTTAAAGGAACACTCTTTGCCGAACTGGGTGCAGGCTCATGCACGGCAGTACAAAAAAGAGATTAATGCCCCTGCTACCCAAAAACTCGTTGATAATGTCGGTAGTAATCTGGCGATTTTGGACAAACATCTTGAAAAATTATCGATTTATCTGGGTGAGAAAACCACCATTGATGAAAGAGATGTGGATGCCCTCGTGGGCGTGGATAGAGATCGCACGGTATTTGAACTAACCGAGGCCGTTGCACAAAGAAACGTAACGCTGGCTCTGAAAGTTTTAATTCAGATGTTATCACACGGCGAAGATTCGGCGAGGATCATCAGTTTGCTGGCATGGCAGATTAAAAGATTGTGGCGGGCAAAACAACTGTTACAACAAGGCGAGAACGAGCAAAAGGTCGCCTCCGAGTTACAGATCATACCATTCTTTGCAAAGCGATTTTTTGAACAGGTGAAACGGTACAGCGTAGAAGATCTTGCAAAGAACCATGAACTTTTATTAGAAATCGATGTGAAAACCAAGACAAGTTCTATGAATACACAATTATTACTGGAATTGCTGGTATACAGACTTTGCGCATAAAGAGAAAAGGAGACTTGTCAACTCATATTTTGTTAGTCTTTGAAAAATGATTAGAGAAAGGAAAGAGAATGAAGTTTTTTATTGATACGGCGGATGTAAAAGAAATTCGTGAGGCGCATAGCTTGGGGATCCTGGATGGAGTCACAACGAATCCTTCATTAATAGCCAAGACGGGGCGGCCTTTTCGCGAGACGGTTGAGGAGATTTGTTCCTTTGTGAAGGGCCCTGTCAGCGCCGAGGTGGTGAGTCTTGATACGGAAGGCATGATTAAGGAGGCGAAAGATCTGGTAAGGATCGCAGACAATATCGTGGTAAAAATCCCTCTCATAAAAAATGGCTTGAAGGCAGTAAGGCGATTAGCCGATGAGGGTATTAAAACCAATGTAACGCTCTGTTTCTCCTCGAATCAGGCGCTTTTGGCAGCAAAGGCCGGTGGCACGTTTGTGAGTCCATTCGTCGGGCGTCTGGACGACCGGGGCCAGTTTGGTATGGATCTGATACAGGAAATCCGTACGATTTACGATAACTACGGCTATCAAACGGAGATCATTGTTGCCAGCATTCGTAATCCCGTTCATGTCCGGGATGCGGCATTAATGGGAGCCGATGTTGCTACCATTCCTTTTAATGTGTTTGATTTACTTGTTCAACACCCGCTCACGGATGACGGTGTTAAACGGTTTCTGGCTGATTGGGAAAAGGTACCGAAAAAATAGGCTACGGATGCGAATTGAGGGATTTATGAAATTTGACCTTCGGATGCTTATTATCGTAGGACTGAACCCACCCCTGAATCCTCTCCCCGGTGAAGACTTCTTTCTTCTCCCCTTGAGACTTCTTCGTGAACTCAGTCGAACGAGACGCTTGGGGATGTGTAAGACAGGAACAGAAATCTCGGGAAAAGCGGCACACATGCCAGCGTTTATGACCGGCGAAAAACGGAAGTGAGATAAAATTGACGACAACAAAGAAGCTGCAAAAAAATTTGTTTAATATAAAGCCAGGCACGATAAAAAAGGCTCCTCTTGCCGATCGTATGCGGCCTCGGGATTTACAAGAATTTATTGGTCAGGAGCATCTGGTGGGAGCCGGCAAGATCCTTCACCGGCTTGTGGAAAATAAGGAACTGGTGTCTCTGATATTTTGGGGGCCTCCCGGAGTTGGCAAAACTACCCTGGCCTTTATCGTTGCTCAGGCAATGGATGCGCATTTTGTCTCGTTTTCAGCGGTGTTGTCCGGAGTAAAGGATATCAGGGTTGTCATTGAAGAGGCCAAGGAGCAGTTAAGGTTTTATAATAAAAAAACTATCCTCTTTGTAGACGAGATTCATCGGTTTAACAAGGCCCAGCAGGATGCGTTTCTTCATCACGTGGAAGACGGCACGATAACTCTCATTGGCGCTACTACCGAAAACCCTTCCTTTGAAGTAAATGCACCGCTTCTCTCCCGCTGCAAGGTGCTGGTGCTGGAACAACTCACCAATGACCACATCAAAGTTATTATGAAAAATGCACTCAGGGATAAGGAACGAGGGCTTGGCAATTTGAACGTGGCAGTAGACGATGACGCCTTTGATTTCATTGCACGACTTGCACAAGGAGATGCGCGGGTGGCCTTAAATTCTCTGGAAGCGGCTGTTATGCTTGAGAAACCTGATGAGGAAAGGAACCGGAATGTGACCCTGGCGACGGCCCAGGAGGCAATGCAACGGAAGGCGCTCCTCTATGATAAAGGAGGGGAGGAACATTATAACGTGATTTCCGCATTTATCAAATCGATGCGCGGAAGTGATCCTGATGCCGCCCTTTACTGGCTGGCACGGATGCTGGAGGCGGGCGAGGAACCGCTCTTTGTTGCGCGACGCATGGTCATATTCGCTTCAGAGGATATTGGAAACGCTGATCCGCAGGCGCTTCAACTGGCAATTGCCGTAAAGGATGCATTTGACTTTGTGGGGATGCCGGAAGGATGGATACCTCTCGCTCAGGGCGTTACCTACCTCGCCTGTGCACCCAAAAGCAACGCCTCATATCTGGCTTATCTGGAGGCATTGAAGGATGTCAGGGAGAAAGGTGCGCTGCCTGTGCCGCTTCATATTCGTAATGCCCCAACATCGCTCATGAAAGACCTTGGATACGGGATGGGATACAAATATCCGCATAGCTTTGGAGGATATGTAGAACAGGTGTATCTGCCTGAGGAATTGCAAGGGAAAGAGTATTACAAGCCGACTGATCACGGATTCGATAAGGTGATTAAAGAGAGGCTTGTATCTTATAAAAAAGGACGGAAGCGCTGAAGGGAAAAATATTTTTTCTGACATTATCGCATCGACCGTACCCATTGAGAATGAGTTTGGTGAGTTAGAGCCTGGGTTGAACACAATGTTTGTATCAACCCCAGTAGGTAATACATTTGCTTGTTTTACCACTGTATTAAACGTAACACAGAGGACTTTCAGTCAGACATTTTAGTGCACGGAATGAAAACAACCATTGTATGCTCGTTTTCACAGCTATACACATAATCATGCTAAAGACAAAGGGTGACACTGCTGTTCATGATATTGAAGAAATATTTAGTGTTATTCCACTTCATCTCACACATCTTCATTTCATATGATCCAGAGACTTCTTTAACTACACCGACGCACAACTTTTTACTGGTAGCGTAACGATAAAGGTGCTTCCCTTTCCAAACAAACTTTTTACCCCTATCTTGCCACCGTGTAATTCAACCAGGCGCTTTGCAAGGATCAGACCAAGACCGGTTCCTTCGTACCGCCGTGAAAACGAACTATCCACCTGATGAAACACCTTAAATAATTTATCCATATCTTCCTGCCGAATGCCAATGCCGGTATCGCTCACCGCGATCTGAATATGTTGATTTATAAGTTTTGCATTAATGGAAACCCTGCCATTATCAGGCGTAAACTTGAAGGCATTCGATAACAAGTTATACAGAACCTGCTTAATTTTTGCCTTATCAGCCGTTATCGGCGGTATATCCTCATGGATACACGTACGTACGCGGATGCCTTTCTTATGGAAAGACCCGGCGATGGCATCCAACACCTCATGAATAGTCTCTTCTACGGAAAAGACCTCATATTGAAGCTCTAATTTTCCAGCCTCGATCTTGGAAAGGTCAAGGATACCGTTAATCATGTTCAGAAGGTGTTGTCCACTACTATGAATATCACTGACAAAGTCTTTTTGGTCTGCGTTCAGAGAACCGCTCACTTCGTCGCGTAAAACCTCTGCGAAGCCAATAATGGCATTCAACGGGGTGCGCAGTTCATGTGACATGGTTGCCAGAAATTCTGATTTGAGTTTGTTGGCCTTTTCAAGGGCAACATTCGCCTTCTGCAGATCTTCTGTTCGTTCGGCAACCCTTTTCTCCAGTACGACGTTCATGTCCTGAAGTCTGGTAATACGCATAAAATCGAGCCATGAAACTACATCTTCATATTCGGCAATGTTCAGTCCCCGCCGTTCTTCTTCCTGGCTCACCCGAATGCCAATCACCTTCTTTAAGCACCAGAAAAAGAGCATTCCCAGACCAAATGACCATGCAAAGGCCACGCCGACTCCAATAGCCTGAACACCAAGCTGGTGCAAACGGTTACCATTTTCTACCAGAAGATAGGATTTATCAGCAAAAGGAGCAACACAAAGTGTACCAATAACACCACCTACCCCGTGAACGGCAATAGCAGCAACGGGATCGTCAATCTTCATCACCTTTTCAATGAAATCCTGCGCGAGAATCGATACGATACCAGCAATAACACCGATACAAACGGCGCCATCGGGTTGTATCATATTTGAACCTGCGGTAACAGCGACTAAACCTGCTAATATAGCCGTGAAGAGCTTGCCGGCATCGAGTTTCTTTTCTTTTATATAATTAAATATCATTGCCGAAACTCCCGCTGCTGCTGGCGCCATGTTCGTGTTGGTAATGACGAGACCAATATCCCCACTCGCCCGAAGAAGGCTCCCACCGTTAAATCCAAACCAACCAAACCAAAGGAAAAAGGTACCTATCGTAACCAATGGAATGTTATGAAGGCCCATCTGATTTGAAGACCCATCCGGGTTGTATTTACCAATCCTTGGCCCTACGGTAATTGCCCCTGCCATGGCAAACCAGCCGCCAACCGAATGCACCACAGTAGAACCAGCAAAATCAATGAACCCCAATCCTCTTAACCAGCCTAACTGTTCCGGACAAAAGAGATGTCCCCATGCCCAATGTCCAAAAACCGGATAAATAATACCAGTTACAAATACAACTCCGACGACATTGGAAAAAAAATTTGACCGTTCAGAGATAGCTCCGGTCATGATGGTAGCAGCCGTGGCGGCAAAGACCAATTGAAAAAAGAAAAAACTATAGCCTAAATTGTCCTGATGTGACATTACCCTCAGGGCAAAGAAATGGTCGGCGCCAACCCAGCCGGTATAGCTGTTGCCAAACATCAATCCAAATCCACAAATATAAAACGTAAGAGAGGCGACCAGGGTGACCATGAGGTTTTTGATAGAAACGCTAATGGCATTTTTGGATTGTGCAAATCCTGCCTCGTAAGAAGTAAAGCCGAGTTGCATGAAAAACACCATGCATGCGGCTGTCATAACCCAGATATGGTTAATATTTATCTGTATGTTTTCCATAAGAAGTTTCTTATGATAACGAATGAGACGCTGTCGTTATTCCGTTAAAGTGATCTTGTTCATCACGTCTCTCGCCGTCCGAAACTATTTGTAATCCAATTACCGGCTGAGAATCATTTATTATCCGCCTGATGATGAATTGATTCCTTTTCAGAAAATGAGCAATAATGAAATTCTCTGGTCGCGGTTCAGATGGCAATGTATTTTGCAAGGTAACAATATCTCCCATCTTCAGAGGGTGATTGAGGGCATCTAATTTTATCGCGGCTCCTTCACGGGAATAATCGCAAAGAGAAGCCTTTATGGGAGTTTGACAATTCGGCAAACAGACCTTTAGCAAGGACTGTACACCATCCCAGGATTGACGGGGAAATTTACGCCGGTCACCGGTAAACTGCATAGCGCCCTTCTGCACATAAAGCGCTTCATAGACATGCTTAAACCACTGACTGTTATCATGAAATACATCAGAAATAATCCGATTGCGGTTTGCTATCCTGGCTTCTATGTGAAACAAGTCTAAATTTGAGGTCAGCCACAACTTTTGGAAATTATCTTCGAGTATCTCAAATGGCCTTCCGTTTTCCTGCATCTGAAATTTGAATACCGGCATATTAGCACCCGTGCACAGATTCGCAGAATGCTTATTTGCGCTTCGTCCGAAGGTATAGGGTTGAAAATGGGCAGAGTTGTCTACAATCATCATCCAGCAGGTGGGAGTTTGTGTGTAAAATCTAACGGTAGCGCTGATACGTGGATAGCTTCCAAGTCTGTCACACACATGAGTAAAATCACTGTAGAGCCGTTGATGGAAATATGGGTCGTCGGTTAGATGGGTATCTGTCCTGTCCGCGTTGACAATCTTTGCCGCCTCATGTGCGGTGCTTTCCAGCAAAGTCCGAAAGACCGCTGAACTTCGAAGCGCATCGAGGAGGAGTATCCTAACATCGAGTCCGTCGGCCAGTTTGTTGTTCAGCGTAGAGAGCAATTCGTCAAGCAGGATATTTTCGGAGGCGGTGATACCAAGCAGCCATACCCGTTTTTCCGCATTTTCTATGGCATCGTAGATATCACCTTTTACATCCTTACGAGAAGAATAGACATTTTTTAAACCAATAATTGCCGCTGATCCAATGAGCCGGTTGGTTGTCTGTAAAGATTTTTCCAAGGCGTTTCTGTTGTCATCAATAAGTTGATGAGTAGCCTGAAGAGTTTCTTTTAAAATATTCCGGATATGCCCGAAAATTTCCCACCAGAGATATGCATACTCCATAATGTGTACGCACATTATGGCGCTGAAGACAAGCAGAAGATGCTTCACAATTTCTGGGATAGTATGCCAATAACGGGGCAAAAAAATGTTCAGAGTAACTGCAATGAAAAAGAATAGACATGCAATTATCATTCGAACAAAGGGTCTTGGTTTCTCATTCATGAATCATCACCTCCCATGTGATAGCAGCTTTATTATAAAATCAGCTCCCTCTGAATATTTGCATTGTCAAACCAAGGTCGTGGAATTATTTGCTGTTCAATGACTGTCATTGGCCACAAAATGATCAGGAAGTATTCACTCTACTTCTCATTAACTATATGTTAACAGCAAGATAAATACCCTATTCCCCCCCTTCAATCATATTTATTATCAGCCTTGTTGTAACCTATAATTTTATAAAGACTTCCTCTGCTACAGAGATAACCAAAAGATTTAAAAATCGAATAAATGTAACACTTTAGTTTTTTGAAAAAGTAGGGGCGAAGCATTTGCCAGCTTGGGGTATGAATACATTTATACCAATTTATGGCAAATGCTTCGCCCCTACACCATGCGGTAATATCGTTATTATTGTAATTTTTCAAAAAACTAAAGTGTTACGAATAAATAGGTTTCATAAAAACGGTAAAAGTGTGTCATGGCACACTTCTGTGACGTCACACACATGTGCCATGACACACAAACGATAAGCCTCTATAAAATCATTGTACCATAAAATTTTTCTTTTTCAACAAACGGTGATTGTAAATTCTTGATACAAGAGGCAAGATTATCCAGAGATATAATGAAGAGGTTTTATGAGGACGGTAAACTATGGGTTACTATCAAAGGACGAATTATTCTTGCTTGTCCTTATATACCGAATTGGCTTTTGGGTTGTGTGATATAAATAGTTTTGCGGGTTCAGGAACTGGTTTTAGGCTGAGATCATCATACCATCCTGCAACATTCCCATGCATCCAGTCCTGTCTGGTCTCAGTAAAGACGGTAATTACATCTCTTGATGGGATGACTATCAGGGATAATTCCACCCAGGGTGAAACCACATTACCACCGATACAATATTTGTTCAAACTGTTATAGGCAAGTGTTGGATTCCAGGAACCGTCCAGGATTCCAATAATTGATATATCCCCAATATCGTCACCATAGAAAGACATATGACCCGTGAGCACATAGGGGGTATTTACAATGACCTTCACTTCCTGATAAAGCCCTCCTCTCGCAGTTCCGCCAAAACCAACTTGCTGCGTCAGGGCAAGAGAACCGCTCGTGGCAGGTGGCACGGGCACTCCAATATTGCCAGGAAGAGCAATCGACAGATGGGCAGGCAATTCTACCGGAGCTCCGTCACCATCCCATGGATAGGTCTCCCAATACTTCCAGCCCGTGGTGTCTGCCGTTTCAAAATCACCATTTTTTAGTAATTCTGCGGCAGGTAACAAATGAATAGGCACGATAAAGATACAGAAAAAAATCAGATATTTCATTAGAGGTACACCGAATATTTTTTGACAAACGCAACAATTTCTTGAATGTGCAGTCGTGGACAAAAAACAGACACGTGCCTTTCCTTATTTGCGCTTTGGTTTTAATTTCTTATACGTAGCATACGCCTCTTCAGCTTCTCTTTTCAAGCCTTTTTTATCGTAGGCAAGACTCAAATTGAAGTAGGAAATGGCGGAATTTGGGTCTGATGCAATAGCCTTTTGGTACTCCCCAATGGCGTCGTCATACATGCCTTTGCGCAGATAAAGATCCCCTATCTCATTATGTACCTCCGGCGTATTTGTACTTTTGGTATCATGAGGGGCATCATGAGATGTTTCGCTTACCACGGTCTCAGTTCTTGTTTCTGTTGCAGGTAACTGCGGCGCTGGCGAGGTAACCGGACGATGCGTTATTAACGGTACGGACAAGGCTACCGTCTTGATTTCTTTTGCACGCAACAAGATTAACCTGGCTTCTTTGCCGGCAGTTCTTTCCATAAGCTTTTTCAGGTGATTCCGGTTTTCAATTTTTTCCCCGTTCCATTCCACAATGAGGTCTTCCGGTTTAATACCTGCAGCAGATGCAACACTCCCAGGCTGAACATGAACAACAATGACGCCCTGCTGTGCTTTTTTTAAACCAAACCATTCCTTACTCTCCGGCGTAAGGTTAGATGACAAGAGCCCCAGGGAATTGTGGGATTCCATAAACTGTATCGCCATCCCCTTACACCACGATGTATACCTTACCCCATAATCCGTGCCTCCCAATTCACCGTACCCTTGCCATGTTTTTGACGCACCGGTGTCGTATTGAACATTAACCACCGCCTCAGCGCCCACCGCGCGGGCCTTTTCCCTTATTTTGATAGCCAAAACATCATGCCCGGAAAAACCGTACTCACCGAGACTGACTTCACCTAATTTTTTGTATGTAACATCAATATCCCCCGCACAGACAAAGAGATCGTCTTTTTTTTGCGCATCAGCCGATTGTGATCCCTTGCCGGGTTCAAGACTTGCCTCTTCTTTTTTAAAAGGGGACATCTTTTTTAAATACTGAGACGAGCTACAACCTGTCATAAAAATGGCAAGTGCAAGAGAGAGCAGCTTTTTTCTATTCATGCTTTTACTCGTTCTTTCTCTTAAATTTTGATTTAATTTTTGATTCTATCTTCATAACATACCGGTGGTAAAATTTTGTCCTTTTCACCTTGGCAACGAGCGCAGGTTTCCCCGGAAAACTAGTGATATATAAACCCGCCAGGATGGTGAGGAGCCCAGGTCCGGGTGTAAAAATCAAGATACAGCCTATGAGGATAAGGCAAACGCCGCCGGTGTTCTTTGCAATATTTTTTGCCACTTTCTTCATCCGCATTTCCTCAGCATAAAATACTTCTCAACGGGACGCGACATCTTTATCAGCACCTTTTGTCCTGCCTGAGCAACTTCAATGGACTCATGGTATTCATTCCTAATGTCCAACAGTACCTGAGTAAAGTCTTCGCTTAGACGTCTTCCCATAATTTCTATGGGAGTATTACTCGAAATCCTGTTCTTGACGACCACCTCTGCCATATCATCGGGAAGGACATTTTGAATCGTACCAAGATAATCATATTCTTTCAAATACCTGTCTCCAGGATGTGTTGTCTGACTCTGATATCCTTGATTTCCGAAAAAGAATCCGACACCATATTCCCGGTGACTAACCTTTTCAAGTTCAGACAACCATCTCTGGTCACAAACATAGGTATGAGGGTCAGCACAATAACGATCCAAAGCCTCCCGATATACCCTCGTCACAGCCGCAACATAATAAGGGCTTTTCATACGGCCTTCGATTTTCCACGCCGTAACGCCGGCATGGAACAATTCCGGGATGTATTGAATCGTACAGAGATCTTTGGAACTCAGGATAAAGGTGCCACTTTCATCCTCGACAATTGGATAGGATTCAAGGGGGCGCTTTTCCTCTTTTAATACATAGTGCCACCGGCATGAATGGGAGCAGTCTCCCAGATTGGCATGCCGGTTGGCCATAAATCCGCTCAGGAGACAGCGGCCTGAATATGACATACACATCGCACCGTGAACAAAGACCTCGGTTTCTATCTGAGACCTGTCCGTAATCTCCCTAATTTCCCCCAGGGTCAATTCCCGCGCAAGAACAACCCGTTTCACACCCTGCCGGCGCCAAAATTCAACCGATTGTGCATTCGTGGTGTTCGCCTGGGTACTGAGATGAATGGGAACATGAGGAGCAATTTCTCTCATCGTTAAAAATACCCCAGGGTCCGAAATAATAACGGCGTCCACCGGGATTGCTGCAAGCCTTTTCAGATAAGAGCGGATGCCGGAAATGTGATAATTACGGGCAAAGATGTTCAGCGCAATATAAATTTTTCTCCCTCGTTGATGAACCCAATCAGCGGCTTCTCCGACCTCCTGTAACGTCAGATTCGAAGCTCCCATCCGCAGATTGAAGCCTTCTCCCCCAGCATAAACGGCATCGGCGCCAAACTCTATCGCCGTTCTCAGTTTTTCAAAATCACCAGCAGGCGCAACGATTTCGGGTTTTTTGACTGATATGTCGCCTTTTCGTATCATCGGTTGGCGCTGAAACTATCCAAATAGTGTTGCAAAATCAATTGCGCAGCAATCATATCAACACGATCCTTCCGCTGTTTTCGGGAAAGATTCCCTTCAAGCATAGCCCGGTGCGCCCGTGTTGTACTGAGCCGTTCATCGATGGTTTTTACCGATATTCCCGTGCATTTTTTTAACTGTTCCGCAAAAGACAACGCCGCCCGCGCGCTTTCGCCCAACGAATTATTCATGTGTTTTGGTAGGCCAACAACGATCTCTCCGACCTCTTTTTCAGAAATAACGGTCATTATCTTTTGCAATGCCTCTTGAATATGTGAATATGCTATCGTTGGCAATCCCTGCGCGGTAATCCCGAGCGGGTCGCTTATTGCCATCCCAATTCGCTTTTCGCCATAATCAATTCCAAGAATACGCATAATTGAATGTTTTGTAAGTTTTAAACATACCCCGAAATCTCCCCCCCTCTTTTTAGAGAGTACCTGGTTGTGGCTGTGCTGCGGTATAGTATCATTTTATAAAAACTTCTTTTTTCTGTAATGTTTTCTTTGTGACCTTTGTGTGAAACTTTGCGTTCTTTGTGGTTGAACTTTTTTAGTTGCGGCTGTGCTGCGTTATAATATTACGGTGTAAAAACTTCTTTTTTTGTAAGTTTTTTCACAAACCACTTTCAGGAGGTACCGGTTTTTATGAGTGAAAGATTGCTTCGCTTCGCTCGCAATGACAACGTGCAGTGTACCATCAAAGTGCATGGTCGCTGTCATTGCGAGGGGCATTTTCCGAAGCAATCTCCCCACTTTCATAAAGGAAATTTGGTTGCGGCTGCGCTGCGCTATGAATTATACGACAGAATAGGATTTTTCATAATGCTTTTTAGTCTTCCCCTCCATCACTTCGATTTTATCAAGAACGGGAAAAAGACGTATATTTTGCTCACGGTTTCGTTGCGCTAGGAGTATCCAAGACACGACAACACTATTCCAGCGCCGAGAGGTATGAGCAAATTGTCCAGAGACCTCAGGGGCAACGACTCGATAATACTGGAAAAGAATGCTGTAATTAAGGCCGGTAAGAGGGGCAAATAGATCCATCCGCAAACAAAAGCAACGGCCCAGGCAGCAAGCGATCCTTCGACACTCTTTTTTATATTATAAGGAATTCTATGGTTACCCAGGCGCATCCCAACAATTGCAGCTGCGGTGTCAGCGAATGCCACAATCCAGATAACGGTGCTTGCAAGGGAATTTGAAAAAAACAGCAAACTGAAACAGGCGCCCAGCACCAGGGTTATGGGCCCAAAGGCAAAACCTCGTTCCTCCAACTTACGGATGCTTGACCTTGTTATACCGCCAAACAGGGGAAACGAGTATCCATTGACCCTCAAACACTCTGAAACGAAGTAAATAATCAATAGGGAAAAAAGCACGGTCAACGTCGTATGATAAATAAAAAATGCGCATACGGGTGCGAACGCAATAAGGATATGCAAGAGTTTTCTCCGGATTTCCTGATACCAGAAATGGGCAAATTGTTTACGCATTCCGGCAAACAGCGTCTTATAGGAATCGGCATCTTCGATATCCATGATATCCAGCATTTCTGAAAGATCTCCACTGTCAATCAGGTACTGTGCCCGTTGCCGAACGGCATAATGAGCATTAACCCCAATAATAACAGCCGCATGCTTCATAATATCGATGTTATTACGGTCATCTACCAGAACAATGGTGTTTTGCCACGAAAGATTGTTTTTCCCTAGGATCTCCTCAATAAAGACTTTTTTCCCGCCAGGTCTTAAAAGCTGCCCAAGCACCGTACCTGTTAACCGGCCGTTGTCCGTGCCTATCTCTAAACCATAGCCATAATTTGCAGACAATCTTGCCGCTAGGTCTTTTACAAAGAGGTCTGGCACGCCTCTGCTTATGAGCACAATCAGATAGCCATGCGTGCGTAACGTCTCAATTGTTTCCCGTGCATACCTTATCAGAGGAATATTTTCATAAATCCTTTGAGCCTGTCCAAGCGAAACACCTTGAAAACGCATGTATACCCGTGTAATCAATTCATGGATCGATATTTTTTCCATGTGAAAAAGAAAACAGAGCAATGCCGTGCGTATATAGACCCATATTCCGAGAGAACGCGCGACGTGTAAAATAAATTGTCCTTTAAACAGGACTCCATCCACGTCCATAACAATAAGTTTTTTCCCGTGGAAATGCAACGGCAGGGAATTCGGATAGGTAATTTTGTTGCGCTTCTGCGGAGTTATGGGTAGCATGAAATTTGAAAACTACTGAGAACTAAAACATCCCCCCTACCATCCGTTTAACAACACCCAAACCAATAAACACAATAACGGGGGAAAAATCTATGCCTCTGAAAGGAGGAATGAGTCTTCTGACCGGGTTTAACACAGGGTCGGTGATTTTATACAGAAATTGTATGGCCTGATTATAGGGATTGTGCGGAACCCACGAGAGTACGATTCTAATAAGCAACGCAATTTCGTAAAGACTAATGAGTTTACCAAGCAGGGTACCCAAGCAAAAGCTCCTTTTTGCACAGCATAAAATAAGAAATGTTTTATCCACCCACACAATTCAAACGAAGAAATTTTAACACAGCGCCCTGTGGAGAGCAACAAAAATTAATGCAAGAAAGGGAGATCGGGGAGCAACAAAGATTCATACTGCAGCAGTGTCGCCACAACCAAATCCCCTCCTGTCAAAGATGCAAGGGTGGGTGAAGACTTACAAAAAACCTATCCTCACAAAACATGTCTGCGCAAAAGCGGGAAATAGGGAAAGAAAGATTTTACAAGGCAATACTATACAGAATCTGTTTCCTTGTAATTATGCGGAGTGCATGGTATAATCTCTTCGTTTTAATCACGGCCTTCGTGCATTATCTGTGAAATAATTTCGGAGTTTCATGAAAAGAGGGTACCTTGAAAATTGAGGCTGATTCGACAGGGATCAAGGCAATTACCCGCATTATTTTGGATGAAATTCATTCGGTGCTTGAAAAGATCGATGAACATGATTATGAAGAATTTCTCTCGTCTCTTCTTTCAGCAAACAACATATTCGTTACCGGCCAGGGACGATCGGGGCTGGTATCACGTACTTTTGCCATGAGACTCACCCATATAGGCCTCAATGCTTACTGCGTCGGCGACGCGACGACCCCCAATATCGACCAAGGGGATCTCTTGATAGCCTGCAGCAGTTCGGGCAGCACACACATTACCCGCTATATCGCCGGATTGGCAAAAAAGGCCCACGCCATTGTAGCGGCAGTGACCTCTCAAAAAAATTCCCCACTTGCGGGGCAGGCAGATATTGTTGTTGAATTACCCGTAAAGGAAGTGAGCACCAACCACAAGGATTGCGGATCTATTCAGTTTCGCAGCACGCTCTTTGAGCAAGCCTGTTTGGTCTATTTAGACGGGATTATTCTTTCTCTGGTAAAAAAACTCAAGAGTTCAGAAAACGAAATGCATAAACGGCACTCCAATCTGGAATAGGAGTGGTAAGAGAAAATTGCGAGGAATCTTTATGAGAATACGGCTAATTATGACTTTGGTGTTTATAACTCTTTTTGTATCAAAGGTAGTTTTTGGGCAGGAGTCAGATTCTTACATCATTTCAATTCCACAGAAGATTGGGAATTTTATCGGGGGAGTCAGTCCTTTTATTATCATAGGACTTGGAATATTATTGATTTTCATACAGAGACTTGCGAAGTTTATCGGTATTGCGCTCCTCATCATAGGCGCAGTGAGAATGATATTCTTATTCATTCCTTAAGCTTAGTCCCTATTCTTGTCTCAGGCATCCTTGCCAGCAGTACGTTATCTCTTGTGTAAGGTAACGCGCAGCATTGGTGAGTCTTCATCAGTCTTGTGCGGTCCTTTTTATTGCAAGTTTTCCATAAGCAACCTGCTGCTTCGTTTTATTTTTCACACAAAGCTGGTATTTTGAAGATGGCGCTTACTTCTTTTTATCTCGCAAAGACTCTATCACCTCATCAACAAGACCGTATGCCTTTGCCTCATGAGATGACATATAAAAATCACGATCAACATCCAATTCGACGCGCTCTAACGGTTGCCCGGTATGTTTTACGAGAATTCCATTCAAACATTTTTTCATTCTCAGTATCTCCTCTGCCTGAATACTGATATCCGTTGCGGTACCTCTCATGCCACCCCACGGCTGATGGAGCATGATCCTGGTGTGCGGAAGGCCAAATCGCTTTCCTTTCGTACCACCGGCAAGGAGAATTGCCGCCATGCTATATGCCTGACCAATGCAATAGGTAGCTACATCACACTGGACAAATTGCATCGTATCATAAATAGCTAACCCGGAGGTAATGGATCCCCCCGGTGAATTAATGTAAATGTTAATATCCTGGTTCTTGTTCTCGTTCTGGAGAAATAGTATCTGAGCAATTACCAGATTTGCTAACGTGTCCTCGATAGCTGAACCAATAAAGATAATACGGTCCTTGAGTAATCTCGAGAATATATCATAATGCCTCTCACCAAACCCGGTTTTTTCAACGACATAAGGCACAAAAAGGCTCCCGTAGGAACCCTTCGGTTTTTCAAACGGAAATTCGCCGCTTTCCAGATACGATAAAAACTCTTTATACACAAAAACTTCCTTTCGAAATCATGGTTATTTCGTTCTCACTGACGTCTCTTAGCCGTTACTCTGCTATCTTGGCTTCTTTCAGAAGCAGGTTCATCACTTTTGCTTCACGCATGTCGCTTCGCAAATACGACAAATTTCCCTGTCGTTCCAGTTGTTTACGAACCCGCATCGTATCCGCATTATACGCCCTGGCAATACTGGCAATTCGTTGTTCAACTTCATTTTCGGTGATAAATACTTTTTCTTTTTCAGCAATATAACTCATAATCAGTGATGCTTTTAACTCCCGCATTACTGATTCTGCTGATGCACTCTTGATCATTTCCGTCTGCTTTTGGATTTCTTCTAAGGGAACCCCCCTGTTTAATAAATCCAACTGATGTTTGTACACCCTTTGATCAGTATGATAACTCAAAAAATCCTGAGGTAATTCAACCTTCGTTTGATCAAGAAGGATGTCAAGTATCTGATTTCTTAAATCGTCTTCGACCCATCTCTTTTTATCAATCTCAATTCGTTTTTTCATCTGGGATTTCAAATCTTCAAGAGATTGAAAACCCAAGGTTTTCGCGAAATCTTCATTAATATCGGGCAGTATCAGGCGTTTTATTTCTTTCACCATAAGTTCCAATTTTGCTTCTTTCCCCCGATACTCCTCGTTTACAAAATCCTGCGAGAGTTTTATGTTAAACTCACGCTCTTCACCGGATATTGAGCCATCGAGTTTCCTGGCTAAATCAGGGATTATTGTAGCGGCAACCGCAACGCCATCTGCCACCGGAATTTCAATATCCTCATCTTTCAGCACGGCATTCCCATCAACCTCTACGGTACAATCGCAGATAACCTGATCACCTTTTTGCACCTTTCCGTCTTTCACCACCGTCAATTGTGCCTTCCGGATAGCCATATCCCTTAGTGCCTTTTGCAAATCGTCCTCGGTCACTTCGGCTGGCTTTTTCTTTAACGGCAAACCTTTGTATTGATTGACTTCAAAGGACGGCCATACCTCTAACGTCACATCAAACGTGAGCGGTTTTCCCATTTCCAGCGCTATTTCACCGAATTTTGGGTCACCTACCGGGTTCAGTTTGTGCTCATCAAGTGTCTTCTGATAACAGCCACTCACAACCGATTGTTTTACCTCGTCTTTAATTTGCGGACCAAACCGTTTTTCAACTAATTTTCGTGGTGCACGCCCCTTTCTGAAACCGGGCAATTCTACGGTATCACAAACCTCTACCGTCTTCTTCTCAAACTCACTTTCAATCGTTTCCTTGGAAATTTCGAATTTTAAAACCTTTTTACAAGGACCAGCTTCTTCAATGGTAACATTCATAGTTATAGTTCCTGCAATACGTTCCTGCCAAAAATTAATAAATGGAGCGGGTGATGGGGTTCGAACCCACGACATTCACGTTGGCAACGTGACGCTCTACCACTGAGCTACACCCGCTTCTTCTTCGTTCGTTTGATTATTGGTGCGAGAGGGGGGAATCGAACCCCCACGCCGTAAGGCACAAGATCCTAAGTCTTGCGCGTCTGCCAGTTCCGCCACCCTCGCTCCAAACGGCAAGTACTTTTCAACACCTGATCCTATGGCGGAATTCTCAAGCCCTGAGTCATCGATAATGCATGAACAAAGGCATGTAGCTATCATGCATATTAAAACTTATGGTGCGCCCTGAAAGATTCGAACTTTCGACCCACTGATTAAGAGTCAGTTGCTCTACCAACTGAGCTAAGGGCGCACTTCCTGAATATTTTGCCGAAAACCTGTATCGGATTATTTACAACGCGCCCGGCAGGACTTGAACCTGCAACCGTTGGATTCGAAGTCCACCACTCTATCCAATTGAGCTACGAGCGCAGAAATTATCGCGCATGAAAACAAAATCAGACACTACAAGAATAACCGTGTCTGTAAAAATTCATAAGTTATGAATTATAATTGTTTTTATAAAAAAGTCAACTGCATTATGCCATCGAAAATATTCTATGTTGCCACGGAGAATTCGGGTATACTTGGATACTTATGAAACATAACCATTTTTTTCTTATTTCTGTCGCCGCTTTGACTTTGTGCCTCGTCTTTATGCCAGGCTGTAGCTTTATATCGATTTCCCTGACACCGGCAATCGCGCCGTTCGGAGAAACGACCGTCTCCGGAAGCGGCAAAGAAAAGATCCTTATCATCGATGTTTCCGGCATTATTTCCGAGGAGCGGAAGCGCGGTCTCGCAGGACTCTCTGAGGAGCCCGATATGGTTGCTCGCATCAAAGAAGAGCTGGAGATGGCTGCCAGGGACAAGCACATGAAAGCCATCATCCTCCGTATCAATAGTCCGGGTGGCACCGTTACCGCATCCGACATGATTTATCACGAGATTGAGCAGTTTAAGAAAAAAACCGGCATGAAGATTATCGCATGCATTATGGACTTAGGTGCATCGGGTGGTTATTACGTAGCCGTTTCCGCAGACAAGATTATAGCCCATCCAACAACGGTCACCGGCAGTATTGGCGTTATCATGCTCAACCTCAGTGTTGAAGGACTCCTCCAGAAGATCGGAGTGAAAGACGCCTCCATTAAAACAGGTGAACACAAGGACATGGGCTCACCTCTGAAAACGATGACGAATGAGGAACGAAGGATATTTCAGGGCGTAATGGATACCTTGTACGAAAGGTTTTTAACGGTCATTGCGGAAAACAGGAAGGATCTAGCCCTGGAAAAACTGAAAACACTTGCCGATGGCAGGATTTACACTGCCCAACAGGCATTGGAACACGGCCTTATTGATCAGATAGGTTATCTCGATGAAGCTGTTTTGCTGGCAAAGAAGGCAACCAGTCTGGATAAGGCACGAGTCGTGATATATCACAGGCCGGGAATTTATAAGAACAACCTTTATTCCCAACTCAACCAGGGAGGTTTTGGCACCATTAACCTCCTCAACATCGACCTCAAAACATTCGTCAATTCAGGCACACCCTCGTTTATGTATCTCTGGGCACCGTAAAATGGCGAAGGTTTTCATTTTTATCAAGAGGTGGATTCCTCATCGTCTCTTGTAACAAAACGGCAGGTAGCTTGACTCACCCCACTCACTATTCAGCATGTCATTTAAGATGCGGGTATAATCGTGATGGTAAGAAGGGAAAAAGCAGATCGTGGCTGATTGCTATACGATGAAGTCGCGAGCTGATATCAGCAGAGGTGTTTTGGGAATGCAAAACGGAAAGAAGATGAAAGAACAGAAAGTGCGTTCACAGAAGATACCACGCCCACGCCAACAATCATGTAAATTATTAGAGGTTATTGCAGATGAAGTTGCCGAAGGCATTCTCACGCCTGAACCTACGGATGGTCGTAAGGAAAAAAATTTATCGAATGACGAAATTATGGCTTTCGTAGCCTTTTTGTTTTTCATCTTGGGGTGAACATCTGTTTTACGGATGTAGATTTTCGTGGTTTGTTAGTGAGCTAATAGATGAATACAAAAATCTATTAGCTCACTTTTATCTTTCCTACGTATTACGCTTTTTCTATTTTTATTAACTCACCATTCAGATACCTCTTCATGAAGTCATTTTCATTTCCGGCGGTATATCCGGTCTTTGCAGGATCCCAAACACCCTTGCCTCCCATGCCACCGTCCTCCGCTTTCGTAATCTTCACCAAGGTCTCCTTTGGTGTTGTATTGATGCCATGATTATCAGCCTCATAGCCAAAGATAAACTTCATGCTGGTCTTCGATTTATGGAACAGGCTGTCCAGTTGGTGCATCGGCATAGACCAATCCCTCGTGATACTCTGCTGAGAACCGTAACGGAAGCTGGACTGATATCCTGTCCCGGCGGATAACGCCCTGCCGTCAGGTCTTGACTCATGCGCCTTCACACTTCTTTCCGTTGATATCCATGCAGAATGCTTCATCATTGTTACTCCATAAGGATAGGACGGGTTATACTTTGCTCTCAGCATAAGTCTTGAAACTTTATAGAATGGGTCGCTCGGTTTCCAGCCTTCATATGGCCTGTCGGCCGGATTTGCATCAACATAAACATAGTCACCGTCATTGATACCCAGATCTTTTGCCGCCTGTGGGTTTATGTTAATTTGATGCTCTCCTACACCAGGCATTCTCTTGTCCATCCGGTATGGATCTCCAAAGTTATTATTCCAGATAAAGTTCCAGTCTGTTACCGCCCACTGCGAATGCACTGTGTGCCTTGACTTCGGTGTTACACAATAGAACTTGTATCCCTTCTCCCACAGGAAGTTCCTGGTCTGCTTGGTATCAGACCATGACTTCTTGATGTTCCTGACGGTCCGTTCATCCCAGTGTTCAGCGCTTTCTGGAATTCCATAATTATCAGGACGGATATATGGATTGGTACTTACAATGACATTCGGCAGATACTGAGTAGCCTCAGGCCCTTCACGGTGCACGATAAAATTCTCACCGTACTCGATAATTTCTGACTCATCATTGTAAGCCTGCATCCTTCCCGTCGGCGTATAGAAAGGAAGACTCTCGTGCACCTGCTCCCAGAATGGCTGCCTTGGATAGGTTCTGTAAAGCAACAAGGCAACACCCGGTTCTCCGTATTTTCCATTCACAATGTCATCAAAAGTGTAACCCTTAAAGGTTGTACTCCCATCTAACAGTCTCTGGATATACACTTCTGGTCTGCCCTCCAGGGCAAATTTCCAGTAATCCCGGAACCTCATATCCCGGAGCAATTCTCCCAATTTCGTTGCCATGCCTGCAAGGATCATCACATCGTCTTTTGTGTCATTGACTGGCCTTATGCCGCCCTTCCATATCTGGACAAATGGATTAGAACAGGAGCTGGTAATCTCATGAGTCTCAAACTCCACCCAGGAATTGGCCGGAAATGCAAAGTCTGCATACTCAATAGAACCCGTCACCTCAATATCGGTAGACATAATTTGTTCAATATTCGGATTTACATTCTTAAGCATTTGATACACATGCTTTGCATTGTTAACCAGGTTCACGTTGGTAAACCACATAATCTTAGTCGGTGTCGGCATGTGCGTCTTTCCCGTAAAGCATTTACGTCCATACTTGGGTGTGTTAACAATCAACGGCCTGTCATTATGATTCCAGTAAGCCACCTCTTCATCATAAGCACGTCCCTTTACCTTCAGGTCCATTGCCGGTGCATTTGGATCGAGGTTTGGATTAAATACATCCTCTGCAACCCATCCATAGAATCCGGGGCCGCTCCATTTGGACGCCTGAAAATTACCTGCCTTATAGTTACCAGACCAGGTATGTGAACCAGAACCTTTATATCCTACGTTGCCGGTTAACATCAGAGGCAGATACGTTGATCTGTTAAATAAAGTCGCATGAAACCAATGATTGATACCCTCACCATAGTGGATTGCCACAGGCTTTATGGTTGCAATATCGTGTGCTAACCTTTCTATTAACTCTTTCGGAGAGTTTGTCATTTCCACTACGCTATCAATATCATAATCTTTAAGATGTATTTTATACATCTCAAAGAGCGGCATGACCTCAATCTCTTTACCATCCACTGTTTTTACCATAAATGTGCCATCCAGGGCTGGATCAATGCCTTTACCCACCAACTTATCACCAACGTCGTCCCTGGTGATCGGTTTCGGGCTGTTGGTCTTTGTATCCCATACCACAAAATCACCAATAATTTCCCTCTGATCATCATGCAAACCATGAATCTTAAAACTTGCACCTTGAGAAATGTCTTCCAACTGATAATTCAGGAAAACATCCTTTGCCTGCAGCCTCTTCAGGGTGTCTGTCCTGACAAGCAGGGGGAAATCGGTAAATTTCTTCACATAATCCGCATCGTACAACTTTTCATCCATCAATATCTTGGTTAAACCCAGGAACAACGCTGTATCGGTATTGCATCTAACCGGTATCCAGTAATCCGCTTTTTGGGCGGAAGGGCTGTACTCAGGTGTAATGACAACAAGCTTGCCCCCTCTTTCCATAACCTCCGTAAGCCAATGCGCCTCAGGCATCTTATTTTCTATAAGATTCTTCCCCGTTTGAATGACAAGCTTTGAAAATCGAATATCATTCATGTCGACATCTGAGGTTTGCAATCCATGAACAAAGGGGTGTCCAGGCGCCTGATCACCATGCCATGTATAGTTCGACCAGTTCCTCCCGCCTAACGCCTTATCTGGTCCTACACCCCTATTGTGGCTATCAACCAGGGCAAGCGTGTTGTTGAACCTGTACATACCGTATTTTCCAATAACGCCAAGGAGACCCATCCCGCCACGGCCCTTAAAGGTACGTGTTCCTGCACCCTTCATGGCATCCACCATTTCTTTCGGATAGCCCTGCTCTATGAGCTTCTTTGCACCTTCCTCACCACTATATTTTTTGGTTATATGAATAATCCCCTTTGCAGCATATGTCCACGCCTCATCCCATGATGCCTTTAAAAGCTCATCCTGTCCCCTGGCATCAAACATATATTTTGATTTATTTTCCGGCGTCAATTCCGGGAAACCATCATCCGCCCACTGCTTCCAGCCTCTTCTGATAAGCGGATACCTTAACCGGTAAGGTCCGTACACCCGGCGATGAAAGGTATAGCCCTTGAGGCACATCCTGGGATTCCAATTCCTCGTGGCCTTGTTTCCATACAGATCAGAATAATTTTGGTGATCGTAGTTTTGCTCAACTCTCATGAGCACTTCATTTCTTACAAATGCCCTAACTCTGCAGGCGTGAGTATCATTTGGAGAGCAAGTATAGGTAAATGTACGATCGTATCGATATTGATCCCGATACACGCTTTCCCATGAACGGTCAGGATAAGCATCTAACGGATTTCCCACCTCCACGGCAGGTTTCAATAACCTGAACGCCATCGCCTTATCGGCAAGGGTAAAGGTCGCTCCCGTTGCTCCTGCTACCTGCAGGAACGTCCTTCTGGTAAGCTTCATTTCCTACTCCTTTCTGAATTAAATTGAATTATGCTGCTGTGTGCCCCTGCTGAAGACAGGTTCTTCAGCGGTCGTTCTGACAACCGCCTGCCCATCCTCACCATACCCAACAACCGTATCAATGAATACCTCAAACTATTTGCCATGAATCGTCATTTCATACACCAAATGAGATCTGTTTCAAGTATACATTCGTTTACTTATTTGTCAATATATAAATTATCGTTTACTTATACAGTATTAAATGAAAGCCAGCCAATAGCTAACAATACAAGGAAAGCAGAATCATACAAAAGTGTTGAATATTTGCAGCGGGAGTGGTAAGCTTGTGGCTGGCGATGCGGGTTTCGCTATCAGCGACACGGAAAAAAGATCACCCATCTGGAGGGTATTTCTCAAACAATACTTATTCTCTCTGCACAAAAGCTGCATACCTACTGAAACAAATGCCTGCTAACTAACCATTTGCCTAATATTCTCTGTAGTATAAACTTTGTGCCTCTGTGAAAAACTGAATTTATTATATTTTTATGCCAAGAGAAACGATCCTTCTCACGATTTTGCCGGTAACCTGGCCTCATATGCCACCTGTTGGCCTGGGATACCTTCAGGCATTTCTTTCACAGAAGGACATCCATGCCGATCTTATAGACTTTAATCACCTTTTCTATACCTTATCAGACCAGCAGTTGCAAAAGCAATGGCTGGTAAGCTGTAACACATTTTATGAGGAAAATATTCTTTCTCTTATACAACAGCGCCATTTTAAAGAATTTCAGGATGCAGTAGAAAGAATGCTAACCTACGGCACCGTAGGATTCTCCTGTTTTAAAAGCAACTTCAAAACCACCCTGAGCATTGCAGGGATCTTGAAATCAAAGAAAGATACAATTAAAATTGTCCTGGGCGGCCCGGAAATCACCCGTCAATATTTTCGGGAAAAAGGAAATCTTTCTCAGGAACTCCTCCAGAGAGCTGACTATCTGATCGTGGGTGAAGGCGAAATACCTTTGTATCAATATCTCATCGATAACAGTACCTGTAAAAAGATTGCAGCGTTCAGGCAACTCGATGATTTAACAGGCCTACCCTTTCCCCGCTATACCGGAATCAACATGAATGCCTACCCCAGAAAGAATACCGTACCTATTCAATTTTCCCGGGGATGTATCCGGAGGTGTAACTTCTGTTCGGAAAGGCTTCTTTACAAAAATTTCAGAACAAGACCCGCCAGTAGCCTTATGGAGGAAATCCAATATCACAAGATAAACAATAAGACGCAGTACTTTGTATTCTACGATTCCTTAATCAATGCTGACCTGAAGAAGTTACATGCATTATGCGACGGCATCATTGAGCGTTTTGGGTCAATTCACTGGGAGGCGCAGATAGCTATCAGAAACGATATGAACGAAAAGCTCTTTGAAAAAATGAGACAAAGTGGCTGCTATAGCCTATTTGTTGGATTGGAGTCCGGGTCAGACGACACCTTGAAAAACATGAACAAGGGCTTTAGCGCAGAAGCAGCCATTAACTTCTTCACCAAACTCCACACAGCGGGCATTTTCTTTGGCGTAAGCATCATCGTTGGTTATCCAGGTGAGACCGATCAGGATTTTCAGAATACCGTGGATTTCATCATCCGGCACAAGAGTATGATACCTCAAATTGCCCAAATTAACCCCTTCACGTACTATGATGGGACATCGGCTAATGAAACGGCAGATTATCGGGTAAATCCAACAGCCATTAAAAGAATGGATATACTTGTCCATGAAATAAAACGATATAAAATCAAGCATACCAATGCATTTATTGGAAATTTAATCGAGAAATAATCCACCACAAAGACACAACGGACACAGAGAAAAAGGAAAAGAAGAGAAAATGAGGTTGTAGAGCAGCGAGGCTCGTCGCTCTACATTGAAAATCGTTCATCATGATTGTGGTACATGGAACACCCTGAGCTATCATAAATATGCCAGAAATTCATGAAATTACGACAAACGGGATACTCAATCCCACATCCATAAATTTAGGGGAATACGTAATCAATCCCTATGTGGGCTGCGAGTTTGCTTGCCTCTATTGCTATGTACGATCGAATAAGGTAACCGGGAAAAGAAAGGATCCCTGGGGGGACTATGTGGACATCCGAATCAACACCCCCGGTTTACTTGAAAGGGAAATTTTAGAAAAATGTCCAAAGACCGTCCTTCTTGGCTCCACGACAGAATGCTTTCAGCCTGTTGAAAAGAAATTCCAGATCACCAGAAAGATTCTTGAAATTTTGAACAAACACGGGATCTCTTACGTCATACTCACCCGTTCCCCGGCTATTGTGGACTATACTCCTTTACTCAACCAGGGATTTTGCAAAAAGATATATTTTACCGTGAATCATTTCAACGATACTTTTAAGGAAGTATTGGAACCCAAGAGTCCGGCATTTTCAGACCGAAACAAGGCGGTTTGTGTACTCCTTGACGCAGGCATTTCCGTCATACCGTATTATTCGCCAGTTATACCCGGAGTAACGGACACCAGGGCTGTATTCTCCCCTTTTGCAAAGGCAGAAAGGATTGAATTTGAGTATCTGAACTTCAATCTCAAAAACACACAAGACATTATAAAGAATATTTCTCGTGTATGCCCTGACCGAGGAATGCATATTGTCAGGATGTTTACTGAAAAAGGACACTACGAACAAACATGGGACAATCTAGACGAGGAGATAGAAATGCAAGCACGGGTGGCGAATAAAAAGTATACAATTTACAGACACCCATTTGGAGAGTTCTTTAGAAATTTTTACTTTTTATAGAACTATCATGAACGCAAAGAGAAATTTACTGATTCCCTTTATTCAACAGACTCAATGAGACGCCAGGGAAGAGACCTTCATCAGTGTCTTTATTTCGTTCGTCAGTCTTTCGCTCATTTCCTGAATTATTTCCTGACGGGGCGAATTTTTGCTTGTTTCAAAATGCAAGAGGGTCTTTTCAAACATTGTGATTAGAATACTATTTAACGAATCCAATACCAGCGCACTACTCTTCTTTTCTACCTGGGGCGTATTGGTTGCACAATCAAAAGTTGTTGGAATTAACGATAATGCCTCGCTGCATACCCGAGTAATAACCGCTGAAAACGCCGCAACTTTTTGATCTTTCATCGTATAGCGGGTTTCATATGTTGAGCATAAGACATCATGACCAGAACAGGGTGAGTCAGGTATCATCATCTGATAGTCAGGTGTTCCCTGAAAAAGGGTTTGCCGGTGATGCAACAGATGGGCCGTTACGGCGGGAGTGGTCATGACATTCATTTCCTTCAGAAATTCAAAATTGTTTCGCACACTCTCCAGGGTGGAATACGGTTCAAACATGATAAAACCAAAGGTTGGCTCAATTCCACACCCTCGCAACAACTGGATAGCCCTTTTGTTTTCATCAACGGTAATGTGCTTTTTCAATCGCCTCAATGACGCCTGATCACCGCTCTCCAAACCCAGAAATACGTTGGTAAGACCTGCCATAACAAGCCTTGAAATGGAATATTCCTCAACATCATTTGCGCGGCACTCAAAACCAAAGCATATCTCCAGATCATTCGAAAGGATAAGTTCTGCAAGGGTGACTGCGCGTTCTTGGCCGGCTTTCCCGGGACCAAAAAAATTAGCATCTGAAAAGTAAAAGTTTGTAATGGCGTGTCTTGTGTTTAATGCAAAAATCTCCTCAAAGATATTTTTTGCGCTTCTGCCACGCCATTGGTTTATCTCCCCATAGAATGAATTGAGGTAACAAAAGGTGCACTGCCCGTAACATCCACGACTTCCCTGGATATACGTCACGATACCCTTTTTCTGACAAAGGGTGATGTCCTGTCTATCTGGAAAAGGAAGTTGATCCAAATCGTTGTTCGGTGGACGCGGATGAAAAACAACCTTTCCCTCCCTATCTCTGAAGGCGAGTCCCGGAATATTCATTTCCGAAGAGACATCCTTTTCCGACAGGAGATACCGCGCAAGGTCAAGGGTCGTTATTTCAGGTTCGCCAACCGTCACAGAATCAATGAACGGAAGATGTCCGAGGATCGTTTTATAGGCAAACGTGGGATAGTATCCATAGAGGTTGACATGCGCTGTTACCCCCAGAGATCTCAGGGTTGAAAGCAAGTCAAAAACGTCCTGTGTCCTTTCCCACAGATATCTTGCATGAACACACAGAAGCCGGAAGGATTTATTTGAGAGGTAGACGGCTGTTTGCTCTAGCGACCAGTCGCAAAGATGGGCATTGACGATTTCAACTTCTATCAAGTTTTTATGCAAGACAGAAGCAATATAGCCAGTAAAGAGACAGGCAGAGAGAGGGGCATTAACCACTTCCTCAAGCCGTTCTGGGTTTTTTGTACGTGGGTGTTCCAGTAAAATCACCGACATGAGTTACCGCATTCCGAACGTATGGCTAACAACTACCGGGTGAACGATTTTTCCAACGGGCATGCCGCCTCCTGATCTCATTTCCGCATTGTTTCTGGGACAATTCTTTTCAATTATCTTACCGTTGCTTTATATAATATCAATAAAATATTACTAAGGCTTTTTTATGGATTTTGATGTTTTTTTATTTTCTTTGACCTAACCTGTAATCTCAGGACTTCCAGGACAATTTATCCCTTGTCTCTTTTGACCAGTTATGATACGTTTTTATAATCAGGTACGACATAAGATGGGGCATAAGGAATGGGGTATAGGCCGTGAGTAGAGGGAGTCACGTTCCTCCCCCACCGGAATCATGATGCTTCATTCGCACAAATGACAGGCATTTTTTTAAGTTGCTTCTGGGGAGAGGGGCGGTGGGGTATGATCGTGAGCTTAGGAATCCTGTTTCCATGCAAAGGAATCATAACTTCCTTTAAGAATTCCCGAAAAATCATCTAGTAAAGAATCTGTGATGTGTCGCGGACATTGCAGGACAATTACCTGTATGCGACAATGCTTACGTAAAGGCTAACTGTGGGAGCCGTGACCTCCCCGGTTGGCCTTTTTTATGTATATCCCTATGTGTTTACAATATTACAAAATGGCTTGTTCATGTTTACTTTTCCGTAAAACGTCAAGGGCTAAAAAGCTGATTTTATCCTGGAATGCATACGAAAAAGAAAAGGTATTATTTTGACAAATAGTCTGAGGAAAGTGGCAAAAATCAAATAATGTGGTATAATGAAAATGGAGAGGAACTAAGAGAGAGTTAGTGAGGTTAAACGTTCCTCAGGATATAAAAAGGCAATTAAAAGATGTGTGGTTTATGTATCTGTTCGACCGCTCTTAGTTCCCCTCCAGTAGCTCTTTGAAATTACCAGTAACATTAAAATAAGACCCGTCCAACAACTATCAAAAGTATATAAAGCGCGTCGTAGTCTTTGAAATGTTACTGATTATGATAAAGGCACCTTGAAACCTTTAGGGAAAGGGGTGTAAAGCGATATGAGGGAGTTTAAAAAATAGCCTGATATGTCAAGAATGGCATATCAGGCTATTATTGTTTATGGTTATTAAACTCCTGGTTTTCAAGGATTTTTGATAAGTATTTATCTGTTTTTATCTAATAGATTTTGTATTGATTTGTTCCTGTAAACTGCTATCATAATCAGCCAGTCACCATGAAAATGGAAGTTCATGTCTGTATTGCAAACCGATTGAATCATATATTCACAGTTATTGTATTGAATAGATAACTGATCACATAAAGATACAAACATTTCGCAGAGTGGAAAAGGTGGAAATTTGATTGGGTATAATTTCTGCCAAAGGTTTTGTTAGTGTGTTTGAATCACGACTTGCTTAAACAATTTGCGATGTGTCATTGGCTTCTCATGGAAGGAAAACAAAGTGGAGTTCTCATAATATGAAAAAAAGTATATTGGTAGTAATTGCCGTGTTCACCTTCTTTACGCATTCCTTGGTGTTTGCGGAAAATACAGCATCGGAGAATGAATTGAAACCTTTGGCTGAGCAAGGCGATGCGAAGGCACAATACGATCTCGGGAGGATGTATTACAAGGGAGAAAGGGTTGCTCAGGATTACAAGGAGGCTGTGAAGTGGTGGAGACTTGCAGCCGAGCGAGGTCGTGCAGATGCGCAACACATGCTTGGGGTGATGTATTCCGAGGGACTTGGAGTTGCCCAGAATTACATTGAGGCACATAAATGGGCTAATATTGCTGGTGCAAATGGGGAGAAGACGGCAACTAAAGTGAGAGATGCGGTTGCAAAACAAATGACTCCGGAACAAATCGCAGAAGCGCAACGATTGGCAAAGGAGTGGATGGAGACAGATACTGGCGGTTTAAAGGATAACACAACCAAGAAAGAACACGACACCAAAGGCAATCCAAGCAAGATAAAACCACAGAATAAATAGAAAAGTATAATGTATCAAATCTTTGTCAACAACAAAGGTTTATTGATTAGCCGATCGTTTTTAAAATATTCGATCCCTCATACTATAGAATTAACCTTAATATTTTAGAATAACAAGAAAAGAAGCTTAGCTTTTCTCCGAATACAATTTTTCAATAACAAAGGGATAGATTGGCCGACCGACAAGCCGTTTTCCTGAACGGTTTCCCTTAATCCACTTTCAGGGATCATCACAGGAGATGACAGCAAATGCAGTCAAACAACACACCTGGAGAACTCACACCAACAAGGAAACAAGAAGAAAAAGCAAAAAAACTAGGAGTGACTGTTGAGGTATACAAGGAATTAAAAAAAGAAGCAAACAAAATAGGATTAGATGCTGAGGGCTACTTTATATTAAAGCAAAAAGCAAAAGAGCAGGGCTTGGCGGTTACAGAATACCTAAAATTAGAATCAGAACAAAGCAATCAGGAAACGGAATTGAAGGCAAAAAAACTGGGAATCACCGTTGAACAATTTTGGGAACACCGAGACTTGGCGGAATCGAAATTAGAAGGTGTTTTTTTAGACTGCGATATCCTTGATAGTCATAAATGCAAGCATGCTTCTGGTCGTCCCTGTATTCATAACGCTTCAATGAAAAGCAAACCACTTCTTAACGTTCCTGTTCTGTCTGAGCAATTATTAAAACTGGCAAATGAAGTAATAAACGAAAGATACCTTTTGCTCCTGGGTGAGCCAGAGCAAGCAAAAGATTTTGCAGCGTATCTGCACAAGAAACGGCGAAAACAGAAAATGCTAGCCAATAAAGACCCGCTCGTACCAGCACTGGACACAGATACCGAAATGGGTAAAAGAATGGTTTCTGCAAACTTTGAAGAAATTGAGTGCTGCGGGTGTATACCAACAGACATTCTCATAGAAGGAACAGTAGCCGAGCCAAAGCTTATTGTACAACAGACAGCATTTTTTGATCATTCTAAAGTCGGAGGAAGAACAGTTCCTATCCCAAGAACAGACAATATTTACACGCTCTTTATGTCAAATGCCGATCTCTCAGAATCAAAACCAATCGATCAATTTACTTATGCGATACATTGCTGTCTTAAAAAATTGTATGACTATGATTCTCTCGAAAAGACTAACGGCTTTCTGTTTCTAACAACACGAACAGAAAAGGAAAAAATATATAAACCACTTCTGAAAGAATTTAAAATCCTCGACCTTGAACCAGAGAAGCAAGGTGAGACGGCAGCCATATCACAAGGTAAGCCTAAGAAAGATTTTGTTCCCTTTCCGAAACCCGAAGGGACTCAATGGCAAGATATAAAAATAGGTTTTATTGATAACGAAAATGTCAGTATAAATATAAAGGGGAAGACAGTAAGAAAGAATTATGCTGAGATGGGTTTTACAGACAAGCGAACATGCAAGCCTGTAAAGTCATGGAAGATTCTTTTAGACCTTAAAGAAAAGAACCCTTTGACGTTTGAAAGCATAAAAAAAGAGGAAACAGAAAAGGCTATTCAGGATTTACGAAAACGATTGAAAGAATATTTTGGGATACAGGATGACCCTATTATTTTTAAACATGGGTATATACCTGAGTTTGAGGTTTTTGAGGCCGAAAGCCAAAGCCGTTCTGTTTATGCCTTTTCATACAATGATGTTTTTGACGATAAACAGAACGATTAAAGAGAAAGATTAGAACAAACTGAATATATTTAAGAGAAAAGAAACCCTTGTTACCGAAATTTCGGCGACAGGGGTTTTTTTATTTTCAGATTTTTCAAATATTTTCATTCCCTTAAAACCCACCACTTAAGCCATTTTCAAGGCATTTCCTTAAATCCATACTACCGAAAAATCATTTTTTCGGCGAAATTTCGGCAATATAGGGCAAGAGTTTAATTTTTATAACCCGTTCGACAAGGAGAAATGCATGATTGAAAAAGCTTTATTCGATGAAAAGTTTTACACTACATCACAAATATTACAAATGCTAAATATTGCCGGGCATAAGCTGAAGTACCTCTTTGATTCCAGGAAGCTGAAAGCAGAAGACTTTTTAAAACTGCCTAACGGTGTCAGAGTTTACCGCCATTCTGACCTTGAGAAAATCAAAAAGGCTTTATTCGAAGTGAGTTGCAAATGATAACTAAAACACAGGAAATTGAATACGACCTTATAGGTATTGCTTTGGGCAAAAGTAACAACGAAACGCTTGAAAAGATATTATCTCTAAATATTGATGATTTTACCACCACTGAGCATAAGGAAATATTCAAGGCGATAAAAAACCTTCATAGAGAAAGTGAACCGTTGGACATGTTCAAGGTTACGGATAAATTGAAAGAGTCATGCAAACCGAAATTGCTTGACTCCTGTTTGAATGTTCTTGGCAAGATATCAACAAATAAAGAAAAAGACCGCTTTGAGTTTCAAAGTAGCAATATCGACATGTTTGTTGAGCAATTAGCAAGTCAAGGCATGCTGAACCGGAATCCTGTCATTGCTCACCCGTCCTATGAAGCTAATGACGAGTTTCTAAGTCTTGGCTTCCGTGAAACCATAATTGAAGATGATAAGCCAAAAGATCGCAATTTCTATGTAATTTCACATGATGATATTTTTTCAATATCCGATAGCGATATCTTCCAGCATAAAAACCAGAAGATTATTTTCGATGTAAGAGGCCGGCTTTTATGCCGACACCAAGACAAATGGAATAAAGACAGGATACGAAAGTTTGTTGATAATCCCATAACATCGGAAGGTATAGTTCGTTGCATTGATTATGTTAAATAATTCTCAAAGAATTTCTTGGTCAATTCAGGGTTCTTCTGTATTTTTCTAAGCGCTCCAATGACTAAACGTCCAAGTTGTTTTTTGTCCTGTGCCTG
>WBZY01000248.1_pt2 | contig 36268 bp, 31 predicted proteins | sample 5204191 | NCBI WGS metagenome assembly WBZY01 (sample SAMN12344363, study PRJNA552823) | activated sludge metagenome | biome: Activated sludge suspended growth; feature: Anammox Sidestream; material: Wastewater; isolation source: activated sludge from anammox sidestream of wastewater treatment...
ACAGCGGCTCGCGGTTGAGCATGCCGATGCGCCAGTCGAAGTCGGTGAACATGAACTCCTGCGCGAGTACCAGCGCGGTGTGCTGGAACAGGTCATCGGCGGCGCGCTTGAGCGCCTCGGCGTGTTCGACCTTGACGATGCCGCGCGAGAACGAGCCGTCGGGAATCTTGAGCACGATCGGGAAGCCGAGCAGCCCGGGCAGCTCGGCGATGCGCTTGGCGTCGTCGCGGTACAGGATCTCGGTGCGCGGCGTGGCCAGCTTGCGCGAGCGCAGCAGGTCGTGCAGGTAGATCTTGTTGGTGCACTTGAGGATCGAGCCGGGGTCGTCGATGACGACCATGTCCTCCTTCTCGGCCTTGTTGGCGAAGCGGTAGGTGGGGTTGTCGAGCGCGGTGGTGGCGCGGATGAACAGCGCGTCGTACTCGGCCAGGCGCGCGTAGTCGTTGCGCGTGATGGTGTCGACGTCGATGCCGAGCTCGGCGCCCGCTTCGGCGAAGGCCTTGAGCGCGCGCTTGTTCGAGGGTGGCATCGTCTCCTGCGGGTCGACCAGCATGGCCAGGTCGTAGCGGAACTTGCGCCGTGCGCGCGGCTTGCGCCACAGCTTCTTGGAGAACTGGTCCAGCGCCTGCGCGAAGGCGTCTTCCTGCTGGTCCGACAGCGTGTGCAGGCCGGTGGGCTTGATCGCGACGATCTGCCAGACCCGCTCGCGCTCGAACTCCAGGCGCAGGATCGGGCACGGGAACAGCTCGAACACCTGGCGCGCGAGGTCGGCCAGCGCGGGATAGGAGGTCTCGCCGAAGTAGACCAGGATGCCGAGGTCGGTGGTGTCGCGGCCGCCCGCGGGCAGGAAATTGCCCAGCTTGGCGTTGAGGTCCTCGATGTCCAGGCCATACAGCGAGCGCCGGCGCAAGTCGTTGATCGTGCGCACCGACGGGATCACCTTGTGTCCGCGCGCCTCGGCCAGCAGCGACACGTAGTAGCCGGTGCCCAGGTACTTGTAGTTGCGGCACAGGTTGATGACCTGCACGCGCTCATCCTCGCCGCCGAGCGGCTCGCGCAGGTAGTCCTGCGCGGTCACCACGTTGTCGGAAGGGTAGTACGAGCCCCAGTCCGAGGCTTTTTCGACAACGATGACGAGCCGGCTCATGCGACGTGGCGCAGCGGTGTGGATGGCCGGGAATGGCTGCGCGGCCGTTGCGCGGCGCGCAGTGTGCCACAAGCGCCGCGTTGCGCCGATGAAGCGGCAATGAATGCACCGTGGCCGCGCGTTGCGGCGCCGGCGCCGCGCCACTAGGCTGCGCGCCGTGCGTGCCGCCGTGTCCTCCATCTTCGCCAGCGACGCCGGTCCGGCCGGGGTGCACGTGCGGCGTGCCACCGCCAACGACCTCGATGCGATCGTCGCGCTCGAGGATGCCGCCTTCCAGGGCGATCGCATCAGCCGGCGGCAGTGGCGCCATCACCTGGAAAGCCTCGGTGCGGGCGTGCTGCTCGCGATCCACGATCGACGCGTGGTCGGTGCGCTGCTGTTGCTGTTCCGGCGCGGCGCGCGCAGCGGCCGGCTGTATTCGCTCGCGGTGGCCAGCGGCCAGCGCGGCCGCGGCATCGGCGAGCGCCTGCTGCGCGCGGCCGAACGCGCGGCGCGGCGGCGCGGCGTGGGCGCGGTCACGCTGGAGGTGCGCTGCGACAACGGCGCCGCACAGCGCCTGTACGAGCGCCTGGGCTATCAGCGCTGCGGCATGCGCGCGGCCTACTACGAGGATGGCGCCGACGCGCTGCGCTATCGCAAGTCGCTGGGCTGATCCGGTTCGGGGCGCAACCACAACCAGGTGGCGGTGATCGTCATGATCACGATGCCACTGCCCGCCGCCAGCGGCGGCGTGAACAGCACCAGCAGCACCCCGCTCAGCACCATGGTCGCGAGCGCGGTCCATTTGGTGCGCCGTGCCACGGTGCCATGCTGTTGCCAGTCGCGGATGATCGGACCCATGCGTGGGTCGGCCAGCAGGCGCGCGTGCAGCCGGGTCGATCCGCGTGCGGCCGCGAATGCCGACAGCAGCACGAACGGCACGGTCGGCAGCCCGGGCAGGATCACGCCGAGCAGGGCCAGGCCAAGCGCGACCCAGGCCAGCAGCGACCAGGCCCAGCGCAGGCGCGAGCGCGGCGCGGTGGGTGGGCTGTTCATGGCCTGTGCCAGCCGCGCAGGCGCAGTGCCTGCGCGGTGGCCGGATCGGCCGGGCGCGCCACGAGGCCACCGGCCGCCGCAAGGCTCACCTCGTAGCGGCCCGCGTCGACCAGCGGCAGGTAGGCGCTGCTGCCGTAGTCGGCATCGACCCAGGCCAGCCAGCGCGGGAAGCGCCGGGTGAGCTGCCACAGGTCCAGCGCGTGCGGCGTGGACAGTGCGAACACGCTGCGCGGCGCCTCGCGTTCGCGCGCGATATCGGCATAGCGCCCGCCGATGCGGTCGAGCTGGTACAGCGCTGGCGCGCCGGCGAGGATCGCGCCCGGCTTCCACTTGATCACGCGGGCGTCGAGCTGCCACTGGTCGCCGCCCAGTTCGACTTCGTGGCGCGCGCCCGCGGGCGTGGTCACGCTCACCGCCCAGCGCTGCGGCGCGATCGCGTGCGCTTCGATCACGGCCACCGCAGCCTCGGCCGTGAGGCGCTGGTAGCCGAGCACCGCGCTGCCCACGAGCGCGGCCAGCGCCGCGCACAGGCCCAGCAGCGCGGCCCACAGCAGGCGATGGCCCGCGCCGAGGCGGCGCCGCATGCGCCAGCGGCGGCGGCTGGCCACGAGCTGGCCGAGCATGCCCAGCGCAAACACGCCCGCGACGAGGTAACACGCGATCACGAATGGCCACATCGACATGGCGCAAGCATAGCCCGTCGGCCGCGTGCGGGTCGGTATACTGCCGCGGTCTCTCCGCGCCGGACCCGCCCATGCCCATCCGCATCGCCCGCCTGCTTGCCGTGGTCGTGACCGGTGCGCTGCTGCTCGCGGCCTGTGGCAACAAGGGGCCGCTGGTGCGTCCCGGGGCCGAGCCGGCCGCCGCCGCCGCGCGCTGACGCGCATGGGCCTGCGCTTTGCCAAGATGCACGGTATCGGCAACGACTTCGTCGTGGTCGATTGCCGCGGCGCGCCGCTGGGGCTGTCGGCGCGCCAGATGCAAGGCCTGGCCGATCGCCACCGCGGCATCGGCTTCGACCAGTTGCTCACGATCGAGACCGCCACCCACCCCGGCTGCGCGTATGCATACGGCATCTGGAACGCGGACGGCTCGCCCGCGGGACAGTGCGGCAACGGCCTGCGCTGCGTCGCGATGTGGCTGGCGCGCGCCGGACTGGTCGGCGTCGGCCGCGTGCAGTTGCAAGGGCCCGCGGGCGTGGTCGCGGTCGAACTGCTGGCCGATGGCCGCGTGCGCGCCGACATGGGCGTGCCGTGCTTTTCGCCCGCGGCGATCCCGCTGCGGGTGGCGAGCGCGGCCGACAGCTACCGGCTCGACCTGGGTGGCCAGCACGTGGACATCGGCGCGGTGTCGATGGGTAATCCGCATGCGCTGGTCGAGGTTGCCGACATCGCCGCGGCGCCGGTGGCCGGGCTGGGACCGCTGATCGAGCACGCGCCGCTGTTCCCGCGGCGCTGCAACGTCGGCTTCGCCCAGGTGCTCGCACGCGATGCGATCGCGCTGCGGGTGTGGGAGCGTGGCGTGGGCGAGACGCTCGCCTGCGGCAGCGGCGCCTGCGCCGCGGTCGCGATCCTGCGTCGGCGCGGGCGTGTGGATGCGCTGGTGAGTGTGCGCCTGCCCGGCGGCGTGCTCGACATCCACTGGGATGGCGAGGGCGCGCCGCTGGCGATGAGCGGGCCGGCGGCGTTCGTGTTCGAGGGCGAGCTCGACCCGAGCCTGCTGGCGGCGACCTGAGCACACACGGCCGCGCGCGGCTTCGCCTATCATGTGGCGGCCGGCCTGCCGCAGCGAGGAACCCATGAGCGAATTCAGCGTCAAGGATGGATTGAGCGCGATGGACGTGGCCGGTTACCTGCGCCGCCACCCGGATTTCCTGTCGGCGTTCCCCGACATCGCACTCGCGCTGCAGTTGCCGCGGGAACAGGGCAAGGCCGCGTCGCTGGCGAGCTACCAGCTCGACGTGCTGCGCGACAAGAACCGCGAGCTCAGCCGCCGCCTGCACGAGCTGATCGAGATCGCGCACGAGAACGAGGCGCTCATGGTGCGCGTGCACACGCTCACGTTGGCGCTGATGCGCGCGCGCAGCCTGCCCGAGACCGCGACCGCGGTGGTGGCGGCGCTGGCCGAGGACTTCCGCGATCCGCCCGCCTACACCGGCGCGGTACCTGGCGCACCGTTGTGCGTGCGCCTGGTGCTGTTCCGCGCCGATCCCGACCTGCCCGCGGCGGAGTGGCTCATCGCCGAACCGGCCGGCACGGTCGCGTTCCCGGCCTTCGATGAGTTCTTCAAGCGCGGCGAACCGCTGTGCGGCCGCCTGCAGCAGGACAAGCTCGATGCGCTGTTCGGGGCGCTGGCCGGACAGGTGCAGTCGGCGGTGTTGCTGCCGATCGGCGTGGGCATGCTCGCGATCGGCAGCGCCGATGCCAACCGCTTCCACCCGGGCATGGGCACGGTGTTCCTCAAGCTCATCGGCGAGGCGATCTCGACCGCCGTGTCGCGCTTCCCGCTGGGCTGAGATGGCCGCGCCGCTGCAGCCCGCGGTCGACGCCTGGCTGCACAAGCTGCGCGTGGAACGTGGCTGCGCACCCGGCACGCTCGACAACTATGCGCGGGCGCTCGCGCGCCTGCTCGAGCGCGCCCACGCGCTGGCGCTGCCGGCCTGGTCGCAGTTGCGCGGCGAGCACCTGCAGTCGCTGCTGGCCGACCTGCACCGGCAGGGGCTGGGCGCGGGCACACTGCGCCACACCGCATCGGCCTGGCGCGGATTCCTGCGTTACCTGGCCGGCGAGGGCGAGGTCACGGCCAATCCTGCGCTCGGCCTGCGCACGCCCAAGCTGCGGCGCAAGCTGCCCGAGGTGCTCGACGTCGACGAGATGGGCCAGCTGGTCGAGGTGCCGGGCGAGGATGCCGAGGCGGTGCGCGATCGCGCGCTGCTGGAGCTGCTGTATTCGAGCGGCCTGCGCGTGTCGGAGCTGTGCAACGTGCGCTGGCGCGACCTCGACGCGGCCGAGGGCAGCCTGCGCGTGACCGGCAAGGGCAGCAAGACGCGCATCGTGCCGGTCGGATCCAGGGCGCTGGCCGCGCTGTCCGCGCTGCGTGCGCAGGATGGCGGCGGCATGGACGATCCGCTGGTGCGCGGCGCGCGCGGCAAGCCGCTCACGCCCAACGGCGTGCGCGCGCGGCTCAGGCGCCGCGCCCAGCAACAGGGCGTGTGGAAGCGCGTGTACCCGCACCTGTTGCGTCATTCCTGCGCGAGCCACCTGCTCGAGTCCTCGGGCGACCTGCGCGCGGTGCAGGAACTGCTCGGCCACGCCGACATCGCCACCACCCAGGTCTACACGCACCTGGACTTCCAGCACCTGGCCAAGGTCTACGACGGCGCCCATCCGCGCGCGCAGCGGCGCGGCAAGTAGCGCGGGTCTGGCCGGCGGCCGCGCGGCGGGCTTGCAATGCCACCGGGTGGCCCCACATCGACGGTTTCGTCCGCAGCGGAAACGCCCCATGCAGCCGTTCCACGCCACCACCATCGTCTGCGTGCGCCGCGACGGCCGCGTCGTGATCGGCGGCGACGGCCAGGTCACGCTCGGCAACACGGTGATGAAGGCCAACGCCCGCAAGATCCGCCGCCTCGGCAAGGGCGACGTGCTGGCCGGCTTCGCCGGCGCCACCGCCGACGCGTTCACGCTGTTCGAGCTGTTCGAGGCCAAGCTCGACAAGCACGGCGGCAACCTCACGCGCGCCGCGGTCGAACTGGCCAAGGACTGGCGCACCGACCGGCGCCTGGGCCGGCTCGAAGCGATGCTCGCGGTGGCCGACCAGGATGCCTCACTGCTGATCTCGGGCAATGGCGACGTGCTCGAACCCGAGCAGGGCATCCTCGCGATCGGTTCGGGCGGTCCGTTCGCGCTGGCCGCGGCCAAGGCGCTGCTGGAGAACAGCGCGCTCGACGCGCGCACGATCGTCGAGCGCGCGCTCAAGATCGCCGCCGACATCTGCATCTACACCAACCACAACACCACCATCGAAGAACTGTGATGGCGGCGCGCCCGTCGCGGCGCGCTGCATCCGATCCGAGCCCATGTCCGAACTCACGCCCCGCGAAATCGTCAACGAACTCGACCGCTGGATCATCGGCCAGAACGCGGCCAAGCGCGCGGTCGCGATCGCGTTGCGCAACCGCTGGCGGCGCATGCAGCTCGAACCAACGCTGCGTGAGGAAGTCACGCCCAAGAACATCCTCATGATCGGGCCCACCGGCGTGGGCAAGACCGAGATCGCGCGTCGCCTGGCGGCGCTGGCCAACGCGCCGTTCATCAAGGTCGAGGCGACCAAGTTCACCGAGGTCGGCTACGTCGGCAAGGATGTCGAGCAGATCATCCGCGACCTCGCCGACGCCGCGGTCAAGATGACGCGCGAGCAGGCCAAGGCACGCGTGCGCTCGCAGGCCGAGGACCGCGCCGAGGAACGCATTCTCGATGCGCTGCTGCCGCGCCGGCACGGCGTGGGCTTCGCCAACGAGCCGGCCCAGCCCGATCCGCGCGAGGCCGAGACGCGCCAGAAGCTGCGCAAGCAGCTGCGCGAGGGTGCGCTCGATGCGCGCGAGATCGAGCTCGAGGTTGCGCTCAACGTCGGCGTCGAGATCATGGCCCCGCCCGGCATGGAGGAAATGACCAACCAGTTGCGCGGCATGTTCCAGTCGCTGCAGGGCGGCAAGACCCAGACGCGCAAGCTCAGCGTGGCGCAGGCGCGGCCGCTGCTGGTCGAAGAGGAGGCGGGCAAGCTCGTCAACGACGAGGAGATCAAGGCGCAGGCGCTGGCCAATGCCGAGCAGAACGGCATCGTGTTCATCGACGAGATCGACAAGATCGCCCAGCGCGGCGAGTGGAGCGGCGCGGGCGTGTCGCGCGAGGGCGTGCAGCGCGACCTGTTGCCGCTGGTCGAGGGCTCGGCGGTGTCGACCAAGTACGGCATCGTCAAGACCGACCACATCCTGTTCATCGCCTCGGGGGCGTTTTCGCTGGCCAAGCCGTCCGACCTCGTGCCCGAACTGCAGGGGCGCTTTCCGATCCGCGTCGAGCTGGCCGCGCTCACCGCGCAGGATTTCCGCCGCATCCTGTCCGAGCCGCACCATGCGCTGACCAAGCAGTACGTCGCGCTGCTGGGTACCGAAGGCGTGGGTGTCGAGTTCACCGACGATGGCATCGAGCGCCTCGCCCAGGTCGCCTTCCAGGTCAACGAGCGCACCGAGAACATCGGCGCGCGACGCCTGCACACCGTGCTCGAACGCCTGCTCGACGAGATTTCCTACGAAGCCTCCGACCGCAGCGGCGAGCACTATCGCATCGATGCGGCCTATGTCGATGCGCATCTTGGCGCGTTGGTGAAGGACGAGGACCTGTCGCGCTACATCCTTTGAACGAGGCGCGGCCGCTGCCGCGCCGCTGCAACTTGCACCCGCTGCCGCGCTGACCCACCATACGCACATGAACACGGTTGTCCCCTTCAAGGCGCGCGGCGTGCGCGCCGAGTTGCGCGAAGCCTTCGAGCAACGCATTCCGCTGCGCATCCGCCGCGAACGCCTGCAACCAGGTGCGATCCATGGCTACGTGGTGGCGCTGTCGCGCGAGTTCTGCCTGGTCGCGGAGATCGGCGATACGCTGCGCTTCGATGGCTATGTGGCGCTGGCGATCGCCGACATCAGTGCGCTCGAAGCCGATCCGGCCAAGGAGTTCGTGGAGAAGGCGCTGGCGCTGCGCGGTGAGAGCCTGCACGCGCCGCAGCCATTCCAGCTCGACGACTGGGCCGCGATCGCGCGCTCGGCGATGGCGCACGCGCCGCTGATCTCGCTCAACATGGTCGAGGACGAGGAGGGCGAGATCAGCTACGTCGGTCAGCTCGTCGGTGCGCAATCCGATGCGCTGATCCTGCGCGAGATCGATCCCAATGCGCAGTGGTATCCCGACACCGGCGCATACGAGTTCGAGGCGCTGGGTTCGATCGGCTTCGGCACCGGCTATCTGGATGCGCTGTGGCAGGTTGCCGGCGCGCCGGGCGATCCGCAGCAGCCGCGCGCCACCTCGTTGCACGACCAGCCCTGAGCGCGCCGCCGGCTCGATCCGCGCATGGGCACGCTGGTTCCGCTCAAGATCGTCCTGCACCGGCGCTCGCAGGTGCTGGAGATTGCCTTCGACAGCGGCGAATCCTTCCACCTGCCGGCCGAATACCTGCGCACACATTCACCCAGCGCCGAGGTGCAGGGGCATGGCCCGGACCAGCGGGTGCTGGTGTACGGCCGCAAGTACATCAAGATCATGGCGGTCGAGCCGGTCGGCAACTATGCGCTGCTGTTGCGCTTCGACGATGGCCACGCCAGCGGCATCTTCTCGTGGCAGGTGCTGGCCGAACTCGGGCGCAACCACGAGCGCAACTGGCAGGCCTACCTCGCAGCGCTGGAGCAGGCGGGCTTGTCGCGCGAGCCCGGCGCGCGCCGCAAGCCCAAGCCCGCCGGCAATCCGCCCTGACGCGACTCGGCTTACCAGCCGCCGCCACCACCGCCGCCGCCACCGCCACCCGATGAGCCGCCGCCACCGCCGCCCGAGGACGAGCCCGGCGCGGTGGACGAGGACGAGATCGCACTGCCGAACGAGCTGCCGATGCCGCTGGTGAAGCTGCCGAGATTGGTGATCGGCGTGCCGCGATACCAGCCTGCGGCGGTGACCGCGGCAGCCGCGGCTGCCGGTCCGACCGCGGCAGCGAAGCGGTCGGTCCAGTTCTGCTCCACGTCCAGCGCCAGCGCCCACGGCAGCATGCGGTGGTATTCGGCGGCGTCGAGCATCGGCGCACGTTGCGCGGCCAGCTCGTCGCGCTCGGCCACGCCCAAGTACATGCGCAGGCCCTCGATCTGGTCGAGCAGCTTGCGTCCGAGCGCGGTCGGGGCCTTCATCAGGCGCAGGAACACCAGGTTGACCGCGATCAGCGCGAAGATGAGGATTGCGAACGCGACACCCGCGATGAACACGAGCATGCCCAGGCCGACCAGTTCGCCTGCGATGAACGGCAGCGCAAACAGCGTGATCAGGCTGGCGCTGACCACGCGCAGCGCGCGGGTGACTGGCGAGCCCTTGCGCACCGCGCGCCAGGCGCTGAACACGCCCGCGCACAGCGTGAACACGCCCATGCTCCAGCCGCCGAGCCACACCAGTATGAACGCGGTGGCGACCGTGCGGCCCATTTCGCCCACCAGCACCACCGCGCCGATGGCGCTGGCGAGCGTGAGCAGCGCGCCGATCACGACCAGGCCCACATTGGTATTGAAGTAGCGGCCCAGGCCATCGCGCTTGAGCGCGTCCTTGTGCGCCTGCAGCGCCGCGCGGATGCGTGCGTGCTCGCTGCGCTTGAAGGTGAAGGCAGGCGCGCCCGCGAGCAGGTCGTCGACCAGCGCCTGCTCGATCGCGGGCAGCGCCACCTGCGTGGTGGTGCGCTCGAGCCGGTACTCGTCGTCGACCTCGCCGATGCGCACGCCGCCGCGCACGGCCGCATCGACGAGATCGGCGGCGACGCAGCGATCATCCCAGCCCATGCGCAACACGTAACGCAGCATGCCTGGCGTGTGGCCGGTGGGTGGATCGTACAGCGGGATGATGGTGCCGGGCCGTGGATCGCGCCCGACGCGCGACCACTGCACCACATACCAGGTCAGCACCAGCAGCAGCGCCGCCACCAGCGCGAGCACGCTGGCGTTGTCGCCGAGGAACCAGGCCACGCGCTGCTGCGTGGTCGGCGCCGCCACCACGCCCTTGGGAAAGCCGACCACGAGCGTGAGCCCGTGACGCGGCGGCAGCATCGCGGTGGTTGCGAACAATGCGCGCGAGTCGCCATCGGTGCGCGCGTTCCAGTCGCGGCCCCGGTCGCCCTGCGCGCCGGTGTAGGCCTCCAGTTCGAGCCGTGCGGAAGGCACATGGCCGGGCAGGGTGACGCTCGCGCTGGCGCTGTCGATGGCGAAGTCCCAACCGTTGCCGGTCACGTTCCAGTACAGCTCGTCGTGGTCGGCGAAAAAGCCGAGCTGGCGGTCGGTGTGGTAGGTGAAGGCGTAGACGTGCTCGCCCGGCGGCAACAACACCTCGCTGGAGCCGAAGTACACGCGCACGCCGTTGTCGAGGCGCTCGCTGTGGAACGGCTCGTCGACGCCATCGCGGCTGAGCGCGAGTGGCTGGAACTGCACGCGCACGCGGTTGCCGTGGCGATCGCGGTAGTCGGTGGGGAAATCCCGGTAGATGCCATGCTCGATCTGCTGGCCCTCGGCGCGCACGCGGATCGTTTCGGTCACGCGCATGCCCGCGTCGGCGCCCACCACGATGTCGCTGTGGAAGTCGAGGATGCGCTCCTCGGCGGTTGCCGGCAGCGCCGCCAGCAGGATCATCCACGCCAGCAGCCAGCGCAGCCTACGGTTCATGTCGACGCCTCCTGCGCGCCGTCGGCGCGATAGAACTCGGCGCGGTGGAAGCGCGCAGCGCGCGCCACCAGCAGCGAGGGAAACGATTCGATCCGGTTGTTGAGGTCGCGCACGCTGCCGTTGTAATAGCGGCGCGCGTACTGCAGGTGGTCCTCGACCTCGACCAGGTCGCGTTGCAGCGCGAGAAAGTTCTCACTCGCCTTGAGGTCGGGGTAGCGCTCCTGCAGTGCGAAGATGCGCTCGACCTGCTGCGCCAGCTCGTCTTCGAGCCGGGCCTTGTCGGCGAGCCGCTGCGCGGCCATCGCGCGCGTGCGCAGTTCGGTCACCAGCGTGAGCGTGGCGCGCTCGTAGTCGGCATAACCCTGCACCGCACCCACCAGCTGTGGCACGAGGTCGTGGCGGCGCGTGAGCTGCACGTCGATGTCACTCCAGGCCGCGCGTACCTGATTGCGCGCCGTGACCAGGCCATTGAACAGCACGATCGCCACCACCACCAACAACAACACCAGCGCGAATACGCTCCAGGCCAGCATCGGCGTCCTCCGGCAACCGCGCGCATTATGCGGGATCACGTGGCGTGCGGTGCGCGCTCACCAGCCGCCGCCACCACCGCCGCCGCCACCGCCGCCCGAGGAGCCACCGCCACCACCCCCGCTGCTGCTGCCCGAGGACGAGCCGGGTGGACTGGCCGAACTGCTGATCGCGCCCGCCAGCGAACTGCCCAGTGAGCTGGCGAACGTCGACGGCGAAAAGCCGCCCGAACCGCGGTTGTCGTACCAGTCCATCGTGGCCATCGCCGCGGCCGCCGCCGCGGGTCCGATCGCGGCCGCGAGGCGGTCGCCCCAGGTGCGCTCCACCTCGAGCGCGATCGCGTAGGGCAGCAGGCGCTGGTATTCGGCCAGCGACATCGGCGGCGCCTTGGCCTGCGCCAACGAGTCGCGCTCGGCCACGCCCAGGTACATGCGCAGCCCCTGGATGCGGTCGAGCAGCGCGCGGCCGGCCGGGGTACGCGCGCCCATGATCTGCGCGAACAGCGCGAACACGATCGCGCCGGCCGCGACCAGCACTGCGAACGCGAGCGTCGTCGCGAGCGCGAGGAACCGCAGTGCGACCACATCAAGCGGCAGGCAGATCAGGCCGGCGATGAGCCGGCCACGGGCCGCGTAACCGTGGCGCCGCCGTGCGAAGTAGCCGGCGAGACTGCTGGTGGCCAGCGACGTGAGGACCACGCTCGCGACCGTGGGCACGATCTCGGCCGCGCCGACCGCGAGCGGATCCAGGTACAGGGCCGCGGTCACGGCCGCGATCAGCAGCAAGCCACCGAGGCACCCGATACCCGGACGCAGCCGGAAGTTGACGGCGCCATGATGCTCGGCCAGGAATTTCTCGTGTGCGCGGCGCGCCTGGCTGATGACCTTGTGGTTGCTGTCGCGGAGCAGCAGGTTGCGCTCGCGGACGAACAGCGCCGCATCGAGCGCGCTGGTCGAATCCGTGCCCGCAGTGGCCGGCGTGCCGATGCGATCGAGGCGATAGTGCTTGCTGTCGTCGACGCGAATGCGCACGAGGCCGCGCGTGGCCAGCTCGACGGTGTCGGCCGCGAAGCAGCGATCGTCGTACTCGCACAGCTGCACGTAGCGCGCCGCCGCGGGTGTCAATCCCGGCGGCGGGTCGTATTGCGGGATCACGGTGCCCGCGCGCGGGTCGCGTCCGACCCGCCACCACTGCACGAACAGGAACCCGGCCAGCAGCAGCACCCCGGCCGCGAGTATGGCTTCACGCCGGCCCGCGCTTCCGTACCAGCCGATCTGCTGCTTCCAGTCGGGTGGTGCGACGATGCCCTTGGCGAAGCTGAAGACCAGGGTCAGCCCTTCGCCCGTGCGCAAGACTCGCGTGGTGGCGATGTGGGCGCGCCCCTCGGCGTCGATCGATGCGCTGTAGTCGCGCCCGCTGGCGCCCTGCGCGCCGGTGTAGCCTTCGATGTCGCGCGACTCGCGCGGCGCGCCCGCCGGCAGGCTCACCAGCGCGCTGGCGTGATCGATCGGAAAGGCCCAGCCGTTGCCGGTCACGTTCCAGTACAGCTCGTCGTGGTCGGCGAAGAAGCCGAGCTGGCGCGCGGTGCGGTAGCGGAACACGTACTCGTGTTCACCCGGCGGCAACAGCACCTGCGCATCGCCGAACCAGGTGCGTACGCCGTTGGCCACGCGTTGCGCGCGCCAGGGCTCGCGCGCGCCGTCGCGGAGTACCTCGACGGGTTCGAACAGCACGCGGATGCGGCGGCCGTTGCGGTCGAGGTAGTCGGTGGGGAAGTCGCGGTAGATGCCACGGCGGATTGCATCGCCCTCCGCGCGCACACGGATCGTCTCGGTGACATGCAGCACGCCATCGGCGGCGATCACCACCTCGTCGTGGAAATCGAGGATGCGCTCATCGGCATGCACCAGCGTGCCCGCGAACAATCCCGCGAGCAACCACAGCAGAGGCTTCATCATGGCCGGTCCTGTCCTTGCGTGTGCTGATACAACACCGCGCAGTGCCGGAACGAACACGGCCGGTGCCCGGCGCAGCGTAGTGGACGCAGGGTCACCGCGACCAGTGCGTGGCGGGTCGGTGGCGCTGGCATAATCACCGGCCATGCTTCCGTGGAGCCCGATCCCATGTCCGCGTTGCCCCGCCTCGGCGTGCTCGTACTGGCCAGCGTGATGAACGCGCAGGTGGCCACCGCCCAGACCGATACGTTCTCCTACGCCCAACCCGACGTGGTGCGCGTGAAGTCACTCGCATTGCAGCTGGCGGTGGATTTCGAGCGCAGGGAGCTGGCCGGCTCGGCCGAGCTGCAGCTGGACTGGCGCGACCGTGCCGCGCGCGAACTCGTGCTCGACACGCGCGACCTGGTGATCGACAAGGTCGAAGCCTGGGGCGTCGGCGGACCACCGCATGAGGCCAGGTTCCGGCTCGATGCGAGTGATCCGGTGCGCGGTGCCGCGCTGCGCATCGCGCTCGACGGCCCGGCGCCGGCGGTGCGCATCCACTATCACACGCTGCCGCAGGCCTCGGGTCTGCAGTGGATGACGCCGGCGCAGACCGCGGGCAAGAAGCACCCGTTCATGTACTCGCAATCGCAGTCGATCCACGCGCGCAGCTGGGTGCCGCTGCAGGATACGCCGGCGGTGCGCTTCACCTACAGCGCGGCCGTGCGCGTGCCCAAGGCGCTGCGCGCCGTGATGAGCGCCGACAACGACGCCCGCCATGCGCTCGATGGCGAGTTCCGCTTCCGGATGGCGCAGCCGATCCCCTCGTACCTGCTCGCGATCGCGGTCGGCGACCTCGCGGTGCGCGAAACCGGGCCGCGCAGCGCGGTGTACGCCGAGCCATCGGTGGTGACCAAGGCGGCGCGCGAATTCGCCGACACCGAGAAGATGATCGCGACCACCGAGAAGCTGTACGGACCCTATCGCTGGGACCGCTACGACATCCTCGTGCTGCCGCCGAGCTTCCCGTTCGGCGGCATGGAAAATCCACGCCTGACCTTCGCCACGCCCACCGTGCTCGTGGGCGACAAGAGCCTGGTGTCGCTGGTGGCGCACGAGCTGGCCCATTCCTGGTCCGGCAACCTCGTCACCAACGCCAACTGGCGCCACATGTGGCTCAACGAGGGCTTCACCACCTATGTCGAGAACCGCATCGTCGAGGCGGTATATGGCAAGGCGCAGGCCGACGAGGAGTTCATCATCGCCGCCGACGAGTTGCGCCGCGAGATCGCCAGCACGCCACCGGCCACGCAGTGGCTGGTGCCCGAACTCGACGATGCCGACGATGCGGCGTCCGACTTCGCCTACGTCAAGGGCGCCTGGCTGCTGCGCACGATCGAGGCGCGCTACGGACGCGCGGTGTTCGATGCGTACCTGCGCGAGTACTTCGACCACTTCGCGTTCCAGAGCATCACCACCGAGCAGATGCTGCAGTGGATGCAGGCCAGGCTCATCGACGCGCACCCGGGCAAGATGAGCCTCGACGAGATCAAGGCATGGATCTATGGGCCCGGCGTGCCGGCGACGGCGCAGGTGCCCGATTCGCCGCGCCTGGACGCGATCGCGGCCGCGCGCAAGCAGTGGCTCGCCGGCCAGCGCAGCGCGATCAAGCTCGATGCACGGCGTTGGAACACCCACGAGTGGATGTACTTCCTCGACGGCCTGCCGGTCGACCTCGACGCGCGTCGCGTGGCCGAGCTCGATGCGGCCTGGCATCTCAATGGCTCCCCCAATGCGGAAATCGCGCGGCGCTGGTACCTGGCCGCGATCCGCGCCGACTACCGGCCCGCGCGCAGCGAGATGGCCAAGTACATGACGCGCATCGGCCGGCGCTACCTCGTGGTGCCGTTGTACGAGGAACTGGCCAAGAGCGCGGACGGGCTGGCGTTCGCGCGCGAGGTCTACGCCAAGGCCAAGCCGGGCTACCACCCGATGACGCGGGCGAGCATCGAGAAGGCGCTCGCGCCCGCCGCAGCCGCGCAGCACTGAAGCGCGCAGGCCGCCGCCGCATGAAGCGGCGGCAGCCCTGGGCGTCAGTTGAAGCCATCGCGGAAGATGCCGTCGTGGAAGGCGGGGCCGCCTTCGAACAGGATGCTGTGCGCGGTGGCCGGGCGATAGCTGCCGAACTGGCCGTTGTCGAGCGTGAGCTGCCAGCTGTCGGGCGCGACCTGCTGCGCGCGCTCGCTGAAGTCATGCCAGCCCATGCTGGTCGGATCGCCCGGGATCGCCGGTCCGTAGAAGCGCAGGCTGTAGCCGGCAGTGAAGCTGGCACCATGGAACTTGAGCGTGACCCGGGCCTGGTCGCAGTCGGTGATCTCGAAGCGTGCGAGCTGGTGCGGATAGGCGTAGTTGTCGCCATAGTCCGACACGTCATGACCATGGTAGGCCGCGTACATCGACTGCACGTCCACTGCCTGGCTGCAGTCGCCGCTGAGCGGCGTGACCGCCACCGTGAAATACGCGTCGCCGTGCGGCGCCATCAGGCCATTGCCGCCGCTGGTGCTGGGCAGGGAGCCCACCGCGGCCTGCTGTGCATCGGCCGTCCCGTCGTAGTTGCCATCGCCGCCATTGGGCGCCGCCTGCTCGATGCTGTCGGGCACGCCATCGGCGTCGGCATCGGCAAGCTGGGTGAGGCTCCACACGCCGCTGTCGGTGCCTGCGTACAGCACGCTGGCATCCACCGGATCCAGGTGCAGCGCAGTGGCTGAACCGGCCGGCAGGCCCACGCTGATCGAGGTCCACGAGGCGCCGCTGTTGACGGACTTGTAGATGCTGCCGGGATTGGCCGGGCTGCCGGCACCGGCCGCGTACAGCACGGCCGGATTGGTGGAATCGACGATGAGCGCGCGCACGTCGACCGAGGTGATGCCGGTGCTGGCGTTGCTCCAGTTGGCGCCGCCGTCGGTGCTGTGATAGATGCCGCCACTCGCGCCACCCCCCGTGCCGAGGTCGACCACCGAGCACCACAGTTCCTGCGGGTTGTTCGGGTTGATCGCCAGGCTCAGCACGTCGAGCACCGTGCTGGCCGAGCCGGCGCGGTGCGGCAGGCCGTTGCTGCGCCACACCCAGCTCGCGCCGCCATCGGTGCTCTTGTAGACGCCGGACTGGATGGTCGGCGAGGCCACGGCCGTGGTGTCGAAGATCGCGGTGGTGCCGACATACAGTTCCTGCGGATTGGCAGGGTTGATCACGATCGGCACCACCAGCAGGTACTGGTAGCTCGCGGCGCCCGGGTCGATCGGTTGCGGAATGCCGGAGTCGGCGCTGGTCCAGCTGTCGCCACCATTGCTGCTCTTGATGACGCGGAACTGGTGGATGCCGCCGGAGCTTTGCCCATTGGCGGTCGCATACAGCGTCTGCAAGGGGCCGCTCGTGCATGGGCCGGACGGCGGCGGGCTCGCGCACGAGCGCGGATCGAGCACGAGACTGCGCACGGTGCCCACGAACGGCGCCGGGGGCGAACCCGCGCTCGGCAGGCCCGCGTCGATCGAGTTCCAGGTGTTGCCGCCGTCGATGCTGCGGTAGATGCCGCCGTTCTTGGGGCCGATGTCCCAGGGTTGGCCGGCACGGCCGGTGGCGTAGATGCGGGTACTGCCGATGCCGCCGGACCGCGTGGTCGGGTCGATCGTGACCGAGCGGATCTGGTAAGCGGCCAGGTTGGTATTGGCAGGCGCCCACGAGGTGAACGGCAGGCCGGGGCCGGCGTTATTGCCACGAAACAGCGCGGGCGAGGGCGTGAACGGGTCGCCGTAACCCGCGAACAGGCGATGCGTGCTCGCGTCGTGGAACATCGCCAGCGCGCGCACGTTGACCGCGGCGAGGCCGTCGTTGCGCGCGGTCCAGCTGCTGCCGTTGCTGGCGCTGAAATACACGCCCGCGTTCCTCGTGCCCAGCCACAGCTGCGGTGTGGTCGGGTAGTTTGGATGCAGGGTGACGCGCGTCACCACCGCCGGCGCGCCCGCGATCACCTCCAGCCCGCTGTTGTGCGGCGTCGCGGTCGCGCCGCCATCGGTCGAGCGCAGCAGGCCGCGACTGCCGATCCACACCGTGTTGGCCACCAGTGGGTCGGCCTGCACGCTCTGCACGGTGCCGTCGCTGCTCAACAACGGCCCGGTCCAGTTCATGCCATCGTCATCGCTGCGATACACCACGCCGTCGATGGCGGCATAGATCACGCTGCCGGCGCCGAAACTCACATCCACCACGACGCCGTAGAACGGGCTGCTGCCGCCAAGCGTGAGGCGGCCGGTCCAGGTCATGCCACCGTCGCTGCTTAGGTAGAGCGTGTCCGGGTGCAGGGGGTCGCTGGTGTCGGCGTAGCCGGTTCCGGCCACCACACGCAGCGGGTTGGACGGATCGACCGCGATTTTCGCGATCGGCACGCCGAGCGGCAGGCCGGAATTGCTCGGCAGGAAGCTGGCGCCGCTGTCGTTGCTCACCAGCACGCCGTCGACGTAGGTCGCGACCAGCAGCTTGCCGGTGCTGCCCGGCACGTCGACGATGTCGTTGGCCAAGCCGGTGGCGAAGGTGTAGCCGGTCAGGGCCCAGTTGTCGCCACCGTCGGTGCTGCGGTTGATGCGGCCGAAGCCGTCGACCAGCCACAGGGTGGCCGGTGCGTCGGCATCCATCGTGAGCATGCCCACCCAGCCCACTTCGGCGGTCAGGCCCGCTTCCTTGCGTGTCCAGCTCACCCCGCCATCGCTGCTGCGGAAGATGCCGCCGCTGGTGGCGGCATACAGCACGCCGGGTACGGCCGGATTGGCGAACAGGCGATCGATCTCACCGCCGTGGGGACCTTGTGTCGTCCACACGCCCGGTCCGGCGCTGGCAAGACCGCCCAGGGTGCTGGCCAGCAAACACGCTGCGAGTCGCGAAATGTTCATGGAGCGTGCTCCCGATTGGATCAGTACGGGCCCGGCCGGCGCGGCCGGCCGGGGCCATGGTCAAGGGAGGCTTGATTGTGCCTCGTCGCAGGACAGGTGTTGCGAACGGATCGGGGCGGCCGGTGTGCACTGGTGCACAGCTTAGGTGCGATGCGGGCGCGGTTTCGCGGCGCGCGCCTCGCTGCGCTGCCGCATGGCGTGGCCCGCGCGCTAGCGCACGCCGTCGAGCACGTCCGCGCGCGGCGCGCGCCAGGGCACGGCGCGCGGACAGGGCCCGGGCTGCGCCAAGCCGATCTCGGCAAAGCCGAGCGCGGGCTCGCGGTCGAAGCGCAGGTCGCCGATCACCTCGTGGCCGGCCACCCGCGCGAGCCACGGCACGCGCATGAACTGCAGTGCGGCCGCCGCCCGGCAGTCGCGCCGCGCGCTCGCGCGCAGGCGCGCGAGCGGGGTCTCGACCTGGCCGAACCATTGCAGCCGCGCATCGCTGCGCGCCGCCACCGCGGTGAGCGGCGCGGTGGTGGCGCTGCCGGCGCCGCGCGCCGGGCAGGACTGCGCCGGCACGTGCGCCGGTGCCAGTGACAGCAGCGCACGCTGTCCGACCAGCACCTCGTCCTCCACGCGCACGAGCAGCGCCTCCCAGCACAGCGGATCACCGGGCAGCGGCGTGAGCACGATGTCGACCAGCCCGTGGTCGGGCAACTGGGCGCGCAGGGCGTGACGCGCGTACGCGCCGGCCATCGTGAACGCCGCGATGGTGCCCAGCCACAGCGCCAGGCCACAGCCCAGCGCGAGGGACACCGGGGCCCGCGCCGCGAGCCACGCCAGCAGCGCGAGCGTGCCCGCCAGCGCCAGCGCCACCGCGGGTCGCGCCAGGCCGCTGGCCGCCGCCGCGAGCACGATCGCGCCCAGTGCGAGCGCCAGCAGCGTGCGTGCGCTGCGCGAGCGCAAGGTCGCCAGCAGCGGCGTGCCGGCCAGCCACAGCCAGGGCTCGACGATGAACAGGCTGTCGCCGTAGCGCCAGCGATTGTCGAGCGGCCACCATGGATGCACGCCGTAGCTGTTGCCGTAGTCCAGCGCCAGGTGCAGCAGCGGCCCGAGCAGCGCGATCGCACCGATCACGCCCCAGTCGCGCGCATTGGGCCGGTGGCCGCGCCAGTGCAGCCAGCCGCGCGCGAGGACCGCCAGCAGTGCGCCGGCGAGGGCGGCCGCCACCACGCTGTGGCTGTAGCCGCGATGGTGCAGCAGGTAGTCGAGCCGATCGTGCCAGCCCGAATCGAGCAGGTCCAGATCGGGCAGGTTGCTGCCCACCGCGGCCAGCACCACCACGAGCGTGCGCCGCGGCTGCAGCGGCATTGCGCCACCGCGCATGCGCGCGAGGCATTCGCCGAGCAGCACGCCGGCCAGGGTGTGCGAGATGTTGTCCAACGGTTCGCGCCTGCGCGAGGGTGCGGCAAGCTTGGCAGCCGCGCGCGGCCGATGCCAGCGCACGCGCGGCAACATGATCGGTGGCTGTCCGGCCGCGAGTGCGAGCGCCGGCTCAGGCGCCGGCTTGGGCTAGGATGGCGTTTTCGACCTCGCCGAGCTGCTCGTGGCCCGACCCAAACCCGTCCTGCTGCTGATCCTCGATGGCTGGGGCCATCGCGACGACCCCAGCCACAACGCGCTGGCGCTGGCCACGCTGCCGAACTGGCGCCGCCTGCTGCGCGAACATCCGCACACGCTGGTCGATACCTTCGGTGAGCACGTGGGTCTGCCCCACGGGCAGATGGGCAACTCCGAAGTCGGTCACATGAACATCGGCGCCGGACGCATCGTCCACCAGGACCTCACCCGCATCGACGCCGCGATCGCCGACGGCAGCTTCGCCGCGAACCCGGCGCTGGTCGCCGCCTGTGATGCGGTCAGGCGCAGTGGCGGCACGCTCAACGTGCTCGGTCTGCTTTCGCCCGGCGGCGTGCACAGCAGCGAGGACCACATCCTGGCGTTGCTGGACATGGCCGCGCGCTCGGGTGTGCCGCGCATCGCGCTGCATGCGTTCCTCGACGGGCGCGATACGCCGCCGCGCAGTGCACGGGCTTCGTTGCAGCGCCTGCTCGACAAGTGCGCGAGCGTGCCCGGCGCATTCATCGCCAGCCTGGGCGGGCGTTACTACGCGATGGACCGCGACCAGCGCTGGGAGCGCGTGCAGCTGGCATGGCAGGCGATCGTCGAGGGCAATGCGCCGCACTGGCCCGATGCGCTGGCCGCGCTCGATGCCGCCTATGCGCGCGGCGAGAACGACGAGTTCGTCAAGCCGGCGCTGGTGCGGCGCGACTGGGCGATGCACGATGGCGATGCGGTCGTGTTCATGAACTTCCGCGCCGATCGTGCGCGCGAGCTCTCGCACGCGTTCCTCGATGCCGGCTTCGACGGCTTCGCGCGCGGCCGCGTCCCGGCGCTGTCGGCGTTCGTGACGCTGACCGAATACGAGCAGGGCCTGGTTCCCGGCCACGCGATCGCGTTCCCGCCGCAGTCGATGCGCAACACGCTGGGCGAGTACCTCGCGGAGCTGGGCCTGCGCCAGCTGCGCATCGCCGAGACCGAGAAGTACGCGCACGTCACGTTCTTCTTCTCGGGTGGGCGCGAGGCCCCGTTCGCGGGCGAGGAGCGCATCCTCGTGCCCAGCCCCAAGGTCGCCACCTACGACCTCAAGCCCGAGATGAGCTGCCCCGAGCTCACCGAGCAGCTGGTCGAGGCGATTGGCTCGGGCCGCTTCGACTTCATCGTGTGCAACATCGCCAACCCCGACATGGTCGGCCACACCGGCATCGAGGCCGCCGCGATCGCCGCGGCGGAGGCGGTCGACCTCGCACTCGGGCGCATCGATGCCGCGCTCAAGGCCGTCGGCGGCGAGATGCTCATCAGCGCCGACCACGGCAATCTCGAGCAGATGGTGGATGAGCACGGTCAGCCGCACACCCAGCACACGGTGGGACCGGTGCCGCTGGTGTACGTGGGCCGACCCGCGCGCCTGAGCCATGGCGCGCTGCGCGACCTCGCCCCGAGCGTGCTCACGCTCATGGGCCTGCCGCAGCCGCCCGAGATGAGCGGGCGCAGCCTCGTGCAGTTCGACTGAGCGTGGGCATGGCGCGCGTGCTGGCCGCCTGCGCGGGTGCCGCGCTCATGCTGGCCACGCTGGTGCAGGCGCAGGAGCCGGCCGAGGCGGCCCAGCGCAAGGCCCGCGAAGCGCAGGCGGTGCAGCAGCTCGAAACGCTGCGCGCGCAGATCAAGGTGCTGGCCGAGCAGCAGCAGGCGGCCGGCGACGAGCGCGATGCGGCCTCGCGCGCGCTGCGCGAGCAGGACCTCGCGCTGGCCGCAGTGGCCGCGCAAGTGCGTGCACTGGATACGCAGCTCACCGACCAGCAGCGCGAGATCGACCGGCTCGAGCGCGAGCGGGTCGAGCTCGAGGCCCGGCTGCTCGCGCGCAAGCAGGACCTCGCGCGCCTGCTGCGCTCGGCCTACGCGCTGGGCAACCACGAGGAACTCAAGCTGCTGCTGCAGCAGGACGACGTCGCCGCGGTCGCGCGCGTGCTGGCCTACCATCGCTACTTCCAGCGCGCCCAGCTGCACCAGATCGACGCGCTGCGCGCACAGATGCAGCAGCTCGCACAGCTGCAGGACGCCATCCGCGCGGCGCACGCCGGGCTGTTCGCCACGCGCGATGCGCGCAGCGCCGAGCAGGCCCGGCTCGAAACCGAGCGCGGCGCGCGCGCGCGCCTCGTGGCCGAACTGGAAGCGCGGCTCAAGGCCCAGGGCGCGCAACTGGCGAGCCTTGGCCGTGACGAGGGCGAGCTCAAGAGCCTGCTCGAACGCCTGCGCGATGTGTTTGCCGACATCCCGGCACGCATCCAGGGTGCCGAATCGCTGGCTGCGCTGCGCGGGCGCCTGCGCTGGCCCGTCAGCGGCCGCATCGCCTCGGCCTTCGGCACGCGGGATGCGGCGGGGCGTCGCAGCAGCGGCGTGCTGATCGCGGCCAAGGCCGGCACGCCCGTGCATGCGGTGGCGCGCGGGCGCGTGGCGTTTGCCGACTGGCTGCGCGGCTATGGCCTGGTCATCGTGGTCGAACATGGCGACGGCTACCTGAGCCTGTACGGCTGCAACGAAACGCTGCTCAAGGAGGTCGGCGACTGGGTCGATCCGGGCGACGCGATCGCCACCAGCGGTGCGAGCGGCGGCCAGTCGACGCCGGGCCTGTATTTCGAGCTGCGTGCGAACGGCCAGGCGGTGGATCCGCGCGGCTGGCTGCGCTGAGGGCGGCACCCGCGCGCAGGCGTGCAGCGGTCACGGTTTGTCCAGCGCAGCCGGCGCAGGCTGTGCACAGGTCGCCGGAACCGGGAGCGCCGCATGCCATCGACCTCGCTGCTCAACACGCGCCGCGGCGAGTTTCGCCGCATCTATGCCCGCCTGCGGCGCGATCGCGCGCTGTTCGAGCGCACGCCGATCGTGTGGTGCGAGGGCGATTCGTGGTTCGCCACGCCGCTGGCCATGAACCTGCTCGACTGGCTGGTGTGGCCCGCGCCCGGGGATGAGGCGCGGGGCGTGCCGCTGTTCGGCGCGGGTGGCCTGTTCTTCCGCGGCGAGCACAGCGGTGACCTCGCGCTGGAGATGTTTGCAGCCGACGCGGTGCGCGATGCGGCCGACTGGTTCGGCGCGTTCGAGTTCGACCTCGTGCTGCTGAGCGCGGGTGGCAACGATTTCGTGGGCAGGTTCCTGCGGCGGTTGTTCGAGCCGGTGACCTCGCCGCTCGACGTGGAGACCGCGCTGCAGCGCGTGACCGACAGCGGCCGCTTCGAGGCGGTCCGCATCGCCTACCAGCGCCTGCTGCTGGCGTTGCAGGCGGTGCGACCGGGCGTGCCCGTGCTCGCCCACAGCTACGACTACCCGCGCCGGCTCGGCCAGGCGGCGACACTGAGCCTGCACAACGTCGGCGTGGCCGCGCTGGTGCGTGACGAGGTCGGGCCGTGGATCGCGCCGGCGCTCGCGCGCGCGCTGCCCGACCCGGTCGACCAGCGCCGTTTCGCGCGCGGCCTCATCGATGCGTTCGTCGAACGCATGCTGGAGCCGCTGCGTGATGATGCCCGGACCCGCGGCGTGTTCGACTTCGTCGACCTGCGCGGCACCCTCGCCAGCGACGCGCAGTGGGCCGACGAGATGCATCCGACCAGCGCGGGCTTTGCGCTGCTGGCCGCGCGCTTCCGCAGTCGCATGCGCGCCTTGCTCGAGTTCAACCTGTGAACTGCGCACGATGACGGCCGCGGCATGCGCATGGGCATGCATGCGGCGTCCGCAGCCGCTGGCGTACACTCAGGGCCCCGTCTGGATCGCCGGAATGCCCATGCGTGTGCTGCCTGTCGTGGTGTCGCTCGTCCTGTCCTGTCCGCTCGCGTTGGCACAGGTGCCTGCCGCGCAGCCGGCGCCCGCGGCGCCAGCGGACGCGCCCGCCACGCCCGATGCGGCTACGCCCGATGCAGGTAAGCCCAAGCGCAGCATCGACCTAGCCGACATTCGCATGTTCACCGCGGTGTACAGCCTCGTGCAGCAGGGCTACGTGGAGGAAGTCAGCGACCAGCGCCTCATGCGCGCGGCGATCCGCGGCCTGCTCGCCAATCTCGATCCACACAGCGAGTACCTCGACAAAGAGGAGATGGAGGATCTGGCCGAGGACACCAGCGGCAGTTACGGCGGGCTCGGGCTGGAGGTGATGCAGGTGGATGGCAGCCTGCGCGTGGTGGCGCCGATCGATGACACGCCGGCGCAGCGCGGCGGCATCCGCGCGGGCGATGTCATCGTGAGCATCGATGGCAAGGCGGTGCAGTCCGACGACCTCGATGCGGCGGTCAAGCAGCTGCGCGGCGCGCCCGGCACCAGCGTCACGCTCGGCGTGCTGCACGAAAAGGCCGCGGCGCCGGTCGACATCAAGCTCACGCGCGAGGCGATCCGTGTGGTGAGCGTGCGTGGGCGACTGCTCGATACCGGCCTGGCCTACCTGCGCATCAGCCAGTTCCAGGACGAGACCGGCTTGCAGCTGCGCAGGCAGATCGAGCGGCTCGCGGCCGACAACAAGGCGCCGCTGCGCGGCGCGGTGCTCGACCTGCGCAGCAATCCCGGCGGACTCATCACCGCCGCGGTCGAGGTGGCCGACGATTTTCTCAACAGCGGCGCGATCGTCTCCACGCGCGGGCGCGTGGCGCAGGCCAACACCGCGTTCAGCGCAACCGCGGGTGATCTGCTGCAGGGCGCGCCGCTGGTGGTGCTCGTCGACAACGGCACCGCCTCCGCGGCCGAGATCGTCGCCGGCGCGCTCAAGGACAACCACCGCGCGCTGCTGATGGGGCGGCGCACCTTTGGCAAGGGCTCGGTGCAGACGATCCTGCCGATCGATGCCGACCACGCGGTCAAGCTCACCACCGCGCGCTACTACACGCCCAGTGGCGCATCGATCCAGGCCGAGGGCATCCATCCCGACATCGTGCTGGCCGACCTCGCCCTGAGCACGCGCGAGGCCGAGCACATGCCGGTCATCGGCGAGCGCGACCTGCGCAATCATCTCAGGGGCAGCGACGAAGGCAACGGCCCCGCCGCGCCTGCGATCGCGGCACCCGCAGGCGCGCTGCAAGACTACGCGCTCAACGAGGCGCTCAACGTGCTCAAGGCACTGGCGCTGCGCCCGCCCGCGTCCGCCACGCCCGCTGCGTCGACCGCGCCGGCCACACCGCCACAAGGCTGACGCAGGTTCGCCGCCACTGCGATCGGTCAGGGTGCGAGCGCAGTGGCAAGCATGTTGTACAGCCCGATGCCGCTGGTGGTGATGATCACGATCGCAACGGCGCACAACAGCTGGCGCGGCGCGATGCGCCGGGTCAGGAGTGCGCCCAGTGGCGCGGCCAGCAGTCCGCCGATGATGAGGCCCACCGCTGCGATCGAGAACGCGGTGGCGCCGATGCTGCCGATGAAGGTAAGCGTGACGGTGAGCGTGAGTACGAACTCAGCAGCGATCACGGTGCCGATGGTCGTGCGCGGCTCGCTGCCTTGCGCCAGCAGGTTGGAGGTGACCACCGAACCCCAGCCGCCGCCACCAGCCGCGTCCATGAAGCCGCCGACCAGCCCCAGCGGCATGACCCAGTGCGGCGCGCGATGCGCTTGTAACGCGGTCATGCGCAAGGCGCGCCACAGCAGGTAGCAACCCGTGCACAACAGATAGGCCATCACGAATGGACGTGCGGTGGCACCGTCGATGTGGGCGAGCAGGCTGGCGCCAGCCACGCCGCCGATCGCTCCGGGCAGCGCGAGGCGGCCGAACAACTTCCAGTCGACGTTGCCATGGAAGATGTGGCTCAGGCCCGAGGCACCAGTGGTGAAGGCTTCCACGAGATGCACGCTGGCCGAGGCGCGCGCGGGAGGTACGCCGAGCACGCTCACCAGCAAGGTGTTGGTGATCACGCCGAAAGCCATGCCTAGCGCGCCGTCGACGAGTTGGGCAGTGAATCCGACCAGGATGAAGGGCACGATGACAAGGATCTGCTCGGGCGCGAGATCGGGAAGCGGAAACATCGAAGTGTCCATGGCAAGTGGGCGCGCGCGGCCTGCGCTCATCCTGGGCCGCTGTCGCCGCCATTGTGCGGATCATCGATCACGGTCGGCGGCGGCGCGCCAGTATCCACCGATTGTCGATGTGGCGCCGCTGCGCGCTTGCATAAGCATGAAAATGGCGTGCATATCGATGCCGCGCGCCCGCGTGCAGGCATGCGCCACCCACCCTTGCGGACGCAGCGGATCTGCGCGCTTTGCCATCGCCCAGCCTTGGCGCGGCTCTGAACCAGCAAAGTCCGGGCGCCGTCAGCGCATGACGCAGTTGCGACCTGCATGTTTGGCGCGATACAGCGCCTGGTCGGCGTCGCGCAGCAGGCGGTGCGCATCGGCCGGCGTGGCGATCACGCGCTCGGCCACGCCCGCGCTGATGGTCACGTGGTTGACCGTGCTCTCGCCGGGTACGGCCACGCTGCGCGCGGCAAGGTCGATGCGGATGCGCTCGGCGATGTCGTGCGCGTGTTCGATCGAGGTGTCGGGCAGCAGGCAGGCGAACTCCTCGCCACCATAGCGCGCGAGCAGGGCGTGGCTGGGCGCGCAGGCGTGCATCGCCGCGGCCACCGCACGCAGCGCCTCGTCGCCGGCTGGGTGTCCGTGGCGGTCGTTGTAGTCCTTGAAGTGGTCGACGTCGAGGAAGATTAGGCTCCACGGGCGATGCGCGCGTGCATGCAGCGCGGCGTCGAACGCCTCGCGCAGCTTGTGGCGGTTGGCCAGACCGGTGAGTGCATCGTGGTAGGACATCTCGGTGAGGCGCGCATTGGCCGCATCGAGTTCGGCGGTGCGCGCGGCCACCAGCTGGCGCAGCTCGCGCTGGCGCGCCTGCAGCGCGCGCGTGCGCCAGTGCAGAAGCAGGTAGGCGAGCAGCGTGAGCACCAGCACCGTCGCGAGGCGCGCAGGCAGGGTCTGCCACCAATCCGGCAGCACGCTGATCGCCAGCTCCAGCGGCGTGCTCGCGTTGCCGGCGTAGTCGCGTGCCTCCACGCGCAGCGTGTAGCGTCCGGGCGGTAGGCGGCTCAAGGTGCGGGTGTTTTGCCCCGTCCACGGCGTCGGCTCGGTTTCGTCGCCGAGCAACTGGCTGCGGAACTGGCTTTCGTCCTCGTTGTGCCATGACAGCAGCGCAAAGTGCACGGTCAGGTCCCGGTCGCCGGGTCGCAGCACCACCTGGTCCAGCGCAGCCGGCTGGTCGTCGATGTCGACCCGCGTGAGGCGCAGCGGCTTGGCTTCGCGGTCGTGTTGCTCCCGTGCGGGATCGTACACGCCCAGTCCGCCCAGCGTGCCGACCCACAGGCGATCGTGCGCATCGATGAACTGCGCGTTGAGGTTGCACTCCTCGTGCGGCATGCCGTCGCGGCGCGTGAACACGCGCGAGTCGTAACCCGCGCCGCGCGGGATGAGCTGTTGCACGCCATTGTTGGTGCACAGGTAGATGCGTCCGCGCGAATCGCGCAGCGCGTTGTACACGAACGGATCGGGCGGCGCGGGCAGGTCGCCCGCGAGCACGCGCGGCCGCATCGGATCGGCCACGTCCACGCGCACGATGCCGTTGCTGCTACCGATCCACAGCACCGGTCGGCCCGCGTCCTCGATGAGCGAGATGCCATCGAGATCACTGCCGGGCAGGCCGATCTCGGTGCCGAGCAGCACGCCCTGTTCACCGTCATGGCGGTACAAGCCGCGCTGGCCCGATGCCCAGATCCACGAGCGCCCGTCCTGCGTGCGCTGCTCGACGAGTCCGCGCGCGGCCCAATGGCCGCCTGACGCCTGTGGACGCATGTCCTGCCAGCGGCCGTCGCGATGCCGGTACAGTCCGCTCATGCGCGTGGCCACCCACAGCTCGTGCGAGCCTGCGACCGTGCGCTCGAGCACGTCGAGCACCGCCTGCTGCGGCACGTGCGGCCAGGGTGTGTCGAGCACCTCGAGGCGTTCCGGCCCGGGCCCGTGCGCAAGCTGGCCGTTCTGGAATCCGATCCACAGCGCGTCCGCATCGTCGCTGTCGGCCGCGCGCTTGATCAGCCGCACGCTGGTCAAGGGCGCGACAGCGGGCGGGTCGACCCGCTGCCAGCGGCTCTGGTCGAACAGCGCCAGTTCCTCGCCGATGGCACCGACCCACAGGCGCTCGCCGCCACGACCGTCGTCCTCGACGCGCGTGGCGAACACGCCGGTTGCGCTGGCGCCGGCCAGTGACACCGTCTGCCACGGGCTCGCGCCGAGCACGGTGCGCGCGATGCCGCTCTCGGTGGCCAGCCACAGCACCTGCGCGCCGCCCGGGCTGCGCCACACGACCAGGTCGCGCACCACGTCCGAGGGCAGGCCATAACGGCGATCGAACACGCGCATCTGGTCATGGTGGATGCGCACGAGGCCCGCGCGCGAGGCGGCCCACAGCACGTAGCCGCCCTCGTCGTCCCGGCTCTGCGCCAGCCGGTAGTACATGTCCGAACCCAGCGCACCCTGGCTGGTGCGCCATGAGCGCAGGCCCGTGTGGTCGAGCCGCCACAGCCCGCCGCCGAAGGTGGCGATCCACAACTGTTCATGCCCATCGGCATGGGTCACGAGCAGGTCGTTGATCTCGAGGTTGGTGAGTGCGGGCACGGCCAGCTGCTGCCAGTCGGAATTGCCGGTGCGATACCACAGGCCATGCGCACCGGTGCCGGCCCAGATGCGCGCATCGCCGCCCAGTCCGGTCGTGGCCGCCAGGCCCAGCACCACGCTGGGCAGCTGGGTCGCACGCGCCGCGGGCAGCCAGCGCCCGGCCACCCGCTGCAGCAGTCCGGCATCGTTGCTCAGCACCCATTGCGTGAGCTGGCCCTGGGGGTCGGCCAGTTCGATCACGCGCGTGGGCTGGTGGCTCGGCAGCGCATCCTCGAAGCGCCAATGTTCGCCATTCAGGCGCGCGACGCCACGATCACGAAAGGTCACCCACAGGCTGCCCGCGTGGTCGAGCGTGAAGGCGCCCAGTACGCCGTCGGGAGTGAAGCCACGCCCGGTTTCCCATTGCTTGCCGTCGTAGCGCGCCAGCCCTTCGGCCGATGCCGCCCACACGAAGCCCTCGCGGTCGACCGCGATGCCGGCCATGACCGATGCCGGCAGGCCGTCGCGCACCGAGAAGGTGGTGAACCAAGGTGCGCCCAGGTCGTCCAGATCCAGTGCCCGGGTCGGCGTGGCTGCGGGACTGGCACCTGCCACTGTCGCTGCCAGGGACAGCAGGAGAGCGGCCAGCACGCGGGGCAACGCACACACGATGGTCATCACGCACTCGAAGGGCTTGCGGTCGATTATGCAATGCCCGCGCGCAGGGGTGGCTTGACGCCCGTCAGGCGGCTGGGTGCAGTCACGCGGCTCGCGTGCGCGAACGGGCGTGGCCTAGTTGCGCAGGCGCCGCGCGATCGCGGGGCGTGACAGCAACGCGAGCACGATGCCGCTGAGGAAGCCGGCGATGTGGGTCCACCAGGCCACCGCGCCAAAGGCCGGACCGACGTAGGTGAACAGCAGTTGCAGCGCGGCCCAGAAGCCGATCAGCAGCATCGCCGGCACGCGCACGAATTCGAGGAACATGCCCAGTGGCAGCACCAGTCCGAGCCGTGCGCGCGGAAACAGCGCCAGGTAGGCGCCGACCACGGTCGATACCGCGCCACTGGAGCCGATGATCGGTGCGCTCGTGCCTGACAGCATCCAGGCCCCGAACAGGTTGGCGAGCGTGCCACCGACCACGAACAGCACGAGGAAGCGCAGCGACCCCAGCACACGTTCGGCCGATACGCCGAACACGACGAGGAACAGCAGGTTGCCGCTCAGGTGCAACCAGTCGGCGTGGATGAAGATCGCCGACACCAGGCGTGCCGCGCGCAGTTCCAGCAGCTGCTGCAGCCATGGCGCACGCGTGTCCAGCAGCGTGGTCGGCACCGTACCCCAGCGCAGGATCGTCGCCGCGCGCTGGTCGGCAGGCAGCGTGGTCAGCCACAGGAACACCACCACGCAGGCAGCCACCACGAACAGCGTGGCCCACGGTGGGCCGCTGCGGCGCCGGCTGGGCAGCTGTACGAACACGGATGCGGCGTCAGCGTCCGTCGCGCGGGAAGGTGAAGCGCTGGCCCTTGAACTCCAGCACCACGCCGTCGGCGCTGATCTGCACCAGCGTCACTCCGTCGGCGATCTCGTCGCCTTCGCCGTGGCGCTCGCCGTTGACCACCACGAAGCGGTCCGCGGGCACCGCGGCATACATGTGCAGCGTGAGATTGAGCGCGGGCAGGTCCTTGCGGATCGAGTAGGGCAGTTCCCACACCGAGGGATAGGCCGGTGCGGCCGCGGCAGGCTTCGAGGCCGGTGACACCGGCGGCGTGGCACGCGGTGTGGCAGGCACTGCGGCGGCCGGCGCGGCAGGTGCTGTGGCGGGTGCGGCGGCAGGCGCGGGCTGCTCCAGCGGCGAGGCCGGGCCCGGCGGTTCGGGCCGTGCATGTGGCGCGCCGCCGCCTTCGACCACGGGTGCGCCGGCTGGCAGCGCGGCCGGCAGCTGGACCGAGCCTGGGCGGTCGTCGGCGCGCGGCACCGGCACCACGGGCGCAACCGCCGTGGGCGGCGTGATCGCGACCGCGCCGCCGATCTTGCCGTGACCCGGGCGCACGGCCGGGGGCGTCACCGGTTTGGCCGCCGGAGCGGTGGCTGCAACCACGGGGGGCGTGGCGGCTGCGGGCGGTGCCACTGCGGCGTTGCGACCGGGCGTGGGGCTGCGCATGAGCCACCAGCCCACGCCAAGTGCAGCGAGGATCGCGAGCATGAGCAGCGGCAACAGGCTGCGCCGCCGGCGTGTGAGCATGATCGGTGTGCCCAGGTGGGGTGCTTCGCCGAGCTGGCGCTGCTGCTCGGACTTCTTGAGGGCTTCGAGGATCAGCGACATGCGGGGTTCCGGTCAGGCAGGCGCAAGCACTGCGGGTTCGCGGGAAGCGGGCGCGCCATGGCGTCCGGTTGGGCGGGTGCGACCGCCCCGGGCGTGGTGCGGCGGTCGTGACAGTGGGGCGCGTTCACGGGTGCTCAGTCCATGGTGCGTGACAGGTGCGGACCGCTGTCGTCGAGTGCCGACAGTGCGAACAGGGTTTCCGGTCCGATGATGCCATCGGCGCGAATACCGAAGGCCTGCTGCAGCTTTTCGATGCGCGCCTGCATCGCGGCATCGAAGCTCGCGCCTGGTGTGGCGCCGGTGCCGCCGTCGAAGGCCTTGAGGCGATCCAGCGCCCATGCCACGCCCGGCCCGACCGCGCCGCGTTCCAGCCGCGCGGGCACGTCGGTGGGCACGCGCCACAGCACGGTGAAACCGCCGTCCCACAGCTCGCCCAGCGATGCGCGCGACAGCTCATGGCGCTGGCCGGCCAGGTCGATGCGCACGCGATCCTTGCCCACGCCTTGCAACAACGCGTGGGTTTCGCGTGGCGCCTTGCCCAGCAGCAGGATCAGTGGCCGATCGAAGCGCGCGAGCTGGTCGAGCGAGGCGCGGCCACGCAGGCAGGCCAGGCCGGGTGCGACCAATGCAGGACAACGCGCGGCATCGCGTACCGACACCGTTTCGGCGTCGACATGCCAGCGCGCGAGCAACTGGGTGAACGCGAACAACGCGGTGTCGGGAGCAGCGGCGAGCGCATCGCGCAGCGCCTGGGCGGCGTCATCGGCCGGTGCGGGCGTGGCGGTGGCCGGGGCCGGTTCGCTCACGAACGCGGAGGGCGGCGTGCGCTGTTGCCACGCCCAGGTGCCGGCCGCTGCGGCCAGTGTCAGCACCAGCAGCGCGGCCCAGCTGCCGTGGCGGCGCAGCCAGTAGCGCGCGTGGCCGGGCAGGGTCTCGTCGGCGGCGCGGTCGACCAGGCGCTCGCCCAGGCTCGCCTGCTCGCGCGCATAGCCGGCCATCAGGGCACGGTCGGCAATGATGTTGATGAGCCGCGGGATGCCGCCGGAGCGGCGATACAGCGCCTTGAGTCCAAGCCGCGAGAACGGTTGGCGCGTGCAGCCGGCCACCGCCATGCGATGGCGCACATAGGCCTCGGTTTCGGCCGCATCGAGCGGGGTGAGGTGGTAGCGCGCGGTGATGCGTTGCGCGAGCTGGCGCAGCTCGGGCCGCTCCAGGAGTTCGCGCAGTTCGGGTTGGCCGAGCAGGATGATCTGCAGCAGCTTCTGGGTGGGGGTTTCCAGGTTGGTGAGCAGGCGCACCTGTTCCAGCGACTCGGTCGACAGGTTCTGCGCCTCGTCGACGATGAGCACCACGCGCAGGCCCTGCGCGTAGGCATCGAGCAGAAAGGCGTTGAGCGTGTCGGTGAGCGCCTTGAGGCTGCCGTGCTTGCCGGCGATGTCGAGCTTGAGTTCCTCGCACACCGCCTCGACCAGTTCCACCGGCGACAGCTTGGGGTTGAGCACGAGTGCGACGCGGGTGTTCTCCGGCAACTGCTCCAGCAGCAGGCGGCACAGCGTGGTCTTGCCGGTGCCGACCTCGCCGGTGAGCTGCACGAAGCCGCCGCTGCCGCCCTTGCCGATGCCATAGAGCAGGTGCGCGAGCGCATCCCGGTGGCGATCCGAGAGGAATACGTAGCGCGGGTCGGGCGTGATCGAGAACGGCGCCTCGCGCAGCCCGTAGTACTCCAGATACATGCGGCCATGTTAGCAGGCCGGATACGGGCGCCTGTTCAGTGCGCGTGAAGCGGCCGCCGGTGGCGCGGGGCGTCGCCGGACGGGTCGGCGAACAGCGCGAGCGCGGTGTTGGCCACGCGCGTGGTGTCATACCAGGCATAGCCGGCCACGCCGAGGCTGCCGGCCACCGGCAACCAGCGCGCGAGCCCCTGCCCGAGCGCGCGTCCGGACACCTGCAGGCCGATGTCGGCGGCGACACGTTCGATCGCGCGCAGCGGCAACTCCTGCACCAGCACGCGCGCACCCACCTGCACCCCCACATCACGCAACGCCTGCGCGGCCGTGTGGCGGAACAGGCAGTACAGCATCTGTGAGCGACCCAGGTCGGCCTGCACGCCCCAGCAGCCGGCGATGTCCGCAACGAGCTGGCGCTGGATGCGCCAGACCAGCGCGAGTTCGGGCGCGAGCGTGAGCCAGCCCAGTGGCCCGGCCGGCAGCGCAAGGCTGCCCGCGGCCAGTGCGGCCTTGCCGGCCGCGATGCGCGTGAGGGCGCGTGTGCGTTCACGCGGGTCGGTGCTGCCCGTTTCGCCGCTTGCGGGAATGCGCGCGGCCAGCTCGAGGATCGTGCGGGTCAGGCGCGCCGCCGGATCAGGGCTGCGGTCGTGGTCGTGGCTGGCGGGAATGGGGCGGCGCATGCGGTCGGCGGCTGGCGGGTGGCGCGGCCGATCGTGGCCGGGCGTGGCTGTACCGAGGCTGGCTTGGCCGGATCGGCCTGTGCGCGGTCAGTGCGAGCCGAGCACCACGATGGTCTTGCCGCTCACGCTGATCATGCCCTGTTCCTCCAGCTGCTTGAGCACGCGGCCGACCATCTCGCGCGAGCAGCCGACGATGCGGCTGATTTCCTGGCGCGAGATGCGGATCTGCTTGCCGCTGGGATGGGTCATCGCATCGGGTTCGTCGATGAGGTCGAGCAGGGTCTTGGCCACGCGTTCGGTCACGTCCATGAATGCCAGCCGGCTCACCTTGCGCGAGGTGTGCAGCAGGCGGTTGGTGAGCTGCGAGCCGATCGCGAACAGGATCTTGGGACACTCCTCGCGCAGCGGCCCCTCGAACAGCGCGAACATGCGTTCGTAGCTGATCTCGGCCAGTTCACACGGCGTGCGCGTGCGCACCATCACCTCGCGGCGCGGGGTCTCCACGAACAGGCCCATCTCGCCGATGAACTCGCCCCGGTTGAGATAGGCCAGGATCAGCTCATTGCCGGCCTCGTCCTCCGACGACACCGTGAGCGAGCCGTCGATCACGTAGTACAGGATGTTGGCCGAATCGCCCGGGCGGATGATCGCGGTCTTGCTCGCGTAGCGACGCCGGTGGCAGGCGCCCAGGAAGCGCTCCATCGCGGCACGGTCGGGCACCAGGATCGATGGCGCCTGCACGCGGTTGACCTCGCGCTGCAGCGTGTATCGGAAATCGGCGATCTTGCCTTGTGCTTCCACAGGGACCTCTACCGCATTGTGCGCAGATGGGCGGTCGCCGCGGAACACGCGGCAGGGCCGCGCTGTGCGAGCCCGCTGCGACCGGATACCGCCTAGTATTGCAAATTGCGACCGGGGTCGCAGCAGCACGCGGGAGGCCGGCCGACCATGCGCGGTTTCATCGTGGCGGTGCATGCCCCATAATCCGCGACCCCCGGCCGCCGGCATGGGGTTGCGCTGTCGTCCGTGAGGGTTTTGCCGTGGTCAAGCCGATTCCGCGCCTGCAACTGCAGGGCTTCAACAACCTCACCAAGGCACTCAGCTTCAACATCTACGACATCTGCTACGCGGTGTCGGAGGACCAGCGCCGCCGCTACATCGAGTACATCGACGAGCAGTACGACGCCGATCGCCTCACCCAGATCCTCACCGACGTGGCCGAGATCATCGGTGCCAACATCCTCAACATCGCGCGCCAGGACTACGATCCGCAGGGCGCGTCGGTCACGATCCTCATCTCCGAGCACCCGATCGTGGAGAAGCTCGGCAAGGACATGATCTCCGATGCGGTGGTGGCGCACCTGGACAAGAGCCACATCACGGTGCACACCTATCCGGAGACCCATCCGCACAACGGCATCGCGACGTTCCGCGCCGACATCGATGTGGCCACCTGCGGTGTGATTTCACCGCTCAAGGCACTCAACTACCTCATCGACAGCTTTGAATCCGACATCGTGACGATGGACTACCGCGTGCGCGGCTTCACCCGCGACGTGCGTGGGCGCAAGCACTACATCGACCACAAGATCAACTCGATCCAGGACTACCTGGCCAAGCACATCCGCCAGAAGTACGAAATGTTCGACGTCAACGTGTATCAGGAGAACATGTTCCACACCAAGATGCACGTGAAGGACTTCGACCTCGACACCTACCTGTTCGAGGCCCACGCCGACGACCTGTCGTTCAAGGACCGTCAGCGCATCGAGCAGCTGCTGCGGCGCGAGATCGAGGAACTGTTCCACGGCCGCAACCTGACCTGAGCGGGCGACGACCCGGTCCACGACCCCGGTCGGGGCGGACGCGAAGCGCCCCCGTGGCAGGGCCGGCGGCCCCACCGCGGGCCGTGGCTGACCCAGCCGCTGGCTTTCGATGGCGCACTTGCCCAAGACCGGTCCGGTTCGTGCTACCATGCGCGGCTCACGACAGGTAACGCGGTTGTCACGCGCCGGCTCTTCGGCTATTCTCCCGCGCCCTCGATTTCGACTGCCCCGGCGCGCCCGGGCCCAGCAGGGTATTTACGGATATGAACACGATCAGCGCCAAGGCAGACGGCGTCAAACGCGATTGGTATGTGGTCGACGCCACCGGCAAGACCTTGGGTCGCCTGTGCACCGAGCTGGCCCATCGCCTGCGCGGCAAGCACAAGACCGTCTACACCCCGCACGTCGACACCGGCGACTACCTCGTTGTGGTCAACGCCGAGAAGGTCGCGGTGACCGGCAACAAGCTCGATGACAAGAACTACCATCGCTTCACCGGCTACATCGGCAACCTCAAGACCACCTCGCTCAAGGACATGCTCGCCAGCCATCCGGAGCGTGTGATCGAGATCGGGGTCAAGGGCATGTTGCCGAAGAATCCGCTCGGCCGCGCGATGTACCGCAAGCTCAAGGTGTACGCGGGCCCGAACCATCCGCACGCCGCGCAGCAGCCGCAAGTGCTCGACCTCAAGGCGTAATGCCTGCCCCACGTCCCGCCCAGGCGGGGGCGCGCGGGAACCCAGACCATACAGACGAACCGAACTATGGCTACCCAGCAAAACTACGGCACCGGCCGTCGCAAGTCCTCCGCAGCGCGCGTGTTCCTGCGCAAGGGCAGCGGCGCCATCACGGTCAACGGCAAGGCGCTCGACGAGTTTTTCGGTCGCGAGACCTCGCGCATGATCGTGCGCCAGCCGCTTGAGCTCACCCAGAGCCAGGACAAGTTCGACGTGCTGGTCACCGTCGAAGGTGGCGGCATGACCGGCCAGGCCGGCGCGATTCGCCTAGGCATCGCCCGCGCGCTGGTCGAGTACGACGAGACGCTCAAGGCACCGCTGCGCAAGGCCGGGTTCATGACCCGCGATGCGCGCGAAGTCGAACGCAAGAAGGTCGGCCTGCACAAGGCCCGTCGCGCCACCCAGTACTCCAAGCGCTGACGCCCACCCGTCCACTGGGGGATCGTCTAATGGTAGGACAACGGACTCTGACTCCGTTTATCTAGGTTCGAATCCTAGTCCCCCAGCCACGAATACAAAGCCCCGCCCCGAGCGGGGCTTTGTATTCGTGGCTGGGGGACTGGCCCGATGCAGAGCCTGTGTTCGACCAGATCGTCCGGAACGATCTGGGACAGCGCGCAGCGCTGGCCCCGGAGCGCGCAGCGCGCAGGGGTGAGCCCCAGGGAAGGGGCGAACAATCCTGGTCCCGAACCACCGCGCCCCAACCCGACCAAGCCCCGCCCCGAGCGGGGCT
>WBZY01000201.1_pt1 | contig 36238 bp, 31 predicted proteins | sample 5204191 | NCBI WGS metagenome assembly WBZY01 (sample SAMN12344363, study PRJNA552823) | activated sludge metagenome | biome: Activated sludge suspended growth; feature: Anammox Sidestream; material: Wastewater; isolation source: activated sludge from anammox sidestream of wastewater treatment...
CGAATGGACCGGGCTGGAATTTTGATCCCAAGGTGGTAAAGGCATTCCTCACAAGCGATTACATCGATAATCTGGAGGTGGTGCTGTCCGCGCGGCCGGAGATCGAGGCGGCGGCCGCCGAAACCGCCGATCCGAATACATTTGGCCTTGCGGAACACACGGCGGAGGAAGTGGCCGAAACGCGGTTCGATACCGCTCCGCCGGAGGAAACCGCGCGGCCGACCGAACCAGAAACTCGCGGGTCGCTATCAAATGAGTAAACGATCGATATTCACACCCCACAGTTGGCTGGCGTTTGAACTGAACGTCCTCCGCAGGCTCGAGTTCAGGTCCATCGCCATGCCCTTTACCCGAGATCCGCGGCTTGGAACATATGTGAAGCGCGCCGATGTCCGTGTGCTGTCGAACGACCGCCTGCAGTCGGCCTGGACACGTGCTTTGGCCGCGATCCAAAACAACGGCGAACGCCTTGCGGATGAAGACGTAAATGTTGTCCTGAATGATGTTTACGTGCCGGGCAATCGCTTGCGCAATCCGGCCCTGCGCAATTGGTTCACCGAAACGGATTCGTGGTGGTTCGACAATGTCCGCCGCAATCTGGACGATCTCAAGTCGCCATTTGCCTTTGCTACGGCCGCCAGCCTGGTGATGGCCGTGGGTGATTACGCACTCTCGTTCACCGAGGATACACGCGACCTTCGCCAACCTCTTTCAAATGTTTTCCGACGCCTGTGGACGACCTCGCCCGAACCATTCAATAATGGCCAGAACAACGCGTGTCAGAATAAAGGTGCCGAGGATTTTATTGCCGAAAGTCCTGCCGACCTGATGTTTCTACGCCTTCCGGTTGCCGGAAGCGGCGGCCGAACGGCCTCGCCCGATAAAGCAGTTTGGCGTGAAGAATGGCTTCGGGGCTCCGACGATTTCTGGCCGGAATTCGAGGTGGCACGGCATGGAAAACTTGGCGGGCCAGTCGAAACCAAATCGCAGTATCTGAAGATACTAAGTGAGGCCCTGACGATCGCGACGCACATCAAGACCTGGGCGATCGCGCACGTTGAAGGCGGCCTGGTCTCGACGCAGGAGATCGTGAACACCATCAGCGGCATTCGCCGTGTTGACGCCATCTATACAAAGGACTTTTCTGAACTCACGGGGACGAGGGCGGTGATCATTACCGCCTAGGCGTCGTTCGCCGCGATCAGGCAAAGGTCGAATAGGTCCTTCCGCGTTCTCGGATGAACCAAACGATCCCTGCGGAGCCCGCCAGAATTCCGGAAAGAACGGTCAGCGCCTGGGGCGACATCCAATACGCCAGATCGCTGCTCACCCAACTCGACAACCCGAACATTGTCAGCTCGGCTCCCCGCTCCAGCGTTGAGATGCGCCCGCGAATATGATCTGGAAGGCTCCGCTGAAAAAGCGTCTCCTGGACCGCATACTCCACACCGATGACCACGCGAGAAATAAAGGCGAATGCCATGAAAAGCCACATTCCCGGCACGATGCCCGCAACTGCGAACAAAATCCCGTGCATCAACAGCGTCCAGCCGATGAATTGGTAGTGGTTATCGCGACGGTCAAGATATATCGACGTCCGGTGCGCGATCATCATCCCAAGAAACAAGCCGATGCCGCTGGCCGTCCATAGCAGAGCCACCGCAACGTCAGGGTACCATCCTTCGGTTGCGGCAAAGTAAACACCGCCCATCCGCTCAAAAACGATGTTGATGGCCCCGCCGCCGACGGCCCAGATGATGTTTACCAAAATGATCGTAAGTGCGTAATGGTTTGTCGCGGCATAATGAAGGCCTTGCTTCAGTTCCGTGATGAACGGCTCGCGGCCCGCCCGGTCGGCCGTTTCCTGTTCGCGAACCGATGCTTCGGGAAGAAGCCACACAGTGTAGGCCGAGACCGCGAATGACGCCGCATTGATAATGAACGCTACTTGATACCCAAAGATCGCCGACGCCCAACCGCCAAGCGCGGACCCGATCGCCATCAGCAGGAAGCGCGTTGAAAACATCAGGGCCGTTCCTGCAAGCAAGCCTTCTTTGCCCGTCAGATTTGGCGTTGCAGCATTCTTCGCACCATCAAAAAATCCTCCAAAGGTCGAGAGCAGGATCGTCGCCGCATATGCGATCCACAAGCCGTCCGCGTCAGTGACCAGCAGGAACATCAGGGCTACGGCGACTCGCGCAAGATCGGTGATGATCATCACCTTTCGTCGCGAGAACCTGTCCACGAATGTTCCCGCGATCGGCGAGAACACGGCGAACGGCATCAGGCGACAGACGAACAAAATGCCGGCGGCCATCGGTGAAGCCTCAGAAACAACACGGACCAAACCCAGGCTTGCGATAAAATTGAACCAATTCCCCAACTCGGAGATAAACTGCCCCGCCAGCAGATTGCGGAAGTTTCGGTTCCCTTTTAGAAGTTGTCCGTAGGAAAGCGATTCCATTGTTCGCGATAGTTTGCTCTGCATTGGGTTAAGAAGCAACTTTAGAAAATGGGTCGGCACCCCGTGGCCAGGGTGCCTAAGTCAGGGCAACTCTATTGTTTACGGTTTATTAAGGCTGGAACGTGAGAGCGGAGTAGGGTTGATCCGTGAATTTCAATTGCAATTGAAATTCACTTTCATTTAATGAAAATAGAATACCACTTAAAAGATAGTGGTTGTCAAAACCGCATCGGTTATTTCTTATCCGTGGTTGATGGCTCTGACCGAACGGTGTGCTCCACTTCCCAGTGGCCCGTCTAGCTGCCCGAGAAATTGGGCGGGCGTTTCTCGAAAAAAGCGGTCACACCTTCGCGAAAATCTGCGGATCTGCCCGAGTCCAACTGGCACTCGTGTTCGAGCCGAAGTTGAGCAGCCAGATCATTGGTGAAAGACGCATTTAGCATTCTCTTGATCCTGCCGATCGAGCCCGTCGGCCCGCTGGCAAGCTTCGCCGCTAACTTCCCGGTCTCGTCCATCAGCGATCCGGAGGTCACCACACGATTGATCATGCCTAACTGTAGTGCCCGGTTCGCATCGATCGTGCCGCCCAACATGAATAATTCAGCGGCGATCTTTTCGCCGACCGCCCGCGGAAGAAAGAATGTCCCGCCGCAATCGGGCGAAAGGCCGATCCGGACAAAAGCCTCGTTAAAGGTCGCGTCTTCGACCGCAACGATAAGGTCGCATGCAAGTGCGAGATTTGTCCCCGCACCGGCGCACACGCCATTGACGGCTGCGACGAACGGCACGGGCGTATTGCGGATCAATGCGATCATCTCGTGCAAGGCCTTTAGCGGGTCTTCGAGAAACGCCTCGATCCGGCCTTCTTTATCCCACATAGAGCGCATTTCGCGCAGATCGCCGCCGGAACAGAACGCTCGGCCCGATCCGGTGAGTACGATCGCCCGGGCCCCGTCGGTGATCGCACGATCAAAAGCCGCTTTCAGGTCAAGCGTAAGCTGGAGCGACAGCGCATTCAACGCGTCTGGCCGGTCCATTATCACGACGGCAACGGTGTTGTCGATCGAGTAAACAACAGTTTCAAAGCTCATAACGAAAGGTTAGGGAGGTGAAAATGCGCACCGAAGTTGCGGTGGGTCGCAGAACGATCTAGCTTTAGCTCCCGGTTCCTTGCGGCCAGGGTTCATGCAAATCTCGCTCTTGAACGGCTGGCTTCGTGGCACTCGCGGCACAGAACGGCCCGGCCCACTTTGGGCTGAAACGGCACCTGATCATGTTTGCCGCAGTGGTCGCAAACGATCTCGAACCGCTTAGGCGCATCCTCGCTGACTGCCGCCTTTTTTGATCGGCACTTCTGGCACCGCTGCGGCGGCATCATGTTGCGCTGGTAGAACATCTCCTGTTCCTTTTCGGAAAAAAGAAATGTTTCCTTGCACTGAACGCAGACGGTTTCAATGTCCGGCATTGGATCTCTCCTTGTTGAAGGGGTGAAAAGATATTATCACAAACCCGGCGGAAAACGTGAAAGCGATACTCAGGTCGACAGTTCTGCCAGGTGGCCGCGTACGGTCTCGCCGAGCGTCTGAAGGTTGTAACCGCCCTCCAAACACGAAATGATGCGGCCACCGCACGCATCCGCCGCCCATTCTTTCATGACCTTGGTCATTGCCGCAAAATCCGGGTCTTCCAATTGAAGCTGTCCGAGTGGGTCCGAAAGATGCGCGTCAAATCCGGCGGAGATGAAGATCAGGTCAGGTGTCATCGTCGACGCTATCTCTTCAATAGCCGATTCGAAAGTAGATCTCTGATCCCGCGCTTTTGTGAACGCACGCATCGGAACATTGAGCGTTGTGCCGAGGCCTTTGCCCTGACCCGTTTCGCCGCGTGAGCCGGTGCCCGGATACCACGGGTATTGATGCATCGAGAAAAAGAAGACCGACGGATCGCTGTAAAAGATGCCTTGTGTTCCGTTGCCGTGATGTACGTCCCAATCAATTATTGCAACACGTTCGATCTGCTTGTATTTGTTCTGTGCATACTTCGCCGCGACTGCGACGTTGTTAAAGATACAAAAGCCCATCGGGCGTTCGGCGGTCGCGTGATGGCCCGGCGGACGGGCCGCAACAAATGCATTATCGGCATCGCCCTGCATCACTGCATCAACCGCCGCGATCGCCCCACCGGCTGCGAACAACGCGGCATCAAATGAAGCCATCGAAATTGTAGTGTCCGCATCCAATCGATCCAAACCATCCACAACGGCACGCTCGACGCGCTTGTAATGTTCCTTCGTGTGTGCCGATTGAACGACCCCCTTGTTCGCCTTCTCCGGCGTGATCTCAACAAGAGATCTCCATAAGCTCTCGTCGCCGCGCAGGGCCGCGATGACAGTTCGATACCGCTCGGCGGTCTCCGGGTGGCCCGGGCCAGTGTCGTGCTTTTCGTAGATCGGATGATGGACGATCGCGGTCTTCATGTCTGACTGAACACTATTAACTATCCACTTGTCACTGTAAAGCCGAAGGCGTGACCGCGAGTTAGTTCTATGCCGATTCTCGGTGTATATTTCTATTTCCGATGGCCGAACTAATAAAGCTAAAAGCGATCGACTCGCACACAGGCGGCGAGCCAACTCGAGTCGTCGTCGACGGTTTTCCCGATCTTGGCTCAGGCACTGTTGCCGAGCGCCTTGAGGTATTTCGAGCCGAGCACGACCAATTACGCTCGGCCGTCGTTTGCGAACCGCGCGGGCACAGCGCGATCGTCGGCGCTTTGTTGTGCGAACCGACCGATCAAGGTTCGGCCGCCGGAGTGATCTTTTTTAACAACGTCGGTTATCTGGGAATGTGCGGGCACGGCACGATCGGGCTGGTGAAAACGCTTGAGCATATGGGCCGGATCGCGGCGGGTGTTCACAGGATCGAAACGCCCGTCGGCACGGTCGAGGCTCAATTGAATATCGACGGAAGCGTAACGATCACAAATGTTGCGAGCTATCGTTTTGCGAAAGGCGTTGCGATCGACGTCGATGGATTCGGGACGGTAACCGGCGATGTCGCGTATGGCGGGAATTGGTTCTTCCTGGTCAACGATGCGTCGATCGGTGTCGAGCTGGCGAATCTGCAAACGCTAACCGAGTTCGCATCGGCGGTGCGTTCATCACTTGGGAAAAACAACATCACCGGATCGAACGGTGCCGAGATCGATCACATTGAGGTTTTCGCAAATTCGCCGACCGCTGACAGCCGTAATTTCGTCCTATGTCCGGGCCTTGAGTACGACCGGAGTCCGTGCGGCACCGGCACCAGCGCCAAGCTTGCCTGTTTGTACGAAGACGGAAAACTCGAAGAAGGTCAGATCTGGCGGCAGGAGAGCGTGATCGGAAGCGTGTTCGAAGGCCATGTTCGGATCGAGAACGGGCGTGTGGTCCCCGTCATCACCGGAACGGCTCACGTCACCGCAGAGGTCGAGTTGGTACTGGAACCGGATGATCCTTTTCGTTTCGGCATTTCCCGATGAGAGTGTTTGACGCCGCAATTGTCGGAGCAGGGATAGTTGGAGCGGCGTGCGGAATGGCCCTCGCAAGAGAAGGTTTGCGTGTGGCATTGATCGACGGCGATGATCCGGCGACCGGGACGACCGCCGCGGGCATGGGCCACATCGTCGCAATGGACGACAGCGAGGCGCAGATCGCGTTGACCGATTACTCGCGAACTCTCTGGAAGCAGCTAGCCGACGAGCTTCCGCCCGAGTGCGAGTACGAGCGGTGCGGTACGATCTGGGTTGCGGCGGACGAAACCGAAATGGCCGAGGTCCGCCGCAAGCAACAATATTATGCCGACTACGGGATTGCCTCGGAAGTACTTGACCAACGAGCTTTGCACGACGCCGAACCGCACCTTGCGGAAAGCCTTGTCGGTGGACTGCTGGTCGGAAGCGATGCGGTCGTTTACCAACTCGCTGCGACAAGATATCTGATCGATACAGCATTAACGAACGGTGCCGAATTGCTCACGGGAACACCCGCGGCTGCCATTTCAGATGATGCGGTCGAACTCGCGAACGGCGAACGGATACGTGCGAAAGTTATCGTCAATGCGGCGGGCCCGGGTGCTGCTCGGCTTACGCCAAGTCTCAAGATCGCAAAACGAAAAGGCCATCTCGTCATCACGGATCGATATCCCGGCTTCGTGCGTCACCAGCTTATCGAACTCGGCTACCTTCGCTCGGCCCACGGCCGCGATACCGATTCGGTCGCGTTCAATGTGCAGCCGCGAAAAACGGGTCAGATGCTGCTCGGTTCGTCGCGGCAGTTCGGACACGAAACAAGGGAAGTAGATCATGCGATCCTTCGAAGGATGACGTCGCGAGCCTTCGAATATATGCCGCGTCTGAAAAAGATAAACGCGATCCGCGCGTGGACGGGATTTCGTCCGGCGACCCCCGACAATCTGCCCTATATCGGCAAGGTCCCGGAGTATGACAACGTGTACGCGGCAGCGGGGCACGAAGGCCTCGGGATAACTACATCGCTCGGTACGGCGGAATTGATCGCGGCTGAGATAATGGGACGGCCGCCGGCGATCGCAGTAGAACCATTCAGCCCTTCGCGGGAGATCTCGGAGCATTGATCACTTTCACGATAAATGGAAAGGAAACATGTGTTCAGGACGGCACGACCGTGGCCGCTGCGATCCTGAATTCGGGCGAGTTCAGGTTTCGCAGATCGGTGGGCGGAGATCCCCGAGGGCCGCTGTGCGGTATGGGAATTTGTTTTGAATGCCGCGTGACGATCGACGGCCGGCCGCATAGTCGCAGCTGCAATATCCTTGCCAAAGATGGGATGGAGGTCGTGACCGATGAATAAGATCGCGGCCGAGATACTCATTGTTGGCGGCGGGCCCGCGGGAATTGCCGCCGCTCTTGCCGCAGCAAAGTGCGGAAGGAGCGTCACGATCATCGACGACAATCCTCGCCTCGGCGGCCAGATCTGGCGGGCAGGAAGCCGAGGGCCGCACCCACGCGGAGCCGTTCACATCGCCGCGGCCGTCGAAGATCCTCGGATCCGGATCATCAACGATGTGGCCGTGTTCGACGTCAGCTCGGAAAACACGCTGATCGCGCACACGCCCGAAGGCCGCACGGAGTTCGATTTTCAGATGCTCATTCTTGCGGCCGGCGCGAGAGAGATCTTCCTTCCCTTTCCCGGTTGGACGCTTCCAAATGTTTTCGGTGCAGGCGGGCTGCAGGCATTGGCAAAAGGCGGGCTGAACATCGCGGGCAAACGCGTGGTTGTCGCCGGAACAGGGCCGCTCCTGTTAGCGGTTGCGGAGAACCTTGCATCAAAAGGCGCAATAATTGCGGTGATCGTCGAACAGGCTTCTGCGGCCAGTATCAATCGTTTTGCCAGAAGTCTGTGGCGTACGCCGGCGAAACTCGTCCAGGCGGTGAGGCTGCGCGCGAAGCTCAAAGGGACCCAATACTTGAAGGACGCCTGGGTCACCGCCGCTCACGGACCCGAAAAGCTCCGATCGATCACCATCAACGTACGCGGCAAAAGCCGCACGATCGATTGTGATCTGCTTGCGGTCGGGTTCCACCTTGCCCCGAACCTCGAACTCGCTGAACTCCTCGAATGCGAGATCAGCAACGGCTTTGTTGCGGTCAACGAATTCCAGCGGACGTCACGGCCAAGCATTTTCTGTGCGGGCGAGCAAACAGGGATCCGAGGCGTTGAAGCTTCGCTCGTTGAGGGGACGATCGCCGGTTGTGCCGCGGCCGGTGACGAAGAGAGTGCACGGAAACACTTTGCCGAGCGTTTCAGGTCGCATCGTTTTGCCGCAGGCCTCTATGCGGCGTTCGCTCTCCGCGATGAACTCAGGACACTGGCCGACGATGCGACTTTGGTTTGCCGATGCGAAGACGTAAACTATGGAAAACTGAAGAAGTTTGACAACTGGCGGACGGCCAAGCTGCAGACACGCTGCGGCATGGGGCCGTGTCAGGGCCGCGTTTGCGGGCCCGCAACCCGATTTCTTTTTGGCTGGAAGCGCGGATCGGCCAGGCCGCCGATCTTTCCCGTAAAACTGGAGGACCTATGAGCTTTGAATGGAAAGGCGTAATGCCGGCGATCACCACCTGCTTTGACGAGAATTTGCAGATCGATCATGAATTCACGGCAAAACACGTGAACTGGCTGGTCGATCATGGATGCACAGGGATCGTGGCGAACGGCAGTCTCGGTGAAGGCGGCACGATGTCGCTGGAAGAAAAAGTTGCGTTTTGGAAAACGATCATTGCGTCGGTAGGCGACCGCGTGCCGGTGATCGCCTCGATAGCTTCAATGACGACGGCGGATGCGGTCGTGCAGGCAAGAGCAGCCGAAGCTGCCGGCTGCCGCGGCCTGATGACCCTGCCGCCGTACATCTATCGCGGCGATTGGCGCGAGATGGGGTATCACGTCTCTGAGATCGTCAATGCAACGCCGCTTTCGTGCATGCTCTACAACAATCCCGTTGCTTACGGGACCGATTTTCTGCCCGAGCAGGTCGCCGAACTGGCCGACGATCTGCCGAACCTTCATGCCGTAAAGGAATCTTCGACCGATGTCCGACGCGTGACCGCGATCAAGGCCCTGAGCGGTGATCGGCTGAGCATTTTTGTCGGTGTCGATGACGTGATCGTCGAAGGTATCAACGCGGGTGCGGTAGGTTGGGTCGCAGGCCTTGTCAGCGCCTTCCCGAAAGAATCGGTCGATCTGTTCAACTACGCATCCAATGGCGAAGACGCTAAGGCGCGCGAGCTTTATGAGTGGTTCCTGCCGCTTCTTCGGCTGGATACTGTGCCGAAATTCGTCCAACTGATCAAGCTCGTACAGGAAAAGGTCGGATGGGGAAACACCCGCGTCCGGCCGCCCAGAATGGAACTTACCGGAGCCGAGTTGGATGAAACACTCGCGATCATCGACCGCGCCCTGGCCACGCGGCCCCGAGCCGAGGCTGCAAAGCAATAGAAATAGAAGGCCGCTTGGCGGCGAATAGTAAAGATGGGAACAAAGATCTCAGGCCTCTCAATAATAGGAAATTCGCGCGGGACCCAAACCGGCGACGGGTTCCGTGCGTTCGATCCGTCGACCGGTGAGAGCATTGATCCGGCGTTCTACTCCGCAACGATTGACGAACTCGAACAGGCAGCCCAACTCGCCGATCAGGCAAGGATCGTTCTTGGCGGCACATCAGGCCGCGAACGGGCCGCGCTTTTACGGCGGATCGCTGATAACATCGAAGCTCTCGGCGACGACCTAATTCACCGTGCGTCTCTCGAAACCGCCTTGCCGAACCAGCGTTTCGAGGGCGAACGCGCGAGAACATGCGGCCAGCTCCGGATGTTCGCGGATGTGCTCGAAGAAGGTTCGTGGGTTGACGCGCGCATCGATCACGCTATCCCGGACCGGCAGCCGGTGCCCAAACCCGACGTTCGCTCAATGCTCAGGCCTTTGGGCCCGGTCGCGGTCTTTTGCGCAAGCAATTTTCCGCTCGCCTATTCGGTCGCGGGCGGCGATACTGCGTCGGCTCTCGCCGCGGGGTGCCCTGTCGTGGTTATCGGGCACACCGCACATCCCGGCACCGCCGAACTTGTCGGCTCGGCCGTTCTAAAGGCTGTCCAGGACAGCGGAATGCCCGAGGGCACTTTTAGCCTGCTTTTCTCGTCGGGCTACGAGATCGGCCAGACCCTGGTTCGGCATCCCGCCATCAAAGCAGTTGGTTTTACCGGATCGCGAAAAGGTGGACGTGCGTTGATGGATATCGCGGCGGCCCGGCCGGAACCGATCCCGATCTACACCGAAATGAGCTCGGTCAACCCGACATTCATTCTGCCGAACGCGGTCAAAGAACGCGGTGACGCGATCGCCGCCGGCCTGCACGCATCGGTGACAGGCGGCGTTGGGCAATTCTGTACAAAGCCCGGCTTGGTCTTTCTGCCAAAAGATCCGGCAGCCGATGAATTTGTGGCAAAGTTCAATTCGCTTATCACCGAGACCAAACCGGCACCACTCTTGACCGGAGGCATCCGCAGCGCGTACGTTTCCGGAAATCAGAAACGAGCAAGCGAGGTCGAAAGCACCGCTGCAAATGAGGATCCCGACCTTCCCGGGTTCAGCGTCAATCCGTCCGCGTTTGAAACCTCCGCCGTCGAATTTCTGAACACTCCCGACCTGAACGAAGAGATATTTGGCCCGACGACGCTTTTGATCCGATCGGACGATCACGAAGAACTGCTGGCGATAGCCCGGTCGCTCGAAGGCCAACTGACAGCGTCGATTCACGGAACTGAGAACGATCTTCGCGAGTACGCCGACCTCATTTCCATCCTTGAAACCAAAGCCGGGCGGCTGATATTCAACGGATTCTCGACGGGTGTCGAGGTCTGTCCGTCGATTGTCCATGGCGGCCCTTATCCGGCAACATCGGATGGCCGTTCGACTGCGGTCGGCACACGTGCGATCACGCGTTTTGCGCGTTTGGTCTGCTATCAAAATTTTCCTGAACAGTCGCTGCCTGCCGAGCTTAAGGATGGAAATCCGCTCGACATCTGGCGGATGGTTGACGGCAAGTTCTGTCAGTTGTCAGAGAAGTAGGCGGAAGATCTTAGACGAAGATCGCTACTTCGCAAACACCCGCGAAAAATCGTTGAAGCCCTTGAACTCAAGGGCGTTCCCGCTTGGGTCGAGAAAGAACATCGTTGCGTGTTCGCCCGGCTGGCCCGCGAAGCGGACCTTTGGCTCGATGATAAATTCGACGCCTTTCGCCTTCAGCTTTTCTGCCAGTTCGTTCCACGCCTGCATATCCAAAACGATCCCGAAATGCGGCACGGGCACATCGTCGGCATCGACGTGATTGGTCGACCTTACTCCGGCTCCGACATCGGCCAGGTGCGTGACTATCTGGTGCCCGAAGAGATCGAAGTCGATCCAGCGATCGGAACTTCGGCCTTCGCTGCATTCGAGAACGCCGCCATAGAATTCGCGCGCGGCAGCAAGGTCGTTAACCGGAAAAGCAAGGTGGAAAAGGTTTCTCATATCAACGCACCGCCTTCGCCATCTGGCGGATCGCTCCCAGGTGATACGCCGAGTGTGCGACCAACCCGAGGGCCATTCCGGCCTTCATCGCGGTCCAGTCGCGATCCTCAGCGAGGCACTGCAGCGAATTCTCGTATGCCTTCCTTACGCTTTCGCGCAATGCATCCCATTCCGCGTCGCTAACGGTTTCGATCAACCAACTGTCCTCCCAATTCACGTCCTCGGTGCGGCCATTGATGAACTCGCAAAGGCGGTCAAGATAGAACTTGGCGTGTTCGGTTTGCGCGGCGATCGTTGTTCCGTGAATGTCACTCGAGGCCTCGGCGCCGCCGAGCGCCGAGAGCGTGTTAAAGAAGCCGGCACCGCGATCCAAATACGCGCTCGGCTGGCCCTCGGGCGAGCCCTCGAAAGTTTCACGAAGAAGATAGGCTATTGACTCAACGAAGTTCCGTTCAGATGCGCCTTCTTTTGCTTGTGCGGTTTCCATTTGTGTTACCCTCTGAAATTGCGTGGATACAAATACTCAACAATTGATCGCCGTGCTCGGGAAAAGCCTTGCGGACGGCACATTCATCAAACTCGTTCTAAGCAATTATAAGGGCCGTGAGCAAGGTCTGCAAAAGATATTTGTACGAACGGTTGAAACGAAACGCGGGCTCCGACTGATGTTCCAGGCGCGTTTCGAGACGCGTGATACCGTGAAGAATTTTTCGTTCGATGAAGGACCCGGCGAGGCAAGCCGTCTCCTCGCTTCCGGTTTCAGGAATGCCCATCTTTTTACGGCGGCATCAGATCTGCAGTTGACGATCGGGAAGCGCAACTCTCGCCTTATCAAAGGAAAACCTACCGCACAAAGGCCGCCCTCGGCCGCGCACGATCGGCAAAAGCGAAAATTGATCGACCCGAACGCTTTCTATCTGAAGGCCTTGGGCATCTCAAACGACAAGGGCGAGATAAAACCCGGCCAGTCGGACAAATGGCGACAGATAAACAAATTTGTCGAGATACTTGCCGGGCTCATCGAAAATTCGCCTCTAAAAGAGAAAACCGACCTAAAGATCGTGGACATGGGCTCGGGCAAAGGCTATCTCACGTTTGCCGCCTTCGACTTCCTAACTCGTGCGGGCGGGAACACGGGCCGCGAAGCTGCAAGGCGTGTTTCAATGACCGGCGTCGAACAACGTGGCGAACTTGTTGATCTCTGTAACGAAGTTGCGGCGGCTGGCGGTTTCGATGGCCTGCGTTTCGTTCAGGGCCGGATCGAAGAATTTGACGCATCCGGCACAGATATCTTGATCGCCCTGCATGCTTGCGACACGGCCACCGACGACGCCATTTTCAAAGGCATCGAGGCCGGTGCTGCGATAATCGTTGCCGCTCCGTGCTGTCATAAAGAGCTAAGAAAACAGGCACATTCGCCCGAATTGCTCACCGGGATCCTGAAACACGGCTCGATGATGGAACGCGCGGCCGAAATGGTCACTGACGGGCTACGCTCGCTCATTCTGGAACGCGAAGGCTACGCGGCCAGACTGTTTGATTTCGTGCCGACCGAGCATACGCCCAAAAACACAATGCTGGTCGGCGTTTTTGGAAATGAGAGGCGTGCCGAGATAGCGCACCAGATCGATGAGATAAAACAGGCGTTCGGGATCAGTGATCAACGACTGGAGAGACTATTGCTCGATCGTCGGGATGGAACATCGGCGGCCCGAGGATAAGTGAGCATACCAAGATGAGGTCAAACACGTCGAACTTCGATGATTACGTTGCTGGCCTTCCCGAAGACAGGCGCAGCATCATGCTGGAACTTTACGCGGCGATAAGCAAGAATCTGCCGGCAGGATTTGAGGAAATGATGTGTTATGGCCTCCCGAGCTGGGTCGTTCCGCTCGATCTCTATCCGGCAGGCTATAATTACGATAGCAGCCAACCACTTCCATTCATCAGCATTGCCTCGCCGAAAAGCCACATCGCCGTGTACCACATGGGCATATACTCCTCGGACATGCTCCTTGAATGGTTCCTGGCCGAATGGCCAAAGTATTCATCAAAGAAGCTTGACATGGGTAAGTCCTGTATCAGATTCAAGCGGCCCCCGGATGTGCAGGTGGAGTTGATCGGAAAACTTGCGGCGGCGATGACGCCAGCCGAATGGATCACCGTGTATGAGACCACGAAGCCTCCCCTAAGCTGACCGAACCCGTAGCACGTGAGCGTGCCTAAAGGCGGGTTGGGCCCATTTCCTTGACCAAATAGCCGTAATTACCCTATAATTAACGATTGCTTCTTTGTTGGTATTTTGTAGGGGTGTTGGGTTATGAAACAAGATATTCATCCGAAGTATCAGGAGATCAATGTGATCTGCGCGTGCGGACACTCGTTCAAAACGGGTTCAACGATGTCCGAAGACCTTCACGTAGAAATTTGCTCTGACTGCCATCCGTTCTTTACGGGCAAGCAGAAGTTGGTTGACACTGCGGGACGCGTGGATCGCTTCAAGCGGCGTTATGCCCGCGGCGGGGCCCAGGCCGAGACCGCTTAACGCGTGTTCACTATGGGTTTACACGGACGCCAGTATTAGCTGTTCAAAATTTGACGCCGGCCTTTCGGGCTCCGGTCGCTGAAGGTGTGCGAAGCAACGTGCATTTGCGACAGGTGAGATAAGGTCGGCGTTGGTCCTTTAAATCGCATCAAAACGTGAGAAGAAGCGCGGTCAATGCCGTCAATTGAACCCTATGAAAGCTAAAAACAGCCGAAAACTTCGATTGCTGCACACGGTCTTCGCAATGGAACGCGATCTCATTGTGGGCGGCCAAGCCGTTATGGAAGGCGTTATGATGCGGACGCCGTCGGCATATGCGATTGCGTGCCGCCGGTCGGATGGGGAGATCGTTACGACCGCCGAAAGCCTGCCGAAATGGAGCGACAAGTACAAATGGCTCGGCTGGCCGGTGCTTCGCGGCGGTGCCACCTTGATCCAATCGATGGCTCTCGGTATCAAAGCCCTGAACTTCTCGGCCCGAATCTATGAGGAAGATCTAAAGCAGCAGGAAGAATTGGCGAAACAGGATTCTCCTGTCAGCGAACCTGTTCTCGCTGACGGCACAACGGACGAAAACTTCGCGAAAGCCCCCGCGAAGGTGATCCTGCCAAAGAAGGAAACCGAAGCGGGCCCGAAAAAGATCACACAATCGGCAGGTGCGATCGGGTCGATCATTTTCGCACTCGGCTTCAACATTCTTCTTTTCATCGTCGCCCCGCTTTTGCTGACCAACATTGCTTTTATTGCCGCCGGATGGGCTGAATCGCCGATTCTGGCCGAGGGAGCAGGTTGGCTGGCGACGGCAAAAGCATATATCTGGGAGGCAAAGCCGCATTCGTGGATCGCCTTCAACCTGATCGACGGCGTGATACGGATGTTCTTCTTCGTCGTAATGATCTTTTCGATGTCGTATCTAAAAGATATCCGGCGAGTGTTCGAATATCACGGAGCCGAGCATAAGACGGTCTTTACCTGGGAGAAGGGCCTCGAACTCAGTGTGGCGAATGCGGAAGGACAGCGGCGACAACATCCGCGATGCGGCACGTCCTTTCTGATGGTCGTTATGCTGGTTGCCATCGTCCTTTTTTCAGTGGTCAAGTTCGATGCAATGTGGATGAACCTTGTGGTACGCATTGCTCTTATGCCGCTTGTTGCCGGCCTTTCGTATGAGATCATTCGCTACGCGGCTAAAAAGGAATCGGGTGCGATCTTTAAGATCATGACGCGGCCCGGCCTCTGGCTGCAGAACATAACGACCCAGGAACCCGACGGCGAGCAGCTCGAGGTCGCGATCCGAGCCCTGGATGAATCGCTCAAGCTTGAGCCGCAGACTGCGTAAGAGGTTTGCCCGCGAGATACACAGAGTGTCGCAAACGCGACTCTTTTTTGCGTCATTTCGCCCATTTCGCGGGCCCAAATTTCTATGTTAGAAAAGCTTGCACAGATAGAAAAGACCTTCGAAGAGCTGACCGAGCAGATCTCGTCGCCTGAGATAATGTCGGACATGAAGGCCTATGCCAAGGCGATGAAACAGCATCGCAACCTTGGCATCATCGTCGAAAAGTATCGTGAGGTACGGAAAATGACCGAGGACCTTGCCGGTGCCAGGGAACTTGCCGCGGCCGCAGACGATGACGAGATGAAACAGATGGCGCTTTCCGAGGTTGCCGAGATCGAGGCGAAACTCCCGGAAGCAGAGGAAGAGCTTAAGTTTCTTCTTCTACCGCAAGACCCGAACGACGAAAAGAACGTTATCCTTGAGATCAGGGCCGGAACGGGCGGCGACGAGGCAACGTTGTTCGCCAGCGACATTCTACGGATGTATGCACGGTATGCCGAACGCCAGGGCTGGAAGATGGAGGTTCTCGAGGCTGCGGACACCGGCGTGGGCGGCATCAAGGAAGCCATCGCAATGATCGAAGGCGACCGCGTCTACTCAAAGCTGCGGTATGAATCGGGCGTCCATCGCGTTCAGCGCGTTCCGCAGACTGAGACCCAGGGACGCATTCACACCTCCGCCATCACGGTCGCGATCCTGCCCGAAGCCGAAGAGGTGGACGTGCAGATCAATCAAAATGATCTCCGCATTGACACGTTCTGCTCGTCCGGCCCGGGCGGCCAATCGGTGAACACAACCTATTCGGCTGTTCGGATCACTCATCTGCCGACCGGCGTCGTCGTCTCGATGCAGGATGAAAAATCGCAGATCAAGAATCGCGAGAAGGCAATGCGCGTGCTTCGTGCCCGCCTGCAGGAGATCGAGGAACAAAAACAGCACGACGCACTCTCGGCCGAGCGAAAATCAATGGTCGGCTCGGGTGACCGTTCGGAAAAGATCCGCACATACAATTTTAAGGAAAACCGGGTTACCGACCACCGCATCGGCCTAACCGTACACCAGCTCGACCTTGTGCTTGAGGGCCAACTCGATGAATTCATTGACGCACTGCGGACTCACTATCAAACCGAAAAGTTGAAAGCCGAAGCAGTGACGGCGTAAAATCGCACCGATGCAAACAAGGACTGAAATCCTGCGCGTACTTGAGACGAACCGCGAGAAGATCAGAAGCCTCGGAGTTACGGAACTCGGGGTTTTCGGCTCTGTGGCCCGTGATGAGCAGACCGACGCAAGTGACCTTGACGTATTGGTCGAGCTCAAACAGCATACGTTTGATTCCTACATGAACCTCCTCTTTTTTCTTGAGGATATCTTTGGCCGAAAAGTGGACCTTGTAATGAAGAGTGCGATCAAGCCGAGGATCAAGGATAGAATTCTATCGGAGACGGTCTATGTCGAGGGATTATAGACTCTATCTTGATGACGCCCTTGAGTCTTGCGCAAGGATACAGGCGTTCACCGAGGGGATGGTTTTCGAAGAGTTTGCAGCCGACGCCCGCACTATTGACGCGGTTGTAAGGAACATCGAGATCATCGGCGAAGCTGTGAAGAACGTCCCATCTGAGTGGCTCGAAATGCAGCCGCAGATCGAGTGGAAACAGATCGCCAGGCTTCGCGACATCATCGTTCACCGCTACTTTCGAATCGAGTTGGAAATGGTGTGGCAGATCATACAGGAGCGGATCGGTGAGTTAGGCATTGCTGTCGAATCCATCCTGCTCAAAGTGGAGGACGCCAGTTCCGATTGATGCCTATAACCAAACTTTATTTGATCAGACACGGCCAATCAGCCGGAAACGCCGAAGGGCGTTTCGGCGGTCACGGACCGACGCCGCTTTCCGAACTGGGCCGCCACCAGGCTGAGCTCACGGCCGAATCGCTGGCGAAAGAAGGCATCTCGGCGATCTTTTCGAGCGACCTTGACCGCGCGGTGCAAACGGCCGAGCCGCTCTCAAGGCTGCTGAACATTCCTATCCAGACGACAAAGGCTTTTCGTGAACGCCACGTTGGCGTACTTGAAGGGCTAACGTTCGACGAATCGAAAGCGAGATATCCGCGCGATTATTACGCGCTCATCAACCGAAGCGTCCATCATGTGATAACCGACGGCGAAAGCTACCGTCATCTGCTCCGGCGTGCTACGAACGAACTTTGGGAGATCCTTCGTGATAATCAGGGCAAACGCATCGCCATTTTTTCTCACACCGGTGCCATCTGTTTTATGACGCTGCATCTGATGGGTGCGATACATCGCTCAACAAAACGGACGCCATGGCTCGTGACCTCCAATTGCGGCATCAATCGATTTGAGATACGCGGCCGCCATAACATTCGGGTTCTCGGTATAAACGATACTCGCCACCTCACCGAAATCACGGGCAATGATGCCTTCGCTGCTCGGTAACCGAACATCGTCCTTTGAATTCACTCGATACTTGAATACAATCAGCCCTGCATCGGTCCGAAAACCGACGTGGGAGGAGCCGCTATATGAGACACCGCAGTATTGGGTTTCTTGCCCTTGCCATCATCTCAGCTTTGTTCACCTGTGCCAACGCGCAGGTCGACGAGGTCAGCCAGGCCACCGGGCTCCCGATACCTATCGGCGCACCCGTCATCTATGGCCAGGTTTTTATTCGGAATTTGCCAAGAGGCGAACGACGGCCGGTCATCTTTGTTTATTTGCGCAACAGCGGCATCAACATCGACAAGGTCCAGACGAATGACCAGGGCTTCTATTATTTCCTAAAGAATCCAGGTGATGGCCTTACTCTGGCGTTCGAATTCGACGGCTCGGAGCTTGGTTCGACCATGTTAACTGCTGGCATCAGCAACAGGGTTCGCCGCGATGTCGAATTTGATTGGAATGCGCTGAACGGTGCAGAGGCTCGAAAGAAAGCAGGGACAGTTAACGTCAGCAACCAATACAACCGGACAAATGCGGCAGAAAAGGCGTTTGACGACGCAATGGACCTCGTGAAAGAGAAGAAAGCGACTGAGGCTCTAGCGGCATTCGTCGAGATCGTGGGAAAGGACCCAAAGGACCATGTCGCCTGGTTGATGATCGGCACGATCAACTATTCACAGAACAAGCCAAAGGAGGCCCGCGCGGCCTTTATCAAGGCGATCGAACTCAGCCCAGCGTACTTCCTTGCGCATCTGAACCTTGGCCGCTTGGAGCTTAGCGAACAGAATTATCAGCCAGCGATCGCCAACCTGCTGAAAGCAGTAGAGGAAGAGCCAAACTCCGCGGATGCCAACCATCTGCTCGGCGAAGCCTACCTGCAATCAAAGAAAGGTTCGTTAGCGGTTGGCTATTTGAACAAGGCGATCGAACTCGCACCGGTTGAAAAAGCCGATCTGCATTTGCGCCTTGCTGCCCTATATCACGCCGCGGGCTATAAAAGCCTCGCATCAGCTGAGTACGCTGCCTTCCTGAAAAAGGTGAAGGACTATCCCAAACGCAAGGAACTGGAGAAGTACATTAAGGAAAACCCGCCAAAACCGTAGGCCGCCCGGCGGATCAATACATCGTCCCGATCCCACAAAAAGGGCTGCCCGAACATGTCAGGCAGCCTTGCCAGGTGTGACGCGATCAAAAGTTCGCTAGAACGAATATCGAATTCCGAATTGCATGCGTCTTGGCGTACCTTGGATATCGGTATAGACCTTACCAAAGTTCCCCGCCGCCGGACGTGTTTCCGGGTCTTGCGGAAGGCCCCAAGAACTACGCGTCAGGTTGGTAACAGCAAAGTATTGAGTGTTCGTGACGTTGAAAACCTCCCAGCGGAGCTGGAACTTATGATTTTCATTCCACGGCATCGTTATGGATTTCGACAAACCAAGGTCAAGGGTCTGGTAACCCGGGGTCCTCAGTTGGTTCCGGCCTCCAGTTTCACCCGGACGAGCGTTGCGGAACGAATTGAACGCAGCCTGTGGATCTGCAAAGATGTTTTGCGTATCCCGATAGACACCATACTCGATGTCGCGGATAAGGGTGCCTGCAGACTGCACGTTCCAGTTTGTCGCCCACTGAGCCTGATCGAATGGAAGTGTCAGCGGTCGGCCGGTGTTCCAGCGATAGATGCCCGAAAGCGACCACCCGCCTACAAACGCATCAGCCCATTTGTTCATGTCGCGGAAAAAGCTGCGACCGCGGCCGATCGGAAGCGTAAACATAAAGTTGGCATTGACCACGTGTTTAGTGTCGAAATCCGAGAGGGCATAGCTGTCCTGGGGTCGAAGCGGATTAAGGAGGAACTGTCCTCCGTATGATCCATCGGTCTGAAGGCCTGAGATGTCGTCAAGCGATTTCGAGAACGTGTAGTTGATACCATAACTTAGCGTATCGCCCAATCTCTGACGGAGCGTGAACGTGCCGCCATGATAGTCCGACTTACCGAACGTACCGTAGGCCGAAAATGCCGCGTACTGCGGGTGGAAGAACATATTCGGGTATATGCCATAATCATCTATCAACGCCTGTACGTACGTCCAATCAAGAATGTCGTAGCCGTCCCGGGCGACCAACAGATAGACTGACTGGGTCGAGGTCATGCTGGGATCGCCCCAGAAATCCGCACCCAAATTTGGGAACAGATTCTCAAAATAAGGGATCGTCTGCACATTGGCCAATGGGGTGTCGGCTGCACGCGCGTCATGAAGCATTCCAGCGGCCGTGTACCAATCAACTCCCGACTGGGGATCAACTAGATCGTTGAGCGCCATGACATCGCGCGTTCCAAATAGCTTCCGTGCCTTCCGGCCGATGTAAGACGCTTCAAAATACATCCCTTTCGGAAGCTGTCTCCCCCAGGAGAAATTCCACGAATAATTGACCGGCGATACGATCGTTGAGTCTAACGAGGTTTCTATTCGCTGAGCCTCATCGGCTGGAGTCTCAAAACGCTGTATCGGCGTCGCAAGGCCGGGCAACGAGCGAACGTCCTGGTCAAAACCCGTAAAAAGTGGTCCAAGCCGGTCAGTGACATTGTAGGTATTTGCCGCGATCTCGCTTGTCGATGTGAAGCCGATCGTGGAAAGCCCGTCAAAGTTCACGGCAAGCTGGCCACCTACGTGATCGTTGGAGATGCCAAACCCGCCTCGGAACACTGACTCCCCGTTCTTACCAAGGATCGCACCAAGCCAACCGCCCTTGATATTTGGCGACCATGCCGCCGCGAATCGAGGCTGAAAGTCATTCCAATCCATCTTGTAAAAACCCGGGCCCTTGTTTGCCGGACCACCAAGCTCGAATTGAACAAGTTCGTTGTCTGGAAGACCTAGGGCAGCCGAAGCCTTTCGTCGTTCAAAGATATCGCCAAGCGGTACGTCCGGTACGACCTGGAAACCGTTCTTCTCGTAAATCGGCCTGCTAAGTGAATAACGCAGTCCGAGTGTTAGGGTCAGTGTGGGATGGATCTTCCAGACATCCTGAACGTAGGTGTCGTATTCTTCTGTAGCAAAGCTCCGATCCGCTGGTGTCCCGGCAGGCAATATCGAACCGTCCCGATCGAACGTAAAGCTTGCGCCATAAGAGGTGAACCGTCCGATGAGCGCCGTTGCCGCAGCCTGTACGGAGGCAATGTCGCCGCCGTCGATGTTGTACCCGGCCGCTTCGAACTGGGTGTCGATAACCGCCCCCGAAAAGTCGTAGAAGGAGGGGTTCGTCAGCGCATAATCAAAAGCGTTGGCAAAACTGACCCGGTTGTTCCGAATGATCCTCACGTTACCGCCGAATTGCCACGTATGATCGCCCTTGATCCACGTAAAATCGTCGGTAAAGTTCTGAACAGGCGTAACGCGGCTTGTCGTTCGCGAGGCGTCAAATGGAGAGAACACAAATCGGAACCAAATGTCGTTGGCCGATGAGTCTCCTTGTGAACTAAACGCTTGTCGCGTCAACCCATACCGGAAATTGTTCACCATATTACTGGAAATGGTCCAGTTATGGCCGATCGCCAATCCGCTGGGGTGGCTCCATAGGGAGGTTGCCGGCGTGTCCGGGAAGCGAGACGTGTTCGCACTATTATCCCATTGATAATTACCCCGGAAAAAGATCTGCTGGTCGTCACGAATGTTCCAGTCGAGTCGGACGATATGAGTATTCTCCTTATCCGTTGTAGGAGCGTTGAAGAAGAAGCCGCCGGTGTTCAGTCCGTCGCCGTCATTAAGGGAGTTAGAGGCATATCGGCCTGCGGCATCAGCAAGCACGTTAACCGCGACCGGATTAATTCCGGCCTGCGGAAAAATGGTATTTCGGAGTTCGTTGATGCCAACACTGCACGTTCCGGCCACACAACTCGGCCCGGTACCGTGGAACACGATCGTGCCCTGCCCAAGATGAGCAAGGGGCACCACCTGTGAGACCAATTCTTCCTGCTTCTGAAACTGGCCCTCATAGGAATAGAAGAAGAAAAGCTTGTCCTTGACGATCGGGCCTCCGATCGCTCCGCCGTAAACGTCTCGTGAGAGACTCGGCCGTTCCAATCCAGCCAAATTATTGAAGAAATTATTTGCCGAACCAAAGGTAGGGCGCTTGAAATAAAAGACTGCACCGTTGAACTCGTTGGTCCCACTTTTTGTGATCAGAGAGACCTGAGCACCCGATGAGCGGCCCTGGTTCGCATTTGCACCAACAGTGGTGATACGAAATTCTTCGACCGATTCGGTTGTCGCCCTGAGGGCTGAGCCCTGTGACACGTCAAACGATCCTGAACGCCCACCGGTCTGCTGATCGTTAATGTCAACGCCATCCAGCGTGATGTTCGCCTGATCGCTGCGGCCCCCCGCGACATAGCCGTCACGGGTTACTCCGGGCTGCAATGCAAGAAGATCATTGACACGGCGGAGATCAGTGGGAAGCTGAGTGATCTGCTGGGAAACGATAGTATTTCCCATCGTCGCGTCCGTCGTGTTGATAATAGAGTCGATCGATCCCGTCGTCACCGTGACCGTAGCCGAAACATCTCCCGCTTCGAGAACAGGATCAAAAGTTGAAACTGTATCGACCAAGAGCTTCAACTCGGCGTTGACCAGCTTCTTAAACCCTGAAGCCGCTACTTCAAGGCGGTACGTTGCCGGTGGGACCAAGGGGAAACTGAACGACCCGTCCGCATTCGATGTAGCGGTTCGTACAAATCCCGTTGCTTGGCTAGAGAGAGTCAGCGTTGCTCCAGCGACGACGGCACCATTCGAATCGCGAACGGTCCCAGTCATGCCGGACGTGCCGGATTGGGCAAATGCGCCGCCGACCGCAAACAGTGAAATCAATATACTCGCAAAGGTCACAAGGACCTTCATCCTAAACAGGCAAAAATTCATAGCTCCTCCTCTAAGCTGTACAGAACTTCAAAAAACGCCGCAATAGACCACGCATTTTGCGTTCCAAAATTATCCGCGTCCCTAAAGGCCAGAAAACACATAGGTTAGTCCATCTAGGGAAACATGCCGCCTGCTGCAACATATATTTTTTGAAATCGAATTTATTTTTTTGGAGATTACCGTCTTGAGATTATACACCCTTTTGCCGCCTTAACAAGGATTGCACCGACTTCGCCGCGGTAGCACCCATTCCTGCCGCCCCAATGATCGTGGGTGCCACGGACGTACAAATATCTCCTGCAGCGAAAACCCCTTCGAGAATCGTTTGCCCGTCGCGATCGGTTTCAACATATCCCTTCTGATCGGTCGTGGACCGATCGCTGACCAATTGTGAGTTTGGTTCAACACCGATCCTCGCGAGTACGACGTCGGCCCTAAGCACCGCAATTTCTCCGGTCGCCTGGTCGATTACTTCAACGGATTCGACACGGTCAGAACCATTGATCCTGCTCACACGCGAATTGACAAGGAATTTGATCGACTCTAACTTGCGTGCCCGTTCCAAAAACTCGTCACGGGCCGTGAACGTTTCCCTCCGATGGATAACATAAACCTCTGTGGCCCGATCAGATAGGATCAATGCATTTTCGAGGGCCGCATCGCCGCCGCCGATGATCACCGCCGTTTTGCCACGCACGAATTCCTTGTCGCGCGAGCCAGATTCGATGATACCTTTGCCTCTGAATTCGTCCTCACCAGGGATGTTGAGTTTCCGGCGGCGGACACCGGTGGCGACAATTATCGAGCGAGCGGAGTATTCCTGTCCGTCGGCAGTTGCGACCGTCATTCGTTCGGCATCAATGTTGACGACATCGGTCGCGAGACGAATGTCAACGTCGTAGCTAATGGCGGTTTCGAGAAAACGATCACGGAGTTCCCGACCGTTCTCGGCTCTAAGCCCGGGGTAGTTTGTGATCGGATTGTAGACGCTGAGCAATTGGCCGCCTGGCTCAGCCTCTTTTTCAAGAACGACCGCGCGTAACCCGAGGTCATTGCACCACATTACGGCCGAGATTCCGGCCGGCCCCGCTCCTATGATCACAACGTCAAGGTCGGTGTTCAGTTCGGCCATAACCCAGACTAACCTATACAGATTCTTGCAGTTTTTGTCATCGCGAATTACCAAATTTTGTCACTAACGACGGGGAAAATCAATCCCTGGGCCGGATATCTCCCTGATCCAACATTTGCGTAAGTCATCTGTTATCAACGTTCTACCCTATTTCGGTGCAATCGTCCAAAAAGCTGTGGTTTGGCATTCCTTTTGCTTATTGACGGGGCTTCGCGCCTGTCCACTTGCTTCAGGCCCTAGGCCCGAATTCCCTCAAAACCCGCTTTATCAGCTCCGATTCAAACCATATGAGACTAGAACTCGAACAGGACCAAGCCCATTTGGGTTATGCCGGTGACGCGACCGCCGATGCGGCCGTTGAGAACCAGGCAGCCGCCGCAAATTTCTTGCGTGATGGCATAAGGGCCGCACAAAGCGGAAATCGGGCCGCTGCTCGCACGGCCTTGCTGCGGGCGGCCGAACTCGACCCGCAAAATGAAAGTGCTTGGATGTGGCTTTCGTCCATTAGCGAATTCCCAGAGGAGCTGTTGGCATTCCTTACAAATGTTCTGGACATAAATCCGAGCAATGCCAGGGCGCTTGAATGGTCGGCCGCGACCAGATCCCTACTCGCAAAAAACCTGATCCAGCGCGGGATCGATGCGGCTGAGGCAAACCAAAACGACCTGGCAGCACAGCATTTTAACCAGGCCCTTGAATATGACGAAAAGAACTCGATGGCCTGGCTCTGGCTCGCCTCATTGTGTGAGTCGGCCGAAGGCAAGCTTTCGTATCTCGAAAAGGCACTCGAATTCGAACCCGAGAACGAAACCGCAAAGGCTGGATATCAGGCCGCGAAAAACAGTATTCGAGAAGGGCTTCTTGCCGAAGCCCGGGCCGCCGCAGTAGGCGGTGACAGCCAATCAGCCAATGAATTGCTCGACGCAGTGATCGCAGAAGAACCGGATGCCGAGGATGCATGGGTGCTCAAGTCGCACATCGCCGTCGGTTTCGAAGAAAAGATCGCCGCATTCGAACGAGTACTTGAGATAAACTCCGAGAACAAGGTCGCACGTGCCGGCCTCGAATCGCTCACGGCGATCATGGATGCGGTCGGGGTCAGTTCACAGAAAGCGGAAGCGGAAGATGAACAAGCTGATGCTGAGCCGGTCGTCGAGGCCGAAGCAGTCGAGTTCGAGTCTTCGGTTCCCGAACCGGTCGTCGGGGAGAATACAGGCGAGATGTCAGCGAACCTCGAGGCTGCCGCCTTTGAACCCGATTCGATCAATGGCATATCGGACCCCGATCCCGTCGAAGGATCAAGTGTTCCACCGTCCTCGGCGTTCGACAGTATTGCCGAACCGCCCATCGTTGACCGAAACGGCACGATGCTGATGACGGTTTCCGACCTTGGCTTTGCACTCGACGACCTGGTCGAAGTGACCAACGGCCTTGTCGGATCGGAACCGGACGCGGGCCGGGGACCCGATGTCGATCCCGAAATGGAAGACGCTAGTGCTGGTGCCGCCGAGCCGATAGAAGCCGAGGTTTTTGCGGCCGAACCGGAAGAGATCACTTACGAATTGGATCCGGAAACGCTTGATGATGCCGCTAACGAGCAAGTTGTCGAATCCGGCGATGATGCAGGCCAGCTATTCGTCCAACCGGAGGCGACCAATGAACCTGTGTCCGACACCACGGAAGAGCTTGCATGCGAGACGCCCGAATTCGAAGATCATGCCATATCCGCACCCGGCGGGAATCCTTTCGACTCCGAGGCCTTCAGAAACGAGCCTTCGATATACCAAACGGTTGTCTCCGAAGTGCCCGAAACCTGCCGATCCGCGGACGCACCTGACCGCGATCCGGCCGACGTGCCTCTCGTAGGGACATTCTTCAACATTCCGTTCGACACGACGCAATATGCAGGGACCATCCCGATGCCCGAAAGCAGCATCGACCCTGTCGTGCCTCAACAGCCAACCGGATTTGAAACAAGAATAGCAGCTACGGCCGACCAAACGCAGCCTTCGAGCTCAACCAAGGCGTGCCCGTTCTGTCAAACGGAGAACGACGCCCAGGCGATCGCGTGCAATACATGTCTGGCCGTGCTCACGCTTGCAGACCTGGAACTGATCCTCGCCAACCACCACGCCGACAAAGCCGTTCTAAGCAAAGCCGTCGCTGAGATGGAGGCTAAGAAAAGCGGCGGTGAACTCAGTGAGTCAGAGTTGGTTACGCTTGGGATCGGCCATCTGAATCTGCGCAATTTCCAGGAAGGCTACGAAAACCTTCAGGAAGCGGCGCAGCGAAACCCGGACAACTTCGTTCTCACCAGTCAGGCAAATGCCCTGCTGATCCGCCTCGAAGAGATAAGGCAGCAGACAGAAGCCCAAAATGGAATGGTCAAGGGCAAAACGATCGTTGTCGTTGACGACAGCCCAACGGTGCGCAAGCTTATCGCCGGCAAACTCGAGAAATCAGGCCACGAAGTGCATTGTTTCGGAGACGGCATTGAAGTTATGGACCGCCTTTCGACGCTTCGGGCCGACCTGATCCTGCTCGACATTACGATGCCCAAAATGGATGGATATCAGGTTTGCAAACTGATCCGAAATGACGCCGCGTCAAAAGATACGCCTGTCGTAATGATCTCTGGCAAGGACGGATTCTTCGACAAGGTGCGCGGCCGGATGGCAGGGTGTTCCGGCTATATCACAAAACCATTTGGCCCGGAAACCCTGATGAAGGCGGTCGAATCCTATCTTGGCCCCGACGCCTGATCCCTCTCAACGCGAAAAAATGCACCGGATTGACGGAGAATCACTTGATCTCTCGAATTTTAGCTGCGGGCAAAGATCGGACTCTGATGTCGAGAAGTTCGTCTCTTTTGAACTCGGCGGCGAACTTTGCTGTGTGCCTGCACGCGGTGTAGCCGAGGTAGTTCAGTCATTCGCGGCCGCTCCTCTGCCAAATTCGCCGGCGTGGCTGCTTGGCCTCGGGGCGCTTCGAGGTGAGCCATTGGCCGTTATCGACCCGCGGATCATAGGCGAGCCGGCGCGGGATCGCGGCGGGAAGGCCAAGATACTCGTATTCAAGAACCGTCCGGACGAAGCCCAGTTCGCACTCCCTGTCGATTCCCTTCACGAAATGATCTCCGTGCCGACCGAGGAGGTTCTCCAGGCCGCGGCTGACGGTCTTCCGATCGAAATGGACCACGATGGCCGCCCCGTCAGGTTCATCGATCATGACCGACTGTTTGACGGCCTTTGCGCCGGTTCGCGCTGAACAGGCAAATACCCCGTATGGAACGACGATCGCCAGATTCGCGACAATACACGCTCAGGGGAAAGCTCTGGATGATGGTCATACTGCTCGGTGCGGTAAACGGCGTGTGCGGCGGTGCGATCTTCCTGGTCTCGTCCTTGCTTAGCAGCGCCGCATGGATACCCGTGCTTGTCACCGTCGTTGTTTCGACCCTGACCACCGTTGGCTTTGCGTGGCTGATCTCAAATGATGTTCTGCGGCCGCTGGACCGGCTGAACCTATTGGCCCAGAGCATCGAGCGCAGCCCCGGAATGTCTGTGCCGCAGACGACGGGAGCCGTTGAGACCGATGATCTGCTCCATACGATCAGCCGTGCATCGCGTCAATTGACGAACTTTGTTGATCTGATGGACGAGGTAACGTCCGGCAACACCAAGATCGCACTTGACCCGCTTGAGCACTCAGACCGGCTTAGCGAGAGTTTTCGCAAGCTGGTCGCCAAAGTTACCGATTCGATCGATGCAAAAGCCGAACTCGATCGATTGCAGCGTGCCGTCGACCAGATCTCCTCCGAGCTCGCCGGGCTGCAAAGAGGTGAAGCGGTCAAGGTCAAGAATGAATTCGAGGGCACAAGGACGATCACAGATGCGCTTCGTTTCCTGATCGAGCGACACGCCGGCATCTCTCGCGTCGTTGGATCGAATGCAAGTGAACTCAGATCCCTTCTTTCTGAGGTACGCGGCCGTGTCGCTACGGCGCTGGACAAAGAAACTGCCTGCGACCGCCTGCTCAAGAAACTATCTACCGGGTTCACCGAATCGGCGACCGATGCCGAGCGGGCCATCGGGGACCTTACGATGTCGTTGTCGGCAGTCACCGATGTATTGGCCGAATTGGACCTCTCAGTATCGCCCGAAGAGGATGCAAAACAGCAGGCCGCTATCCGGCGGCAGTTCGATGCTGCGATCCACAAACTTCGCGGGGTAGGCGAGCAATCGTTGGCGATAACCCACGTTGCTCGGGCGGTCCAGGATCTCGCCAAAAGATCCAGCATGATCGCATTGAACTCATCTATCCAGGCGAACGAAGAAGATTCCGCTGGGCTTGCGGCGCTCACCCAGGAGATCGCATCGCTCTCCGAACGGGCTGAGAAAGCAAATAAAGCGATAGCAGGAATTGGCGATTCGATCGTCCGTGATGTGAACGAGGCGAACGCATCGATCAACTGGCTCACGAGCGAAGTGGCCAAGCTCCGTGCCCGGACAACCAAGGCGGAAGAATCGCTGGCAATGGTTTGCGGATCGATCGTCCCGCTGACAGAGGCCGGCACCCGGGTAGAAGCAGAAAGGCCCGGCCGTGCGAAGCGTTCTGAACAAGTCGCCCGAATGCTTGAAGACTGCGGAGTTCGTTCCGAAGACACGATCTCTGAGCTGAGGGCGTGTGATGCCGCATTTACGACGTTTCAGGAGCCGCTTGAAGCTATTCGAGAGGCCGTCGGAAGCGGAAGGCAGGTTCTCACCCCGATCACGAATGGCAAACCGGGAGGGGCGAACAATGGAAGCCCGGAAACGCATTCGCCGTCGCGCCAACCGATGATGCTCGCCGAGGAGAAATAGACCGAAATGGAAAACCCGCACTGGAGTTTAGCCTCAAAAGCCGCGTCGGTAATGGCCTGCCTTCTTCTTGTCGCCGGGTCAACGCTCGTCACGGCCGCCTATCTTGATCTCGGCGCAAGCCTCTCGGTCGGCCTCGTCACCACGCTAGCCGCCGCCGTGACAGCGATCTTTTCCCTGGTCGCATCGCAATTTGAGAATGCGAGGCTTGTACGACGGCAGCAGCAGGCCGTTGAAGCAGCGAATCTTCTGTCGCAGGGCGTGCTGCTTGAGAACGGCCCCGAGACGGAACTTCTCTCCTCGCTGCTTACTGCCTCCGACTATCTCAAAGAGAGAGCGCGGCTGGCCCGCGCCATCGCCGACGGCAGCGCAAACGACAACTTTTCACCCCTTTCGGATGCTGATGTACTCGGATGCGCGATGCGGGACCTGATCGTTAGCCGCCGCCGTTCGATCGATACTGAGGACGCCCGTGAACGGCTGCACGATTCAGTAGTAAAGCTCCTCGACGACGTTTCCGGAATTTCTGAGGGCGATCTGACCGTTCGTGCCGAGGTTGGCTCAGACGTGACAGGCGCCGTCGCCGATGCGTTCAACGGAATGACCGAAAACCTTCGCCGGCTGATCCGGCAGGTCAAGTACATCACCAAGCAAGTCGGCACTTCGGCCGGCTCGATAAGCGAGACGACCGACCAACTCGAGCGCGGAAGCGGCGTTCAGGCCTCTCAGATATCAAAAACCACTCTTGCGATCACAAAGATGGCCTCTCAGATCCAGGAAGTATCGCAAAATGCCGAGTTGTCATCGAAGGTCGCGTCCGATTCGCTCAGCAAAGCTCGTTCAGGCGCAAAAGCGGCGGCCGATAACATCAACGCAATGCGGTGCGTGCGCAAGCAGGTTCAGGAAACATCGAAGCGGGTCAAGCGGCTAGGTGAAAGGTCACAGGAGATCGGCCAGATCGTCGCGTTGATCGACGAACTTTCGGACCGTACAAGCTTGCTCGCCCTCAACGCCTCGCTCCAGGCAGCGTCGGCCGGTGAAGCCGGTGTGGCATTCGCATCCGTCGCCGAAGAGGTCGAAAGGCTTGCCGAGCGCTCCAATCGGCTGACGCGTCAGATCTCGTCGCTCACGCAAACGATAAGCGTCGAAACAAAGGATGTCGTTGCTTCGATGGAAGACACGATCCGCGAGGTCGTGGTCGGGTCCGCGCTTGCCGAGCGGGCCGGGCAATCACTCGGATCGATCGAGGCCACGTCAGCGAAGCTTGCGGACCTGCTCAGATCGATCTCCGATTCGTCGAAGGTCCAGGCAAAAAGCGCTGAAGATATTTCGGGTGCGATGGCCAGCATATCGCAGGTGACCGAGATCGTTGAGGTTGGTTCGAGGCGGGCCGCCGAATCGGTTAGGTCGCTTGTAGGGCTTTCAGAAGATCTGGAGGCCTCGGTCTCGCCCTTCAAACTTCCGGTCGAGGCAATACCGCATACAAACGGCGCTGCAGGGCAAAATTCATTCCTAATTCACTGATCCGCTGAGTTCCCACTACGATGGAATCAAGCCAAACCATTGCATTTATTGACGAGGCCGAACTCCAGCTTCGAACGATTCGAAACGGGATACTCGTTAGCCGCCAGGAAGCTCAACCCGCGACGATCCATTGGACCGCCGCGATAGCCGGACTTCGCGAAAAAGCAGTCCGCCTGGAACTGGCGAATATTGCAGTTGTCCTCGAAGCGGTTGAATCCGGGTTTGGCGAACTTTTCGCTCCGGGCCTACCGATAACTGAAGCCATGGCCGGTTCTATGCTTGATCTCATAGCCCATGCCGAAGCCGAAGTGGTAAAACTGCGCTTTGCACAGGATGACCGCGACCTGGGAAGCTTCGTTGACGAATCGTTCGAATGTCTTATCGGGCCTGCTGACCTGGAAGCACCTACCCAGGTCGAGACCGGATCCGATGATGCCGAGGACGAATTCGAACCGGATGCCGAAATGCTCGAGATCTTCGCGATGGAAGCGGAAGAACTTCTGGCGAATATTGAGGCGAACCTCGCCAGGTTGTCTTCGTCGCCGTCCGACCGAGATGCCCTTTGGGAGGTTCGTCGTCACGCACACACTTTCAAGGGTGCGGCAGGCATAATTGGCCTCAAGAAACCGTCAAAACTTGCTCATCGCATTGAAGATCTCCTCGATCATTTGGCGCAGGAAGAGATCATTCCTGATCAGCCGATACTCGAACTCATCGCCGCAGCGACCGATCGCCTTCGGGCGATCACCGGCGGAGACGCTACGCCCGGCGCCGACGCGCGAACGACTGCAGTTTACGAGACCTTCGACAAGGTCATGGCATCCTTGACCCATGGCCCGCTACCCGTGGTCCCCGAATCCGAGCCAAAGGCCGAAGGATCACGGCCTGCTGAGAGTTCGAATCCGCCGATACAGGAAGCCACATCAGTGCGAAGGCCGATCGTTCGCGTCTCGATAGGCCGACTGGACAACCTGGTTCGTGTCGTTCGCGACCTCGTGGTGAGTCGTTCGGCGGTCGAACAGCGCTTGGCTGGACTTGAAGCCCAACTTGAGGCATTAGGCAAGACAACGCGGCGGCTGCAATCCGCACACGCAAAGTTAGAGAATGATCATGAGGCATCGATGCTCCGTTCGTTTGTCCCAAGCTTATTCTCGCGACCGGGAACGTACGTCGGCGGCGGTGAGGCCTCAAGTGACACTGCAGACACTGATCGGTTTGACGCGCTCGAGTTCGACCGTTACACCGATTTTCACGAAAGCACGCGGGAACTTTCCGAGGCGATCCAGGATTGCTTCTCGCTCGGAACTTCGCTTGAGGCACTGAAGGCCTCGCTCGAGACGGTCATAGAGGATCAACGCCGGCTGATCGAAGAGACCCAGGAAAAAGTGATCCAGATCCGCCTTATCAAATTCGAGTCGCTTGCAACGCGGCTTGAGCGGGCAGTGCGGATCACCTGCGAAGAAGAACACAAGAAGGCCGATGTTGTACTTGAGAACCCGCACATCGAACTCGACACCGATGTTCTCGATTCGCTTGTCGAGCCGCTTATTCATTTGATCCGAAACGCGGTCGTGCACGGGATCGAAATGCCCGAAACACGCCGCCTGCTTGGCAAACCGGAAGCGGGCCGAATAACCATCCGAGTTTCAGACCAGGAAACGCACATTGAGCTCAAGGTTTCGGATGACGGCCGCGGGATCGATGCGGCAGCTCTCAGGAACAGGGCAATTGAAACGGGAATGCTGCGGCATGATGTTGATCCGGCCGGTGAGCTAATGCATTTGTTGACGCTTCCGGGCTTGACGACCGCCGAAAGGCTTACGATGAGTGCCGGCCGCGGCGTTGGAATGGGGATCGTAAAAGAAAGTGTTGCCGCTCGGGGCGGAACCCTTTCCGTCGAGACCGCTCTTCAGCTCGGCACTTCCTTCACTATCAAGGTTCCGCTTGCATTCGCCGTAACCCAAGCCCTCCTCGTCAGGAGTGAGCGGCGATTGGCTGCAGTTCCCTTCAAGGTCGTGAAACGCGTCATTGAGATCTCACCTGAAGACCTGCGCCGCGACGGACAGATGACGACCCTCGAAACCGCATCGGGCCTGTACACGGTCTATCAACTGGGCGATCTTTTTCCGCCGAGGCCGCACGAGATGTCCGGGCCGCTCAATGTCCTGCTGATAGAGACGGACAGCGAGCGTTTTGCCTTGGTGGTCGATGAAATATTGAGAACCGAGGAGGTTGCCGTCAAGCCGCTCGGCAAACCACTCGACCGGATCGCAGGCGTTTTGGGCGCTGCCGTACTTGGTAACGGCGAGGTCGCTCCTGTGCTTGATGTGTCGTACTTCGCGAACAGCCGGCCGCGCATGAGGCCAGCGAAACCGGCGAAGCCAGAGCCGGTCGAGAAGAAGACCATTGTTCTTGTTGTGGATGACAGCCCGAGTGTTCGACATATGACGTCGAAAGCCGTTAAGAGCGCCGGTTGGACGGCACTCGCGGCAAAGGACGGCATCGAGGCGCTTGAGATATTGAACGGCGATCAGTTACCGGATGTCATCCTGACCGATGTTGAAATGCCGCGAATGGACGGCTATGAGCTTGCCGCCGCTCTAAGATCGCACGAGACGTTCTGCGACATTCCGCTGATCTTTATCACATCGCGGGCTGGAGAGAAGCATCGCGAGAAGGCAGCGGAACTTGGCGTGAAAGAATATTTGACCAAACCGTTTCTCGACGGAGAATTGGTCGACACGGTCGAGCGGCTTACCGAGCCGGCGGTGCGTGCCTAGGTCCCCAAACTCATTTTGCGGGCGGTTTGCTAGGCCGGATCTCAACCTTGCTGGGAAGCGCTCGCGGATCCATACGCAACAACCCCATCACCACCTCTGCAATATCCTCGGGCTGAAGCTGCCACGCGTTCTCGCTGCTCGGCGAATCGCCGCCGAAATGCGTGTTCACGCTGCCGGGGCAGACATAGCTTACCTTGATATTGTCCTGCCGAACCTCCTGCATCAGTGCTTCCGAGAATCCGTTCAACGCAAATTTTGACGCGTTATAGGCGGCCATTCGCGGATGCGGATTTTGGCCCGCAAGCGACGAGATATTGATAATGTAACCGCCGCCCCGCTTCTTCAGACATGGTATGGCGTGGTGGCACGCATAAAAAACGCCGAACAGGTTCGTTTCCAGCGTCTGCCTGAATTCCGCCGCGGTCGTTTCCTCCACAGTTTTCCCAAAATAGCCGACTCCGGCATTGTTCACAACGATATCGACACCGCCAAAGCTCTCTGCGCAATGCTCGAACATCGTTTGAACATGCGCTTCGTTCCGCACATCGCATGATACGGCCTCGACCTTCCCAAGCTTGAGAAGTTTCTCAGCCGCCGCCTGCACAGCATCGCGCCCGCGCCCGCAGATCAAAACGCCTGCACCTTCCTTGATCAATGCTTCCGCAATGGCAAAACCGATGCCTTTTGTTCCGCCGGTAACAACGGCCGTTTTTCCAGAAATTCTCATTTCAAAACCTTTTCGACCGTGCCTCTGCAAAAGGGTTCCTTCCTGGCATCTCGCGCTTATTGGTCTCCAGTTCGGGGGACCTTTTCCGGTCAAGTTCGACCCAGATGATCGTAATGCCGCCCGAATCGTGCTTTCTGATTATCCTGAATGCAACAATTACGTCGGCGCGCTCATCAAGTTCTAGTTCGTCATAGACGACTCCACCTACAGACCGGGCTACCGTGCCCCGATATGCGATCGACCTCAATACGTAGGTCATGTTCTCGACTGCCTTCACACCGGACGCGTAATAAAACCCGTCCTGCTCGATCCCTGCGCGAAAACGCTCTGTCATGTCGGCCGCCGCCGCGGCCGTCGTCGGCGGCTCGATTAACGATAGAAATGGTACGCCGGCGGTATTCAACCGGATCTCTTCAAGCGGTAAATCGCCTACTCCGCCAAAGATGGCTTGTTGGCAAATTCCAGGGCTCGAGAATGAATCCGCATCGAACCGCAGATCCGCGAGACGGCCTATCCGATAGCTCCGTTCCCGAAATGAGAAATCGGAACCGTGGCCCGGCAAGGTGTATTCCAGGCACCGATCCGAGACCTTCAGGACTCTGGTCGAATCACCACAAGCTGCGTAGGGTTCAAGACGAACAATACCGGTATTCCTTCGTTTCAGAAACGAGGAATACTTCTTCAGGTCCTCATCGAGCGGACGGAGTTTCTTAAGTTCGCTAGAGCTCGGTTTTCTATAGAGCTCATGAATATCGAGTGCGGTCTTTTTCGAAACGGTGCCGCCATTCTTCAGGTCGGAGATGTCGCGAAGCCTCTGAGAATGCGTCTGCATCTCTCGCTGCCGTTCATCCATCAATGCCCGCTGTCGGCGAATCTCCGCCTCAGGATTCGGCGTCGGCTGAGTCTGTGTCTGGCCGAAGACCGAGACTCCGAAAACGAAGAAAAATAGGTAAATGGGTATCCCTCGCATCTTCGTTACATATTCGGAGTCACTGGTTGAGTATTACCCTTAGACTCTCATTCACGATCTTTGGGTTGGCTTTGCCTTGCGAAGCTCGCATAACCTGACCGACGAAGAAGCCGAAGAGCTTTTCGTTACCCGCCCGATACGCAGCGACTTGGCCTTCGTTGGCGGCGATCACATCGGCAACGATGCGTTCGATCTCGCTTGTGTCCGAGATCTGCTCAAAGCCTTTTTCCTTGATCACCGCAGCCGCAGTCTTGCCGGAGTCGAACATCTCGACCAATACTTCCTTGGCCTGATTGTTATTGATCGCTCCTGCATCGAGCGTTTTTATCAACTCACCGAGTTCTCCTGCTGCGACCGGGCTTTCTGAGGCTGTTTTCCCTGCGTTGTTGAGTTCACGCTGAAGTTCGGACAAAAGGAAGTTTGCGGTCACTCGCGGATCGCCGGAAACGCGCGTTGCAGATTCATAATACTCAGCAAGGGCCTGATCTCCGACCAATTGCGACGCGTCGGTGAACGAGAGCGAATAGTCCCGAATGAACCGGTCCCGCATCGCGTCCGGCAATTCCGGCATCGCCCGACGGACCTTATCGATAAACTCGTGCGACACTTTTAACGGCTGCAGGTCAGGCTCCGGAAAATACCGGTAATCATGTGCGTCCTCCTTCGAGCGCATCACGCGCGTGCACTGGTTCTTTTCGTCCCAAAGCCGTGTTTCCTGATTTACCGCTTCGCCCTTCTCATGGGCCTCGACCTGACGTGCGATCTCAAATTCGATCGCCTTTTGCATGAACCGGACCGAGTTCAGATTTTTTAATTCCGACTTGTTCCGAAAGCTTGTCTCGCCGATCTTGCGGACGGAAACATTCGCCTCGCACCGGAGGTTCCCCTTTTCCATATCCGCGTCGCTCGCTCCGACCCATCGAAGAACACTGCGCACATGGTTCACATAGTCGTAAGCCTGCCAGGAAGAACGAAAATCCGGTGCGGTCACGATCTCGCCAAGCGGCGTACCGGCACGGTTAAGATCGACGTACGAGTATTTATCGACATCGGGCAGCCCTTCATGCACATTCTTGCCGGCGTCTTCTTCAAGGTGCATCCGTTCAATGCGGATCGTCATCGGCTTCCATTCCACGGCACGGCCCTGATCGTCACGTTCCGAGGTCATTATCGTGAGCGTGCCGTTTGCCGAGAACGGCTTGTCGTATTGCGATATCTGATAGCCCTTTGGCAGGTCTGGATAAAAATAGTTCTTGCGGGCGAAGATCGAGCGCTGGTTGATCGTCGCGCCTACCGCCAGGCCGAGGCGCACCGCCTTCTCCACCGCGGCGGCGTTGAGCACCGGCAGCACGCCGGGCAGCGCCACGTCGATGTCGCAGGCCTGCGCGTTCGGCTCGGCGCCGAACGCCGTCGAGGCGCCGGAGAAGATCTTCGAG
>WBZY01000348.1_pt1 | contig 36165 bp, 33 predicted proteins | sample 5204191 | NCBI WGS metagenome assembly WBZY01 (sample SAMN12344363, study PRJNA552823) | activated sludge metagenome | biome: Activated sludge suspended growth; feature: Anammox Sidestream; material: Wastewater; isolation source: activated sludge from anammox sidestream of wastewater treatment...
GTTGAACGTCATGGCGGCTCTCTCTTGGGTTTAACCTAAAATTTCATTGAGTAGTTTTTGTTTTAACTTCTTCAAAGTTTCTTTCTGTTGGCGGATTAATTCTCTGGCTTCGTCAAACTGCTTGAACATATCAATTAACTTGGCTTGTTTCTCTCTCTTTGGCAAAATAAACTCCTGTTGCGCCAAAGTTTTCCATTTGATTGTTGGCGAAAGTGACCCTTCGGAGATCTGCACGGCTCGATTCATGAATTCATCGGATTGCATGAAGTAAGGCAAAAAGTCTTTCTCGATATTTTCTTCATTGGCTCGTAAAACCATGCTGTGCGCTGAAACAATCCCTTCAAAATCTGCAACGGCTACTTTTCGCAAATAGGCGCGGCGTTTACCGAAAATAATATCGCCTTTGAAAATCTTTAATTTTGTGCCGATGACATCTTCGGGCTTGCCCTTGCGCCTGATGACTAAATCATCACTATCCAAATGCTCCAAGCCAACATAAATTTCCAAGTCTGTTTGTTTTGGTTCAACGCGCTCGGAAATATTCAAAGCGATTTTTTCAAACTTTGCTTGTTCAAAATCTTTTGCGGATAAATAATTGCCGAACTGCCCAATTTCGCCAAATAAATCTCGCAACAACTGATTTTTTAGCGCAAGCAAATTCTTCTCCTGCCCCTCCGCCTGCAGGATCGCCCGCTCGATACTTTGAAACAACTCCACAATGCGCTCTTGCTCGTCAAGCGGGGGGAGAGGGATTTCTTGATTGAAAACCATCTTTTCAGTGACAGCGGGATAAGCCGTCCCGACTTGTAACTTGATAAGTTTGTCTAAGAAATTTGGATTTATTGCGTTGTAAAAAAGAAACAAAGGATGAATTGTGCTTTCCTTTGCTCGTAAAACGGCAAAGCCTGTTGAAGCAATACCACCATTTGGTATTTCATTTTCAACTAAAGCAACTCGCTTCAGATTTACTCTTACAGTTGAAAATAAAGTATCGTTCTTTTGAATGATTTGTTTTGCTCTTGAAGAAGCATCGTCCCAGTCTATTTCTTGAATTTCATTTATTCTATTTAATTCGGAATTGATTGAACCAATGTCCACATAGCAAAAAGTTCCAACTCGTTTACGGCGATCAACGGCGTCCACTTTGTTGCAAACGTCAGCAAGGTTAGTTACTTTCCATTTCTCTTTCTGCAAATTCATCATGCGTTCATCCACTCCAGACTTCCGAAGTCTTTAAGACTTCGGAAGTCTCGCTCCCGCACCCACGCCCATCGCGCCCAATTTTTCAAACAGGGTTTCCAACGAAGCATTGATTTGTTCCTGTCCGTCTCTCACATCGGCGAGCAGGGTTTCAACATCATGCTGGGAATCGGTTTGGGTCGGTTTTATATACAATGGCAAACTCAAATTGCCGTCGTTTTCCAGCACGGCGTCTTTGCTCATCACTTTGGCAAAGTCAGCCACATCTTTGAACTTCCAATACGCGTCTGAAATCTTTTTGATGTGCTGCGGTTCAAGCCAGGCGTTGGTCCGTTCGATCCGCAATTCGTTCACGGCGTTGATGAAAATAATCTTCCCCTTGCGTTCCTTCGGCTTCTTCGCGCGGCAGACCAGCAGACAACTTTCCATACTGCTGTTGTAAAACAGGTTCTTGCCCAAACCGATCACCGCGTCCACGTAATCGCCCTCGATCATCTTTTTGCGGATGTCGCTCTCGGCATCGCGGAACAACACGCCGTGCGGGAACAGCGTCACGCTTCTGCCTGAGTTGGGTTTCAAGCTCGCCATGATATGCTGTTGAAAGGCATAGTCGGCGTTGCCTTGCGGCGGCGTTCCCCAAATGTTTCTGCCAAAGGGGTCATTCATCCATTTGGCTTGATTCCAGCGTTTGACGCTGTACGGCGGGTTCGCCATGATGACATCGAACTTCCGCAGTTCGTCGTTCTCCAAAAATTGCGGGTTGTCCAGCGTGTTGCCTTGCGCAATTTGAAATTCATCCACGTTGTGCATGAACATATTGATACGGGCAATCGCAGAAGTAATCAAATTCAATTCCTGCCCATACAGTTTGAGCGTGCGGTATTCTTTGCCCTGCTCTTTCAAATGCAATGCGCTGTTGAGCAAAATCCCGCCGCTCCCGCAGGTCGGGTCGTACACGCTTTCGCCTGATTGCGGGTCGGTGATCATCGTCATCAGTTTTACAACCGTGCGGTTGGTATAAAACTCGGCGGCGGTATGTCCGCTGTCGTCGGCAAATTTCTTGATGAGATATTCGTAGCCTTCGCCCATGATGTCATGCGGCACTTCGGCAACGGTCAATTTGTACTTTGAAAAATGCTCAATCAAATCCAGCATTTTCTCGTCGCTCATGCGGCGTTTGTTGGTCCATTGCGCGTCGCCAAAGACATCATGCAACATTTCAAAATTGGCTTTCTCGATTCCCTTGAGCGCCTTTTGCAAACCCGCGCCAACATTGGTTGTTTTCTTCCTCACATCTTCCCAGTGACAACCTTTTGGAATTTGAAAACGATGGTTCTCTTTGAACTCGGCATAATCGAAATCGTCGCCGCTTTCATCCAACGCCTGCTGATATTCTTCGTCCCATACATCGCTGATGCGTTTGAAAAACAACAACGGGAAAATGTATTGCTTGAAATCTGCCGCGTCGATCAATCCGCGCAGGATGTTGGCGGCTCCCCAGAGATAGGCTTCGAGTTCTTTGGTGTTCATCGGTGATTGGTTTCCAGTGTTCAATGTGATGAGGAAATTATAACCTTCACTTGAAAGACTTCCGAAATCTATTTCATTTCAATTTGCCTCTCACGCGCCTCAGGCGAAACAAAAAGCCGATGGTTAGAATCAACCATCGGCTGGGAAAGAAGCGGGGTTTCATCCAACTTCAAAACACTCTTGTAACAAAAGTCGCTTTACGTCGTGGTGGTTTCGATACGGACTTCGCTATCGCTCAGTCCTACTCAACCACCGAATTCTCCAATTCTCCAATCCTCTAATTCTCCTCTTGCCAACCAGTCTCCAATCTCCAGTCTCTAGTCTCTCTTATTCACAATCTCCCAAAGTCGATTCGAATTCAACGGTATCTCCAAAATCTCAAACTCCCGATCCCACAGCGCGTCCTCCAACGCCTGCGCGAACAGCGGACCGACGGGGATCGCGCCCGCTTCGCCCGCGCCTTTCACGCCCATCTCGTTGAGCGGCGAACGCGTTTCGCCATGCGCGGTTTCGATGCGCGGCACTTCGAGGCTGGTGGGCAGGTGATAATCCATGAACGTGCCGTTGAGCAGTTGCCCGTTTTCGTCGTAGGCGAGCCGCTCGTAAAACGCGTTGCCGATGCCCTGCGCCACGCCGCCGTGAATTTGCCCATCGAGGATCAACGGATTGATGACTCGTCCGCAATCGTGCGCCACCAAATATTTTTGGATGTGGATCTGCATCGTATCGGGATTCACTTCCACGATCATCGCGTGGATGCCGCTCGCGGTTGCGCCTCTTTCTGGACCGAAATAGTTGGTCGCTTCCAACCCAGGCTCGGTGCCAGGCTTGACGGCTCCGCGCGTGGGATTCGCCTTGCCCGCCAGTTCGCCCAATGAAATGGACTGTCGCGGAATATCCTGCACGCGCACCACGCCATCGTCGAGTTCGAGTTCGTCTTCGGGCGCGTTGAAATATTCGGAGGCGAGTTTGAGAATTTTCTTGCGCACAACTTTCGCGGCTTCATGGATGGCGTTGCCCGCCACCACCGCGCCGCGACTCGCAAACGTCCCCGCGCCCCAATAGAACTGGTCGGTGTCGCCCGTGACCACGTCAATCTTATCCACGCTCACGCCAAGTTGCTCCGCCACGATCTGCGCAAAACTCGTGAAGTGTCCCTGCCCCTGTGTGCCGACTCCCGTCACGACCGAGACTCGTCCACTGCTCATCACTTGCACTTTCGCGCCTTCGTACGGACCGATGCCCGTGCCTTCCACGTACGCCACGAGTCCAATGCCGACGTGTTTGCCTTCGGCGCGCAACTTCGGTTGAATCTCGTTGACGAACTTGTGATAGCCGATTTTTTCCAGCGCTTTATCGAGCAACGGTTCGTAGTTGCCGCTGTCGTACACGATCGGCGCAAAGTCTTGATAAATGATCTCGTTGTTGTACGGGAACTGATTCGGCTGGATAAAATTTCGCCGTCGGATCTCGGCGCGGTCAATCTTCAATTCTTTGGCGGCAATGTCTAACGCGCGTTCGATGACGAACACGCCATGTTGCCTCCCCGCGCCGCGATACGGCGTGACGATGGTCTTGTTGGTGAACACCGCCGTAAATTCGCTGTAATAATTTTTGATTTCATACAATCCCAACACATTGGCTTGCGAGTTGAGCGGCACGGTGAGTCCATACGGGGCATACGCGCCCGTGTCGTGCAGGAACACGTCATGCACGCCGAGAATGTGCCCCTCGTTATCGAACGCAATTTCCGCATCGTGGATTTGTCCGCGCTCGTGCGTGGTCGCCACAAAATTTTCAGCGCGGTCTTCGATCCATTTGACGGGGCGGTTCAACTTCATCGCCGCCCACGGGACGAGCACTTCCTCCTGATAGAACATCATGATCTTCGGACCGAATCCGCCGCCGATGAACGGCGCGATCACGTGGACTTGCCGCTCCGACAGCCCAAGCATCCCCGCCAGCCCGTTTCGAATCACGACGGGAGCCTGAGTCGTGTCCCAGACAGTTAATCGCCCCGCGCGCTTATCCCACTCCGCCACGATGCCGCGATTCTCCATGGCGGCGGCGCATCCGTGCTCATAACTGAATCGCCGCTTGACGACGAGCGCCGCGTCTTTCTTGATTGATTCGTAATCTCCCTTCGTCTGCACCACATGCGCCGCGACGTTTGACCCGATCTCCTCGTGAATGAGGACGCTGTCGGACGCGAGCGCCTTTTCGATGTCCACGACAGCGGCGAGCGGCTCGTAATCCACTTGGATATCCGCCAGCGCATCTTCGGCGATGTAGCGACTCTCCGCCACCACCATCACAATCGGCTCCCCCGCAAATTTGACCTTGTCTTTCGCAAGCGGAACCTGTGTCTTTTCATTGAAGGTAATATCCTTCACAGGCGGCGGCGAAACCAACAACGGACCAGGCTTCCAGTAATCGCCCAAGTCATTTGCCGTGTACACCGCAACCACGCCCGCGCGTCCCAACGCCTGCGAAACGTCAATGCTATTTATCCGCGCATGAGCATACGGACTCCGCAGAAACGCCACATGTACCATGTGCGGCAAATCCACATCGTCCACATACAATCCCTGCCCCGTGAGAAGACGCGGGTCCTCGTTACGTTTGATTCTTTCGCCGAAGTATCGAGTGGTCATAATTCTCCAATTCTCGTTCGTCCAATTCTCCAATTCTCAGACTCACGAATGCCGAGAATTGGAGAATTAGAGAATTTTTCTACGCCCACGCCACCGCCCTGCAAAACGCCGCCTCGCCGCCTTTGAACTTCCACGGGAAGACACCGAGCGTGATACGTTTGTTGTGCAGTTCTTTCAGTCCAATGTCGCCGCCGAGATTTTCGACGTGCATGCAATCGTGCGGGAAGAGGGCGTTGTGGGTGAGTTGATACGCCGAATCGGGAAACAACTCGTCCATTTTGTCCGCGCCAAACTTGGCTTCCGTCTTCGCGCGGACTTTCTGCCAATGTTCCAATCCGCCTTTGCCGAGGAAGCGACCAATGGGCAGATTCATCGGGTGGTCGGTGGAGATCATGTCCACGCCCCAGATGTGGATTTTCTTCTTCAGCAACCAGTCGCAGATACTGTAATGTGGACCTGGATGCCGCTGGATGTAACGCTCCTCGTCACCGTCTGGGCTGAAGAACGAATACTTGTGCCAGCCTGTGTGGATGAACAGAATGTCGCCATCTTTCACTTCGGCGCGCTTTTCAATATCCTCTGGCGTGAACATGCCGAGATCGTCGAGCATGTCGCTCAGGTCAACGATCACGCCAGGTCCGTAACACCATTCGATAGGGATCTGGTCAATGGTTTTACCCTTCGTCACGAAATGCTTCGGCGCATCCAAATGCGTCCCCATGTGATTGGACGTCATAATGTACTGCGCGTTCACTCCATGCTCCGATTTGCGCTTGATGTACTTCACCTCAAACGGCGGGTAGAAGGGCCAGAACGAAGCGTCTTGGTTGAGGTCTTGGGAGAGGTCGTAGATTTTCATTTTATTAACTCCTTGGTTGATTTTGTTGGATGATTAAGAGAATTAGAGGATTGGAGAATTTTCAGGGCGGTGACTCGAGCCATGCAAAGTCGGTTTCGTCAAAGAGAACATCAGGGAAATTATCTGAGAGACGTGAGGTGAGATATTCGACGGGGCTTTCCTTCACGGTTTTGGCAACGGTGATTTCACCCGAGCGTTGACCTTTGAAGCTGGAGATATACAAATTAAGTTGACGAGCAATATCTGTTAACTTCGCGGCGTAATTCTTTGAATCGGCAACAGACATTAGCTCTCGCGCGGATGAGCGATTGAGCCAATACTTTGTCTCAAACAAACTACCGCGAGCATAATACAAAAACTGAATCTTTTCCCCAAAATGATAACGCCCAAATGACTCAGCAATGTTCGCTCCGATTGAATCCGCCGCGCGTGAAATCTGCTTTCCGACAACATCTTTGGCAAACTCATCCCAGCGTGAGGCGATCTTGTATATCGCATCAGCCACCTCCTCAACGCTCTTCAACACTCGCACATCTTCCAACGAAGTCGGCATATCAACCTCCAACACCCAATTCTCTAATTCTCCAATTCTCTTCTTTACAGTTCATATTTTTCCGCAAACGCCACCAAAGCATCCTCAAAAATAGAAATCGGCGGTCTCACCAACCCCGCGCCCACTTGCCCCACCCCCGCATTCTTATGTGCAATGCCTGTGTTGATGCGCGGAGTGATTCCCAACTCGACGACTTTGCGTAAATCAATTCCCGTCGGTGTGCCGCGAAATTCGAGCGACGGCATGGTGAAAAATTTGCTTTCGGCAAATGTGATCTCGTACATTTCAAGAGTCGCATTCATCGCATCCTTTGGCGTGCCGCCAACGAATGTCACAATTGCGGGCGCGGTTGCCATGGCGAATCCGCCGATGCCTGCGGTTTCCGTGATGGCGCTGTCGCCGATGTCGGGATTCGCGTCGGCTTGTGAAAAGCCCGAAAAAAACAGACCCACTGGAATTTCGGCAGGAGCCGTGAACCATTGCCGCTCGCCGAGTCCGCTGACTCTGATTCCAAAATCCGTTCCGTTGCGCGCCATCGTCGTGACAATCGTCGAACCCTCCACGCCATGCGCGGCATCGGTCATCGCTTTGCACGCCGCCATCACGGGATTCAAAACGCTCAACGCGTTGTCGCCGAGAAATTGCAACACCTCCGACTCAACCGAATCATCTTTCACAACTTTTGCGATCAACGGCGCGATCAATTTCAAATACAACAACGAGCCAGCCTTGTTGCGATTGTGTCCCTCGTCGCCCATGTGCAACGCCTCCGCGATCAACGCGCGCATGTCGAGTCCGCTCGAACTCGCCAGCGCATCTGCCAACGCGACGCCCAACACATCGTTCATCCAATGCAACTTTTTCAACACCTCATCGCTGTACGCGCCGTAACGCAAAACTTTTCCGTAGCCTTCATTCAAATTGGAAAACGATTTATTTCCATGTTCGACATTTTCCACAACATAGACTTTCATGGATGCGGATGTGACTCCCGCCATCGGACCGACCGCGCCATGATGATGACACGAGTCAAACTCGACCTCGCCTCTTTCCACCATTGAGGTTGCTTCTGCTTCGGACGCCGCTACGCCCTCGAACAGCATCGCCCCGATGATCGCCCCGCGCAACGGACCCGACATCCGCGCCCACTCGATCGGCGGACCTGCGTGGAGGAAAAGATTATCTTTCATCCCAGGAATCACATCGCGTGCAGTGGCAACTGCTTTGAGAATTGGTCTTGCATTCATTAGGCGATTGATTGCGGTGGTATTGGCTTCATCTATATTCATGATCATCTCCGTGTGAGAATTAGAGAACTAGAGAATTCTCCAATCCTCTAATTCTCTTTCTTGCTCTTCATCTTCGCCAGCAGACTCGCCAGCCGTTCATTCCCCCCCGCAGGCGGTTTCCATTCGACGTGCACGGCTTGCGCGCCTTGTGAAATGAGACTTTCATAAAACGACTCCAAGCCGACATTGATTCCCGCAAGCGGTTGTTTGAGTTGCTCCAAATCCACAGGCGGGAATTGATTCGCTTCACGATGGCTAAACTTCAAACTGATGTATTCCACTGCTTCTGATGCAGTGCGAAAAACTTTTACTCCCGCATCTTCCAATTGAGAGACTTGCAATTGAATATTCTGCGGGTCCTCATCCGTCCCAATCACAATCGCCACAAACTCCAATTCTCCCAATTCTCCACGTTCCCTGTGGTCTCGATACGCCCCTCCAAAATCATTCGGGGCTACTCGACCACCGCTACTTTTTAATTCTCCAATTCTCTTCTCCCGAATCTCCTTTATCACAGGCGCCAATTCTCCCGCAGGGTCAAGATGCGAACCTTCGCCGAGAACCACGTCGAAGAGGATCATCCCCACTTCCGCATCCGCGGCTTCCTGTTTCATCCGTCTGATTCGCAGATCGTTATCAATCATCGGATGCAAACGCCCGACCATGAAGAACTCGTCGCCTAAATCAATGATGGTGTGGGCTTCGCTGTGAAGAGGGTCTTTTAGTAATTGGTAATTGGTAATTGGAGCGTTCGAGTACAGCGGCGAAAGGCTTGCCTGCAACCCAACCATCATTTCAAAAGCAAGTGTTCCGCCAGAGAACAAGCCGCGCAAGTAACCAGTAATCAGTTTATCAGTCATCAGTGACTGATGACTGTTCACTGCTAACTGCTCCACTGCTTTTTCCGCCGCCTCACTCAAACTCACAGCAAAATGCAAATTGCCGATCTTCCTCGCAGGCGCGGGGTAGCCGATGAAATAAATGACAACAGGCTTGCCAGTGGATTGCGCCGCAGAAATTAATTGCGTGGCAACATCGGGCGATGGAGGCTTGGAAATCAGCGCAATGACCTTTGTATCGGGGTCGCGGGCTAACACATCGAGTGCTTGATGCGCCGTGATCGCGCCGACATCGGACTTCAAATCGCGCCCGCCTGTGCCAATGGCGTGAGAAATTCCCGCGCCGAGATTATGAATCTGCGCCGTGACGGCTTGTGTGCCCGTACCAGACGCGCCGACGACTCCTATCGACCCGCGCCGCACGCGGTTGGCGAATCCCAGCCCGATGCCGTTTATGATGGCTGTGCCGCAATCGGGTCCCATCACGAGCAGACCTTTTTCGCGGGCGGATTTTTTCAATGTAATTTCATCTTCAAGTGAAACATTGTCGCTGTAAAGGAAAACGTGCTTGCCGAGTTCCAACGCTTCGCGTGCGACACCTGCGGCATAACGTCCAGGCACGGAAATCAACACCCAATTCGCTTCTGGCAATTGTTTTACCGCCGCGCTCAAACTTCGTGGACGGAAATCTTCCGAGACGATGGATGATTTCCGTCTGGCTAACAACTCATCCACTTTGCCAATGGCTTCAGTTGCGGAGTTGTCATCATCTGCTTTGACGACGATCAGCAAATCATCGGGGTTGGCGGAAATATCCGCTGGCAGGAGATTGTTTGTCGCAAGCAAGTCTCGATTGGCTTGCGTTGCCATGACCACCCCTGCATCCAGCACGCCGCTCAATTCGAGCAAGCCGCGTTGAAGTTGCATCAGTACAACTGAGTCGTAATACGCTCCCGCGCGGACGTTCCATTTGACGACTGTCATATCTTTCTCACGACCTTTTCAATTTCTTCTGCCCAGGCGAGCAGGGACTCATCCGCATTCCATTTGCCGACGAGTTGTAATCCCATTGGCAAGCCATCGTCATTTTTTGTTGTAGGGATGTTTATGGCGGGGAATCCGATTTGCGTCCACGGTAGGCACATCACAGGGTCGCCAGTGGAGTCGAGTCCTTTCGGCGCGGGTCCGATTGCTGGGGGGCAGAGCCAGACGTCAATGTTGTTGTCGTTCATAGTGTTAGTAATTTGTTCTCGGAAGGCATCACGCGCTGTAAGATGTAATTGGTAATTGGTAATTGATTGTCCGCGTTTGATGAGGTCGGAGAATTTTGTTGAGTAAAGAGATTCGTATTTGTTGAACCAATCCTTGTGAACTTGCGAAGCATCGTAAGACATGATGGCGTCGTGACGGGATTTGATCTCACCAAATTCATCCATAACTTGGACAGAACGCAATTCGTAATTTGCGCTTAGTAATTTACACACCTCATGAAAATGCTTGAGACCTTCTTCAGTTGTATTCTCCAAATATTTTCCTTCAGGAATCCCAAGCACAGGTTTTGAATCTCCAGTCCTTCGTGCTGAGCCTGTCGAAGCATCTAATCTCCAGTCTCCAGCACCCAATTCTCCAATTCCCCAATTCTCTACCAACACAGTCGCAACTCGCCCCACCGTCTCCACATCCTTCGCAAACACCCCAACATGATCCAACGTCGGCGAAAGCGGAATGACGCCCGCGCGCGAAATTCTCTCGTACGTTGGTTTGAAACCGACCACGCCACAAAACGCGGCGGGACGAATCACCGAGCCGATGGTCTGCGTGCCAAGCGCGAGGTCACAAATCCCCGCGCCGACTGCCGCGGCAGAACCACTGCTTGATCCGCCAGGCGTGTGACTTGGATTATGCGGGTTGCGCGTGGGACCTGGCGTGAAATAAGCAAACTCAGTCGTGACCGTTTTGCCAAGGATCAACGCGCCTGCATTTTTTAATTTCGTAACGCTTGCGGCTTCATCGCCTTGTAAATCTTCTGCGGGCAGTTTGCTTCCCGCTTGTGTGACGAAACCACCCACATGGAAAATATCCTTCACGCCGAGGGTCATCCCAAACAACGGCGGACGACTTTTCACGTCGGGAAATTTCTGAGTTAATTCTTCCGCGTCTTTTTGCAATCGTTCAAAGCGATTCGGTTCGGGGATGAAGGATAGAACTTCTGGCTCACGAGAATCAAAGAGAGACTGGAGACTGGAGACTAAGTCTCTTGCGGAGAGTTCGTTGTTTCGGAAGGATTGGGTAATTTGTTGAGTCATTGAAAATTTTGTTTCAGATAATCCGTTGGTCGAGTAGGCGGCGTTCGTCCGCCGTATCGAGACCAACAAGTACGCAAACATAATTTTGTAATAAGATTTTGTATGTAACTGGTGGTCTCGATACGGACTTCGCTATCGCTCAGTCCTACTCGACCACCGCAATCTCTAATCTCCAGTCTCTAATCTCTAATTCTCTAATTCTCTGTCTCTCTCATTTTCTCACTCGCCAACCTCACCGCATCCACAATATGTTGATACCCCGTGCAACGACATAAATTCCCCGAAAGCGCGTGGCGGATCTCATCTTCGGTGGGATTCGGGTTTCGTTTCAAGAACGGAATCATGCTCATCAAAATGCCAGGTGTGCAGTAGCCGCATTGAAGTCCGTGCGCCTCCCAAAAGGATTGTTGAAGCGGATGCAAGTTATCTTTATCGGGCGCAAGCCCTTCGACCGTTGTGATTTCATGCCCATCGGCTTGGACGGCGAACGTCAAACACGATCTCGCCGATTCGCCGTCGAACATGATCGTGCATGCGCCGCAGACCCCGTGTTCGCATCCGACATGCGTGCCAGTGAGTCCAAGTTCGTGGCGCAGAAAATCGCTGAGCAACAAGCGCGGTTCCACTTCGCGGGTGTATTTTTGTCCGTTGACCGTGAGGGTGATGGTGTGTGTCATGATGATCAATTCTCTACTTTTCTAATTCTCTTGCGTTGCTCGTTCCGCCGCGATCTTCAACGTCTTCATCGTCAGCGTCTTCGCCAAATGACGTTGAAAATCTACCGAAGCGTGCATATTGCCGAACGGATTGATTTCCTTTTCACTGGCGTGTGAAGCGGCGGATTCGATCAATGTATCGTTCAATATTTCGCCCATCAAACTTTGCGCGGCTTCGACCGCGTCCACAGGTCCATCGCCCGCGTTCAAATAGACCAACTTCGCCGATTTGCATTTTCCGTTTTCATCCAACGTCACGGATGTGGCGACTCCCATCAGCGCGTAATCGCCCGAGCGCGGCGCGACCTCCATAAACGACCAGCCTGTGCGCGGCGCGGCAAACGGCAATTCGATCTCCACCAAAACTTCATCGGGTTCAAGCGCGGTGGTGAACATCCCTGCAAAAAAATCTTTGGCAATGATCCATCGCTCCGCAGATTTATTTTTCGCTTTCAATCTCGCATTCAGCGCGATCATCAACACGGGCAACTCGGCGGCGGGGTCGGCGTTGACAATGCTCCCGCCGATCGTGCCGCGGTTGCGAATTTGCGGATGCGCGATGGACGGCACGGCTTCATGCAACAGCGGCGCATATTTTTTTATCGAAGCATCGAATTCCAAATGTCGTTCGCGCGCCATCGAACCGACTCGAATCACCTTCCCCTCTTCGCGAATGTAACTCAACTCCCTCGCGCGATTCAAGTCAATCAACACGCTCGGTTGCACAATGCGGAAGTTCATCGCAGGCACAAGGCTTTGTCCGCCCGCCAAAAATTTAGCGTCGTCGCCGTATTGACTTTTCAAAATCACAACTTCTTCGATGGAACTGGGAGAGTGATATTCAAAGGGGGCTGGTTTCATAAAACCTCAGAGACTAGAGACTGGGGACTTCGCTTCTTTCTTCCCTTCAAGTTGATTCTGTTTCCTGAAAGTTTGCACGATCTGCGACATGACGGCGAGCGCGATCTCTTCGGGGTTTTGCGCGCCGATGTCCAAGCCGATCGGCGCGTGGACCCTGTCCATCTGCGATTCGCTCACGCCGTCGCCCAGCAATCTTTCTCTTCGTTTTGCATTTGTGTTCTTGCTCCCCAACGCGCCGACGTAAAACGCCGAACTGTTCAACGCCAATTTTATCGCAGGGTCGTCAATCTTTGGGTCGTGTGTCAAAACCGCGACGGCAGTGGACGAATTGATTTTGATCTGGTCAAACGCGTCGTCAACCCAAGTTTGGATTAATCTATCCACGTGCGGGAATCGGGTTTCGTTGCCCCAAGCCTTGCGCGGGTCAATGAGGATGGTCTGATAGCCAAGCGTTTTTGCGAGTGACGCCAACGCAATGGCAATATGCACGCCGCCGACGATGACCAACGTTGGCGCGGGTCGAATGACATTGACGAAAACCTGCGCTTCGTCTATTGTCAATTGTTGCGGCGCTGAAATTTCTGGTGATAGGCTTAACACACGCGAGTCCATTTCGTTGCCTAACGAACCAGCCGCGATGCGATGATCTTGAATCAGAACTTGCTCCCCAAGCAGTTCCTCCGCGCCGCCGATCACTGTGACGTGAATCGCGCCCTCTTCATGATTGATCACTCGTTTTATTTCTTGAAAAACTTGCGAGTCCAACGGCTGGACGAAAACGTCAATGCTTCCCCCACACGCCAAGCCAACACCCCATGCCGTTTCGTCTGCCACGCCGAAATGCAACAGTTGCGGATGATTTGTCTTCAACACCCGCATCCCCACTTCGATGACCGCGTTCTCCACGCACCCGCCGCTGACCGAGCCTGTGATCTTTCCGCTGAGGGTGAACGCCATGTGCGCGCCGATCTTGCGCGGCGCAGACCCCCAAGTTTGAATCACGGTGGCGAGCGCAATGGACTCCCCCTCTTTCTCCCAGTGCTGAATATCAATGAGTATGTCGCGCATGACCGCAGAGGCTGAAAAGCGCCTTCAAACTCCGCGACCGGCGACCCATGAGCGGTTAATGACTGACGCTAAATTGCTGTTCTTCTGTGGAACCTTTCATGGCAGACGTGGAGACATCGCCGCCGGTCACAGCCATTTGCACCTGGTCGAAATATCCCGCGCCCACGAAGGATTGATGCTTCACAGCGCGGAAGCCCATCTCGCGTTCCATCTTGAATTCGTGTTCCTGCACGTTCACAAAGGCGGTCATACCTGCGCGGGCGTAATTCCATGCCAGATCGTACATGCTGGCGTTGAGGGTATGGAACCCCGCCAGCGTGATGAACTGAAACTTGTAGCCCATGTCGCCTAATTCTTCCTGGAACGCCGCGATCTGCTGGTCGTTGAGTTTGCGCTTCCAATTAAACGATGGAGAGCAATTATACGCCAATAATTTACCGGGATGGCTGGCGTGGATCGCTTTGGCAAATTCGCGCGCTTCGTCCATATCGGGCGTGGAGGTTTCGCACCAGATCAGATCCACATACGGAGCGAATTCGAGCGCGCGCGCCACAGCATACTCAAGCCCGTTTTTGACGACCCAGAACCCGTCGGCGGTGCGTTCGCCGCTGAGATGTTCCTGGTCCACGCGGTCGATATCGCCGCGGATGAGCGTGGCGCTAAGCGCGTCTGTGCGCCCGATGAAAAGGGTCGGCACGCCCTGCACGTCCGCCGCCAGCCGCGCCGCGATCAGCTTCTGCACAAAATCGTGGATCGGCACCAACACTTTCCCGCCCATGTGCCCGCACTTCTTCATGGAAGAGAGTTGGTCTTCGAGGTGAATGCCCGCCGCGCCCGCCTCGATCATGCCTTTGATCAATTCAAAAGTGTTGAGCGGGCCCCCAAAGCCAGCCTCCGCATCGGCAATGATCGGAGTGAAGTAATGCACTTCGCCGTCGCGCCCCTCCATGTGCTGGATCTGATCGGCGCGGATCAACGCGTTATTGATCCGGCGCAACACGGTCGGCACGCTCGTCACCGGGTACAGGCTCTGGTCCGGATACATCGTCAACGCGTCGTTCGCGTCGCCTGCCACCTGCCAGCCGCTGAGATAGATCGCCTTCAACCCCGCTTGCGCCATCTCCACCGCCTGGTTGCCCGTCAATGCGCCGAGCGCGCGAATAAATTTTTCGGCGTGGAGAAGTTCCCACAACCGTTCCGCTCCCATGCGGGCGATCGTGTAATCGTGTTGAAACGTCCCGCGCAGGCGGTCCACTTCCTCGGCGGAATACGGGCGCTTCACGCCCGCCCAGCGCGGACTTTGCGCCCACTCGCTCTTCAATTCATCGACAGACTTGGGTTGGTATTTATGATACATGGTCCATTCTCCTTTGTAAAATTTGTGGTCGGGCGAACCAGCCCGAGCGTCGGCGATGAAGCGGCGTACGAGGCGAGTCTCAATCAGGAGGGCGGTCAATCCAAATAGTCATATGCGGGAAGCGTGAGAAAATCGGCAAAGGATGTGTCCAACGTCAGGCGATCGAACAACTGTTTCGCCTCTTCGATTCGGCTCGACGGGTAAGCCTGCTCGCCATACTGCGACCGAATCTTCCCCATTTCTTCCTCGAGAAAACCGCGATACAGTTCAGCCGTCATCGCGCGCCCGTCTGCCAGCGGCGCGTGATGATGAATCCACTGCCAGACTTGCGCGCGCGAAATTTCCGCGGTGGCGGCGTCTTCCATCAAGTTGTAAATTCCCACCGCGCCCGAGCCGCGCAACCAGGCATCCAGATATTGCAAAGCCACATTGATGTTGAGTCGCGCACCCGCTTCGGTAATGCTGGATTCGCGTATTTTGAAATCCAAAAGATGCCCCGCTTCAACGCGGACATCCTCCCTCAACTTTTCTTTTTGATGGGGCCTCTCGCCCAGCGCCTGATCGAACGCCTCCGCCGCGACCGGCACAAGGTCGGGATGCGCCACCCAGGTGCCGTCGAAGCCGTCGCTTGATTCGCGCTGTTTATCGGCGCGGACTTTTGCCAGCGCGGCTTCATTGACCTGCGGGTCTTTTCGGCTGGGTATGAACGCCGCCATGCCGCCCATGGCATGCGCGCCGCGCGTATGACAGGTCTTCACCAGCAATTCGGTGTATGCGCGCATGAACGGCACGGTCATGGTGATCTGGGAACGGTCGGGCAGAATCACGTTTGGATGGTTGTGAAATTTTTTGATGATGCTGAAGATGTAATCCCAGCGGCCCGCGTTCAACCCGGCGATGTGATCGCGCAGTTCGTAGAGAATCTCATCCATTTCGAAGGCGGCGAGGATGGTTTCGATCAGCACGGTCGCTTTGATCGCGCCGCGCGGCAGGTGTAGCGCGTCTTGCGCGAAGTTGAAGACGTCGTTCCATAAGCGGGCTTCAAGATGGCTTTCGAGTTTGGGAAGATACACATAGGGCCCGGAGCCCTTATCGAGCAGGCGGCGCGCGTTGTGAAAAAAGTACAAACCAAAATCGAACAGCGAAGCGGAGATCGGTTTGCCGTCTACCAGCGCGTGCTTTTCAACAAGGTGCCAGCCGCGCGGTCGGACCATGAGAACAGCCACCCGTTCGTTGAGGCGGTAACGCTTGCCGTCGGGAGAGGTAAAGTCGATCGCCCGTTCGAGCGCGTCGCGCAGGTTGATATGCCCCTCGATCATATTATTCCAAGTGGGAGAGTTGGCGTCTTCGAAGTCTGCCATGAAGACGTTTGCCCCGGAGTTGAGGGCGTTGATGACCATCTTGCGGTCGGTGGGACCGGTGATCTCGACGCGGCGGTTTTGCAGGTCGGCTGGAATGGGCGCGACCTTCCAATCGCCTGCGCGGATGGGACGGGTGGCGGGCAGAAAATCGGGCAGGCCGCCGGCGTCAAACTCCTCCTGACGCGCAACGCGCGCCCTTAGCATGCTAAGTCGGCGCGCGCCAAATTCTCGTTCGAGTTGTTCGAGGAACCGCAGGGCATCCGCGGTCAGGATTTCATCGAAGCCTGGTGATACTGTGGTCGTTAGTTCCATCAAGATTCCATCATGATCGATTCACTTCTTGTTGATGTATGGACGGTAACGTTGAAAGAATGTTACCATACTCTCGCGCTGGAACGAAGATTCAATGAGATATTGAAACAGGAATCTGGATAATATTGGTATTATTTTTTCCCGCCATACATTGTGCCGCAAAGTTTACTTTGCGACTATAGGTTGAGAAAAAACGGGCGAATGGCAAGATTCTCTACCGTACATGAGAAGATTTTTACCGCAAAGCACGCTAAGGTCGCCAAGTGAAAAAGGTTTTCTTTGCGTTCTTTGCGGGTGTCGCATGGCGCCATGGCGACACTTAGCGGTGCAAATGTACGGTAGAGAGTGGCAAGATAAATCTTGCCGTACTGCGTAAGGCGAGTTAATGATCTTCAACTCGTCTCTTCACTTCATCGTAAAACAACCCCGCGAGTTTTTGCGAGACGGGTAACATCAATCTTGAGACTAAACTCGCCAGTTGACCAGAGACGTTGACGTCCGCCGTCCATTCGACGAGGGTGCAATCGTCGGGCGCGTCGGACATTTTCATTTCGCTGATGGCGTCGGCTGTGCTGCCTGTGGCGTTGCCATGCGCTTTGAGTTTGGCAAAGTTTGGTTCGTCCAATTCGAGAATGTCCACATCGCCGTTGAATTTCGCTTTGACGGAACCCAATCCCACCGAAACAACGCCGCGATATTTTTTTAGCTTCTCGATCTCTTCCACTTTTTCGATGCCCGGCACGCACTGACCCAGTTGATTCGGGTCGGTGAGGAAATCCCACACTTTTTTGCGCGGCGCTTTGATGGTGACGTTGCCTTTGAGTTGCATGGAAAGAATCTCCTCGAGGATTGCTGGCAATACGGATAGTAGAGCGGACGTTAGAGAGCGTCCGCTACACGGGGTAGTGTAGCACAGTGACGATGCGAGCGTCAACGGGAGAGAAAGGCGTCCATGCCGAGGCAGGCTGAGGTCCGGAAAGAAGCGGGGTTCAATCCCAAATCGGCGTATCCCCACCTGAATTCGAGGGTTATGAAGGGTAAGATGAGAGTAGTCGGGTTGCCGGAATTTGATCTCATGAGGAACACGCTCATTGCCATGAGTTCGTCTACCGCGTATGTTGTCGCCATGCAAAAGCCGCTGGCGACTTTTTATTTGGAGGTGCGAGGGGTTGATATTTACGATCGCAATTAAATAAGCATGGCAAGACCAACCCATCAACAAGAGGAGAACTGCAATGGCTAAAAGTAATGTGATCGGCTACATGCCCAACGATACGCCCCCGATGGGGCAGACTATTCTATTGGGCTTTCAGCACGTGTTGACGATGTTCCCCGCGACGGTGCTGGTTGCCGCGTTATGCGGGTTCCATGTGAGCACCGTTCTGCTCGCTTCGGGAATTTCGACGATCGTCGCGCTGGTGTTATCGCGGCGCGGCATCGGCAACTTCATCCCGCTTTTCTACGGTTCAAGTTTCGCGTATATTGCCGCGTATATCGGCATCGCGACAGCCATGACCGGCTCCGCGCCTCAGTTCGGCGTGCCGGTTCCCAACGAGGTCATCAGCACCATGCAGGCTGGCATCGTGGTGACCGGTTTGTTGAACATCCTGGTCGGTTTTATCATCCGCGGTGTGGGGAAGGATAAATTTGACATGATCCTGCCGCCCATCGTCACGGGTTCGGTCGCGGCGATCATCGGTTTCGGTCTGGCGTTCGCCGCGCTGGGGCAAATGGCAAGCGCCAACTTCACGGTTTCCTTTGTTACCCTGATCGTGACGATCATGCTCTCGGTCTATTTGCAGGGCAGAGGGTTCATCGGGATGCTTCCCATTTTGCTGGGCGGCATTTTCGGGTACGTCTTCTCGATGATCGTGGATCCGGGTTCCGCCAACACGGCGGCAATCGGCGCCGCGCCGTTATTCGCGATGCCCAACATCACCTTCCCATCGTTCAGCGGCGAATTGTTCCTGACCGCCGTCATCAGTATTTCGATCATGGCGATCGCCACCATCCCCGAGTCGACCGCTCATCTATATCAGATGAGCCTCTACGTAGACCGCTTCGCTGAAGAATCGGGCCGCGAAAAAATTAAACTCGACAATTACATCGGCTATAACCTGGTCTTCGACGGCGTCGGCGATTTCTTGAACGGTCTGATGGGCGCCACCGCCGGCACCAACTACGGCGAGAACAACTCGCTCATGGCGATCACCCGCAACTACTCCGGGCCCGCGTTGATCGCGGCTGGCGTCATTGCCATCCTGCTCGGCTTTGTCGGAAAATTGCAGGCGCTTGTCGCATCCGTTCCGCTGGCGGTGAGCGGCGGGTTGGCGATCTATCTCTTCGGCGTGATCGGCATGCAAGGCATCGCGCTCATTCAAGAGAATAAGGTCAGCCTGTTCAGCCCGCGCAACCTCGCCATCGGCGCGGTCATCATGATCGTGGGCATCGGCGGGAATATCGGATACCCCGGCGGATTCCTTCCGATCACCATCCCCGGCATTTTTCCCAGCGGATTGCCCGCCATTGCGACTGCGGCTGTGTTGGGCATTCTCATCAACGCGGTCTTCCTGATCTTCAAACCGCCGTCGGATTCATAATTCAACCCGCTTCACCCTCGACGGGACAGCCGAATCGGCTGTCCCGTTTTTTGTTCGTCCCATTTTTTGACCCGCGAAGTCTGCCAAGGGTTCGTAAAAATATAAAGTTCCTGTTGGGGATGCAATTCGATTTGCTTGGCAAATCGCGCATCCCGCTCGCAGTTGCACTGCGAGCGAACAGACATACGGCGGCGCATTTTGAGGCTTGTCTTTATTTCTCCACCAACGCGCGCAACGCGAGCGCGTACGATTTCCATCCCAGCCCTGTAATTTTCCCTTTGCAGACAGCCGAGATCAACGATGTGTGACGAAACTCTTCACGCGCGTACACATTCGAGAGATGCGCTTCGATCACGGGGATTTGAATCGCGTTGATCGCATCGCGCAACGCGACCGATGTGTGAGTGTACCCGCCAGGATTAAACACCACGCCGCTTGCCCACGTCCGCGCGTCGTGCAGGGCGTCGATCAACACGCCTTCGTGGTTCGATTGCAAACATTTCACTTCCGCGCCCAACTCCTTTCCCAACTCGATCAACTTCGCGTTGATGTCATCAAGAGTCATCGAGCCGTACACGTCAGGCTCGCGTGTTCCCAGCAACTTCAAGTTTGGTCCATGCAAGATTAAGATTTTCATGTTGACTCCGTAACGCGACATGAATGTCGCGCATTGCAAAGGCGACATAAATGTCGCGTTACAAAACTTCATCCACATTCGTTACATCCACCAACTCCACCTTGCCAACATCAACAGGCAACGCAAAGCGGATGGATTTCGCATTCTTCTTTTTATCCATCCTCATCGCGCGGATGATTTCCTCACGCGGCATTTCTTCGGGGATGCGAGTCGGCAATCCCAATTTAGTCAACGTGGACTCAATCGCTTCATCCGACCCTCGAACTGCCACTCCAACTCGAGCCGCGTACGCCGCCTCAGCGACCATCCCAATCGCAACGGACTCGCCGTGACTCAACTTGAATCCGCTGACGAGTTCCACCGCATGTCCCACCGTGTGACCGAGATTCAGCGCCGCGCGGATTCCCTTTTCGTACGGATCCTCTTCGATAATATTTATCTTCACCGCCATCGCGCGTTTGACGATTTCTTCTAAATTATTTTTCACCCAATCCATTCCATTTGAACACAATGCGAATAATTCAGGGTCGGCAATGATCCCGTGCTTGACCACTTCCGCCATGCCAGAGCGCAGATCGCGGTCGCTGAGGGTGAGTAAAAGGCTGGGGTCAGCCAGAACCAGTTTGGGAGGGTGGAAAGAACCGATGAGGTTTTTCCCTTCGGGTAAATCGAATCCAGTTTTTCCGCCAATTGAAGCATCCACCATGGCAAGCAGAGTCGTTGGGACGGCGATCCAATCAACCCCGCGCATGTACGTGGATGCGGCAAAGCCCGCGAGGTCGCCGACCACGCCGCCGCCGAGGGCAACGATCGCGCTTTTGCGGTCGAGTCCGTTTTCGAGAAAGGCTTTCCACAAACGGGAAATGGTTTCGAGATTTTTATGTTCCTCGCCCGCAGGGATGATGATTGATCTTTCGATGTTGATTTTATCGAGATGATGTTTGGCAACATTTTCGTCGGTGACGATGAGGCTTCCGTACGCAATACTGCGCAAATTTCCAATTTGTCCTACCCGAACATCATACTCACCCATCGCGGAGAGATGATGGCGTCCCAACAAAATTTGCGCGCGATGCGCGATCTGTTCAGCCGATTGATCGTCAACAGCGAGTTTCATCGTAAACGAATCATAATGCTCGCGGCGGTTTTCAAGCAACGACTTGAGTTTCGATTTCAAATCACCCGCAAGCAAAGGTCGCTTGTTTGAATCTTCGTTGAGTCTTGCGAGAAGCATCTCCAACTCTGCCATCAGCAAAAGGACTTTGCCATTGCCCTCCGCGAGTTGACGATTTTCATCGCGCAACAACGCGCCGCCGCCGAGGGCGATAAGTTTTGTCACGCTGGAAGCGTGACCTACAATTTCTTTCAACGCCGCCGATTCCAAATCACGAAACGCCGACTCGCCCTGCCCTTCCATGATCTGCGGAATGGACATGCCCGCCTTCGATTCGATGACGCGGTCGAGGTCAATGAATGGGAGTTTGAGATTCTGCGAAAGGATTTTTCCAATCGTGGTTTTGCCTGTGGCGGGTGGTCCGTAGAGGAAGAGGTGCATGGTAAGGATGAATTATGAAGGATGAAGGGTGAAAGAGGTAGACACGTATACGCTCTCACTCCCAAAACACATGCGGAGTATTATCCATTTGCAGATCCTCCAGCGTCGCTTTACGTAATGACTCAAAACGCGGTTTGATCTCGTTCATCGAGTCGCCGCCGAGTTTTTCGAGGAGCGCATCTGCCAGCACAAACGCGACCATCGCTTCCAAGATCGGAACAGCGCGAGGCACGGGGCAAAAATCGGAGCGTTCGTATTTGGTGGGCGAGTCGGTTCCCGCGGCAAGATCAACTGTCGGCTGGGGAAGAAGCGTGGTGGCAATCGGTTTCATCGCGGCGCGGATGATGACGGGCTGTCCGTTGGAGATTCCGCCTTCGGTGCCGCCTGCCCTGTTGGTCAAACGTCGAAGGTCAAAGGTCGAAGGTTGAAGGTTGATCGCGTCGTGGGCTTGTGTGCCGAGTCGTTTGGCGTTTTCGAATGCGTCGCCGACTTCGACTCCTTTGATGGCTTGCACCGACATGACCGCCAGCGCGAGTTTGGCTTCGAGGCGTTTGTCCCATTGGACGAAACTTCCCAAACCCACAGGGAGATTCAACGCGACGATCTCAAGGATTCCGCCCAGCGTGTTTTTTCCGTGAATCGCTTTTTCGATCTCATCCCGCATCTTTTGCGCGGACGTTGGATCTGGGCAGCGCACATCCGACTCTTCGGCGCGGGTGAAGCGTTCTTCGTAGGGCATATCGCCAAAGTCCGCTTGAATTTCGCCGATGGAGGCAACGTATCCGCCGACAACGATACCAAACTGCGCAAGAAAATGTTTGCACACCGCGCCGACCGCGACTCGCATGGTCGTCTCTCGCGCGGAGGCGCGTTCGAGCGCAGGACGTAAATCCTTGTATCCGTATTTGACCGCGCCAGTTAAGTCCGCATGCCCAGGGCGCGGACTCGTCATCGGCTCGACGGCTTTACCCTTCCATTTAATATGATCGGCATTTTCGACGAGCATCGCAATCGGCGCGCCTGTCGTTTCTCCCGCCATTACTCCGCCGAGAATTTGCACGGTGTCTTTTTCAATTTTCATCCGCCCGCCTGAACCGTATCCATGTTGGCGGCGGGTCAATTCTTTGTTGATGATGTCAGGCGCGAGAGGAAGTCCAGCAGGCATACCGTCGAGGATGGCGGTGAGCGAGGGTCCGTGTGATTCGCCTGCGGTGAGGAAACGTAGGGGCATGAGGGGCTCCGAGTGGAAAGTGGAAAGTCAGTGAGCAGTGAGCAGTGATTAGTTATCAGTGAACAGTAATCAGTGAAGTGAGGAAAGACGAAAGAGGAAAGAATTATGATTCGACTGATTGATGGAGTATTTCTCTGGAAGGTATGCAACCTGTCCATAGTTCAAAAGAGAGGGCGGCTTGTTCGATGAGCATACCGAGTCCTGTGGTGGCGGATAATCCTTGAGCGCGGGCATCTCGAACTAATTTTGTCTCGCGCGGATTGTAGACCAGATCGTAAACCAACATATCTGGCTTCAATGATACATCGTTTGGCAAGGGAGAATCATTCACGTTTGGGGTCATTCCCAATGGAGTGGTGTTCACGATCAAATGGAAAGTAGAAAGTGGAAGGTCGGTAAAACTCATACTGCGGACTGCGTATTGCGTAAAGGAAGTTGCAAGTTGTTGGGCTTGTTCGATGCGGCGGGCGGAGATGGTTATGTTCCATCCGTCATTAAGCAAAGCATATATGACCGCCCTTGCCGAACCGCCTGCTCCAAAAACGATTGCCGATTTTTCCCTCACCCCTGCCCCTCTCCCAAAGGGAGAGGGGGATTCTGCGAGGGATTTTCTCAAATCAGTCAGAAATCCAGCCGCATCCGTGTTATCGCCAATCAACTTATCATCACGCATGTAGATCGTATTGACCGCGCCGATGGCTTTGGCTGTGGGAGTCAGCTCATCGAGAAACTCGATCACGTTTTGTTTGTGTGGGATGGTGACGTTGAGTCCGCGCAGTTCGCCTGTACGGAGGCGGGCGAGGAGGTCTTTCAATCCTTGTTTGTCGTCGGGTGCAATTGGGAAGAGAGAGTAGTCGCCCTGTAAGTTGCAAGCCTTTAATGCGGCGGCATGAATAGTTGGCGATAACGAATGGCTTAACGGGTAGCCGATGAGACCGAGTGAGTAGTGGAAAGTGGAAAGTGGCATGGACGAGGAAAGAAGAAAGATGAAAGAGTTAACGCAAAGATTCAAAGACTTCAAAGAAGTTTGGAAACGTTTTCGATACACAGGATGGATTTTCGATTATCACGCCGTCAAAGCGCAAGCCGATGAGGGAGAATGCCATTGCCATGCGGTGGTCGTTGTAGGTTTGGATGGTGGCAGGCTGGAAAGTTTGGCACGGATAGATCGTCATGCCGTCTTCGTGTTCGTCCACTTGGACGCCGAGGCGGGCGAGTTCGGCGCAGGTGGCGTGGACGCGATCCGTTTCTTTGTGGCGGGCGGAGGCGATGCCGCGGATTCGAGTTGGCGAAGTCGCAAAAGGCGCGATCGCCGCGAGGGTTTGGGCGGCGTCGGGGAGGTCGCGGAGGTCAATGTCAATGCCGCGAAGTTCGGAGTGACCAGTGACCAGTAAGCAGTGATCAGTTTCGGTCACAGTGCATCCCATTTGAGTTAATACATCGAGAAATTTGATGTCGCCTTGCACGGAGTTGCGCGAGATGTTTTCCACTTTGACGGTTCCGCCACAGATGGCTGGCGCGGCGAAGAAGTAGGAGGCGGCGGAGGCGTCGGATTCAATAGAATAGGAAGAGAGAATTGGAGAATTGGAGAATTGGGTGTTGGAGATTGGAGACTGGAGGCTGGAGATTGGAGATTGGTATTTAGTAATTGGTACAGTGAAGGATCGGTAATCGTTTCGTTGAACTTCAACTCCGAAGTCTTGCATGATGGCTATGGTCATGTCCACGTAGGGTTTTGAATTCAGTTCGGTGGTGAGTTCGATTTCGATGGGAGATTCGGCGTATGGGGCGACCATGAGGAGGGCGGAGAGGAATTGGGAGGAGATGTCGCCCGCAATTTTGGTTTTGCCGCCGCGCAGACCGTCTGCGGTGATTTTGACGGGAAGAAATACCTGACTACTATCCACGGAGGATGGGCGAAAGTTCATAGCCCAGGGTTTATCGTCCGCAGTGGCAATGTTTGCTCCTAATTGAGTCAAAGCATGAACCAAATCATGAATCGGGCGTTCGCGCATGCGCGGCTCTCCATTTAAAACATACTCGCCATGACCAAGCGTAAGAAAAGCGGAGAGGAATCTCGCGGCGGTGCCTGCATTGCCGATGAAGAGTTCGGCGTTGGGCGCGGGGATTTTTCCGCCGAGACCTTGCACGGTCATTTCGGAGTTTGTTTCGTCGAGTTGAACGTCAAAGCCCAATTCTTGTAATGCTTTCGCAAAATAGTTTGAGTCGTCCGAGAATAACGCGTTGGTTAATTTTGTTCTGCCGTTTGCAAGAGCCGCGATGAGCAAGGCGCGATTCGTCAGCGACTTGGAGCCAGGGACGCGGACGGCGGCGTTGAGGGGATGGGAGATGGGAGTGATGCGCATTGAGGAGTAGAGAGTAGAGGATTAGAGAATAGAGATTGGAGGATTAGAGAGTGGAGAGTGGAGATTTGTGGGTTATCTCTTGATAAGCAAACCGCGACTTATTCAACAATTCTTCCATCTGAAAGTAGTTTTCGTTCTGCAAATTTTCTTCGAGTTCCGTTAGCGATGCGCGAAACGAGTGGATCGCGCTCAAAACATTTTCACGATTCGATTGCAGTATGCCGATCATCATGCGCGATGGCGTGTCTGCAAGGCGCGAGTTGGAGCGGAAGCCTGGTCCGATCAGGGAGGCATACTCGTGAGGCGTGGAGCGAGCAAGCGAGGAGGCGAGCAAGAAAGGCAGATGGCTTGTGAATGCCAAAGCGAGATCATGCGCTTCGGCAGACATTTCAATACAATTCGCGCCAACGGTTGAAATTATTTGTCGAGCCGCAGATCTCGCTTTTGGCGTAGTCCGCGTTGATGGCGTGATCGCGAACGGCGCGTTTTGATATAGATTCGCATCCGCATGTTCGAGACCAAGTTTTTCCTTGCCGCAGATCGGGTGCGCGCCGATGACTTCAAAATTTTCAGGCAATTGATCCATCGATTCGAGGATCAACTTTTTTGTCGAACCCAAGTCCATCACGATGCAGGGTTGCGTAACGAAAGACGGCAGTTTTGGAATGATGTCTACAATCGCATTGACGGGCGTCGCCAGGATCAAAACATCCAGTTGCGACATGGATGACAAGTCGCTCGAAGCGTGGTCAACGATTCCTACGGCGAGAGCAAGCTCAACCGTGGGAAGATGCGTGTCGAATCCGATCAGGCGGGCGCATTTCCCTTTGAGACTCATCGCCAGCGAGCCGCCCATGAGTCCCAATCCAAGAATCCCGATCGCAGAATCTTCGAGCGAAAAGCCATCCTCCATGGATCACCAGCCCACAGTCGCAGGCTTTTCGATGGGCGCGATGCGGCGTCCCATCACTTCGGCGATGGCTTTCACTTGTTTGACCATCTCGGCGAATTTTTCAGGCTTGAGCGATTGCTTGCCATCGGAGACGGCTTTCGCAGGATCGGGATGGACTTCGACGATGATGCCGTCGGCGCCCGCCGCAATGCCCGCGCGCGCGATGGGCGCGACGTAATCGTAATGACCTGTGGCGTGCGACGGATCGAGAATGACAGGCAGATGCGTTAAATTTTTCAACACAGGAATCGCGTTGATGTCGGTCGTGTTGCGCGTGGACGTTTCGAACGTGCGGATGCCGCGCTCGCACAGGATGACCTGCTTGTTGCCGCCCGCGAGAATGTATTCGGCAGACATGAGCAGTTCTTCGATGGTGGCGCTGAGACCGCGTTTGAGCAAAACACTTTTGCGCGTTTCGCCGAGCATACGCAACAGATTGAAATTTTGCATGTTGCGCGCGCCCACTTGAAAGACATCCACATAGTTCAGCATGAGATCGAGTTGCACTTGCGACATGATCTCGACGACGATGGGCATGCCCGTTTGTTCGCGCGCTTCGGCAAGATATTCGAGTCCCTCTTCACCGAGTCCTTGAAACGCATACGGCGACGTGCGCGGCTTGAAGACTCCGCCGCGCAACGCGTTCGCGCCCGCTTCTCTCACCGCGTGGGCGGTCTCCAAAATCTGACTCTTCGACTCCACTGCGCACGGTCCCGCGATGATCACAATATCGTCGCCGCCGACGTTGAAGCCGTCAATCGGGAAGACCGAATTTTCAGGATGCACTTGCCGAGAGCCAAGTTTGAACGGTTGCGAGATTCGTTTCACTGATTCAACTCCATCGAGAATTTCAAACGGGTCGAGCGACGGGATGTGGAACTCGCCCACCGCGGCGACGATGGCGGTTTCGACTCCGTAGGTGATGTGCGGCGTCAGCCCGTGCTGTTTGATGACGTTCACAACTCCTTCGAGTTGTTGCGGGGTGTAGTGCGGTTTCATTACGATGATCATGGTGGTTTCTCCTAAAGGGTGAATGATGAATTATGAAGGATGAATTTCTGGTCGAAAGTCTTAGGTCAAAGGTCAAGCGACTTGTGACTTTCGACATTTGACTTGTTCATTGCGCCGCAACCAGATCGGGTCTCAGTTTCACCGCGTCACGCAGATAGATGTGGGTGATTTCATTTTGAGGCACATCGGTATTCCATTGGATTAAAACCCGAATCACTCGCGGCAGGCTGTTTGGCACGGGGATTTCGCGCGCGCACATCATCGGGACGAGTCCCCAGCCGATCTGCCGCGCCCCCTCTGCGGGGAACGTGGAAGCGAGATCGTCGGTGACGGTGAAGAGCGCGCTGACGATGTCTTCGGAAATCATCCCTTCGTTGGACGCGAGAATCGTAGTGAGCAATTCCCGCGTCGCTTCGAGAATGAGGTCTGGTTCGTCTGCGGCGACAGTGATCGCGCCTCGGATTCCGCGTGTGGGCATACATGGCTCCTTGTGCAGCGCGAGATACGATCTCGCGCTGCGAATAAAATAAAAGAGCGAGACCGTGTGGTCTCGCTCTTTGCGTGAACAGAGTTATTTTCTGTCTACTTAAGCGCCACCAACGGCAACCGAGTCTCGGAAACCGTAAAAATAAAAGTACGCAAACCAGCGGGCTGACTTAAGCATGTTGGGCGCTATTCTATGCTAATGAAGTAATTGCGTCAAGAGTCGTTTTTATAAATGTCATTCTGAGCCGCGCTCGCCTGCCCCAATGCAATTATGGGGTGCTCTTTGCGGCGAAGAATCTCCACGATAGTCTTGGAGACCCTTCGCTAACGCTCAGGGTGACATGCTGGTGAGTGTGTTGTGTCTAAAGTATAATTTTTGGTTCGAGGAATCCCACCATGTCGTTATCAAACAAAATCGAAGAATGGATGAAAGAAGCCGAAGAGCGACCCGAGTCCGCGGTGACGATTGTGCGGCTGATCGCCAGGCGTTTGCGCGAGTTGAGCGAACGGGACGAAGAACTGCTGGCGGAGAACATCGCCTTGCAGAACGGCACGCGCGTGGAGGAATATCAAAAGCGCATCGCCCATCTCGAATATCAACTCGAACTCATCAAGCGGCGCTTCGGCGTGGACGAAGACGCGCTGGTCGAACTCCCCGCGCAACCTGTCGAAGCCTCGACGCAAAATTTATTGATCTACAACGCGCAGGGACGAATCTTCCGCCTCGAATTAAACTCGGACACAAAAGAACTCGGTCGCATCACGAGCGATATGTCCAACGACCACGAGCCGCCGCGCATCCTTGCCGTCCCATCGAATGAAGAAGCGTTGTTGCTGTACACGTCGGGTCGCGTCGGCACATATAAAGTGAGCGACATTCCGCTCATCGAACTCGGCGGCGCGTGGGAGTGGGGTCAAGCCGCGTTGCCCGATGAGCCGCGCGCGGGCGAACTGCTCGCTTGCGTCACGCCGTTCTCGCGCCTGCCCCTCTCCGATTTCTTTTTGCAGATCAGCCGCCGCGGTTGCGCGAAGAAAACGATGACCTCCATGGCGCAGTCCATTCTCGGCAATCATTACATCGGCAAAGGCGCGATACAAAAATCCGACCAGCCATTTGATCTCACGCTCGCGCACAAAAATGATCGCGCGATCTTCGTCACATACGAAGGCAAGGTCATCGCTTTCGAGGTGGACGACCTCTCGTACGCCACCGAAGAGCGCGTCCGTCTCGCCGCCACCGATTATGTCATCGCGTCGTTCATCACGCGCGCCGACGATTCACTGCTCTTCGTCACGCAAACGGGCAAAGTGATTCACCGCGAAAGCAAAAGCATCGAGACCTCCAAATCGTCCGCCGCAAAAGGGCAAGCGTTGATTCCTCCATCGCGCCTCGAGCAGGGAGTCCGTTTTATGGGCGCGGCATCGGTGACAGATTCAGATTCAATGATCGTGCTGGATGCGACGGGGCGACTCCAGATTCTGCAAGCGGATTCCATGACGGGAAGCGGTTCGATCGCCGCCGAGGCTTGGATTCTGTCCATTGGGCTGATTCAGGCTGACGGGGGAAAGAAGCGATGAGTCTCAAAGTCGGCATTGACTTCGGCACATCCAATTCGGGAGTCGCTGTCTACGATGGACAACGAGTCCGCGTGTTGCCTGTGGACCCGAAAAATGTTTTGCCCGAAGTCATCAAGACCGTGTTGTACATCACGAAAGAGTATCGCGCGTATCTCGGGCAGGAGGCGGTGGAGACGTATTACCGCGATAACGTCAATCGTCAGCGGCGTTATGTGAAGCAATGGGCGGGCGAGATCGAATATCGCGGCGCGGATCTGTTTTACATGCGCGATATTTTTGTGTATGTGGATGAGTTGAAGCCTGGGCGTTTGTTGCAATATCTCAAGACCGCGTTGCGCAAGGACAATTACAAAGGCACGCAAATCTTTGAACGCTATTACAGCGTGGGCGATCTGGCGCAGACGTATTTGAGTCTGTTGAAGCGCCGCGCCGAAGATGTGTTGGGCGAAACGATTGACTCAGTGACGTTGGGACGTCCCGTCAAATTTTCCGAGTCGGCTGAACTCGACTCCAAAGCGCAAGAGACGTTGCGCGCGGCGGCGCATGAGGCGGGCTTCAAAGAAGTGGACTTTGAACTGGAGCCCATTGCTGCGGCGTTGGATTACGAGCAATCCATTACGAAGCCGCAGAACGTCGTCATTTTCGACTTCGGCGGCGGCACGCTCGACATCGCCGTGATGCGGCTCGGCGACGGCGACCCTTCGACAGGCTCAGGGCGCAAGGTCTATGCCAGCGGCGGGGTAGACATCGCAGGCTCCGACTTCGACCGCGCGATCATCGAGAAGCGCATGTTGTCGCATTTTGGTTTCGGCAAAGTCAAACATCATCCTGAGATCATGCAGATGATCGAGGCTGTCCCCGATTGGATGGCGCTCCCTGAAATGGGCACGCCCATCAACAAAAACATTTTGGATAAAGCCATTCAAGCAAAGGTCGCGCCCGTCCGCTTGAGAGCGTTGGAGCATTTGATCTACAACGATCTTGCGTTCACGTTCTACAACCGCGTCGAAGCAGGGAAGATCGCCCTATCCAATGAAGGAGCGACGGTCATCACTCTGGAAGATAAAGACATCGCGCTCTGGGAACTGTACACGCGCAGTCAATTCGAATCCGATATTCAGCATTATCTGGTAGACGTGGAAAAAGTTCTGCTCGATACGATTGCAAAGTCAGGACTTGAGATCGGTCAAATTGACGCGGTCGTAAAAACAGGCGGCTCGTCGAATATTCCGCTGTTCACGGGGATGCTAGGGAGACTCTTTGGCGCGGAGAAGGTGAAAGAGTCGAACGCGTTTAGCAGTGTGGTCGCGGGGTTGGCGATTAAGGCGAGGATGTGAGGAAGGGGAAACAGATGATCGGTGGTTGATGTCTAACTTTGAGGAGGGTTAAGTGATAAAGATAGTGAACAAGACAGATAACTCACTTAAATACTCCTCATCCTTTTATGTCATTACACTTCTAAGTTTGCGAGGCTTTTTGCAAGGAAATTGTGAACAGCAACCGAGAATGGTGGGCTTATAATTTGTACATTCTCGGGATTCCAATGTAATTTTCAATATGAGGTATTGCAAATGAAATCAATTGAGTTCAGCTACGGAAGCATGGTGGTACAAAACTTCGTATCTCTTTTTAATGAAGGGCGACTCAATCTCGAGCCTGGGTTTCAACGCCAGTCCGTCTGGACTCTTAATGACAGAAAAAAGTTGATACAGTCAATTTCCCAAAATTATCCAATCCCATCAGTGTTTTTATACAAATCGACTGACGGCAGCGGAAAGCTTAAATATGATGTGCTAGATGGAAAGCAACGACTTGAATCTATATTGATGTTCCAAGGTGTCGGCAAATTCAAACGCAATAAATTTAGCGCAAGATTACAACTCGATGAGCGCAATGGTCTTCAAGATTGGTCCTGGAAAGAAATTCAGCGTGCAGGACTTGAATTTCGAGTAGCAGGCTATAACATACAAACCGTTGAAGTATCAGGTGAACTAGCAGAGATAATAGATTTATTTGTCAGAATAAATTCAACTGGAAAGAGGTTGACAGGACAAGAGAAACGTCACGCAAAATATTTCAGCAGTCCATTCCTAAAACGTGCTGGACGATTAGGGGAAATACATGCCCATTTCTTCCTAGACAATAAAGTAGTATCACGTGGGCAGTTTGGTCGCATGAAGCATGTTGAATTGATATGTGAATTAATGGCTTCGATTCATTCGCAAGGGTTAATCAATAAAAAGACCGCACTTGATAACATTATCGGCGGACAAACAGTTGAGGGAAAATCTCTTGTTAAAGCATCCAAACAGTTCGTTCGAACACTAAACATCATAAAAAAGATGTTTCCAGAATTGCGATCTACACGCTTTGCAAACTCTGCCGAATTCTATTCTTTATTCATGCTCATTTGGGAAATGGATCAAGACAAGTTTATTTTGAATAATTCTCGCAAGAACAAACAAGCGCAAATCCTACTTAAATGGCTATCAAATGGAGTTGATCTTGTCCGCAGTAAAATTTCTAAAGCCGAAGGTGCACAACCTGACGAACAAATATTTGCCAATTACCTATTTACTACGCGCGGTGATAGTGATAGTGCGGCAACCAGAAATCGTCGAGCTGACATCCTACGCCAGATTTTAGGTGGGCTTTTTGAGAAAAAGGATGAAAAGAGAGGCTTTACATTAGAGCAACGAAGATTGCTTTGGAATTCTGACGAATCAAAAAAGTGTCCGAATTGCAAAAAGACCCTGTCATGGGAAAATTTCACCATAGACCATATCAAACCTTATTCACTGGGAGGAAGAAGTTCTCTCTCAAATGCAAAATTGATGTGCCGAAGTTGCAATTCAAAATTAGGTACGAAACGCAAGAGACGAAAAAAATATCGTTGAGACAAATCATCTAATTTGTGCATTTTGCAATCACCCTCGCCGCCTCAACACCGCAGGGCTAAAGCCGCTTGCTCAATACATGGAAGCCCTGCGGGCTTGCAGACACAGTCTGCTTGAGCGGACTTTCACGAACTGAGGCAGGGCTTTAGCCCGCCGAGTTTTTCTGTTATCGGTCTATGATAGAATCCTCCCAACGCGAAGGAGTTTGATATGAAACCTGGCGACTATGTTGGCTTATACATTGACGACAAGTTGATCTACACAGGCGTCTTGAAAGACATCGGCAAGATGGATAGCGGGCGGACGATCTATCAAGTGTTGCTGGTGAAGAATATTTTTCAGCGCAATTACCCCGAAATCCACTTTGACCCTGATATTCGACCTGCTACGTTCGAACAATTGCAGGATGAAATCAAACGCCTCAAGATCAAATTAATGAAGGGTCTCGAAAAACTGGAGGGTGAACATGTCGCAGAACTCATCGAAGAAAAAGAACTCCATAACATCATTGGATGAATACGACCAATTGTCGCAATTGTATTCCGACGCGTGGGATCGAGTCCATTCTGGCGGCACGGGCGCGGGATACAGCGGTATCCATTATGAAGTCTTTGAGGCGCTTCGCAAGTATAGCAGGGTCGCCAATAGCCGAGATGAAGCCTTAATCGAATTGAAAAAGCTGCTTCGTGAATATGAAGTTGAGCATTTGGGGGCAAAAGACCAATCAGATGAAGAATACCTGAGCAAGTTTGATGACATTGAATAACGAAGCGTGGAGAACCAAGCTCTTGGTCAACTCCTTCGCCGCCTCGCAGGGCTAACCCACAGGGTGCTTCGCGAAGCCACTTGTTCAATACATGGAAGTCCTTCGGACTGACGAGCGAGTCGGCTTTTAGCCGACTTCCACACACTGAGGTAGGGCTTCAGCCCGCCGATTCACGCAAAGCTTCCCCAACACTCCTCGCAAACTTCTTCACCCATCAACGAGACTTTCAATCCCCAATCGTTTTCACATATGCCGAATCCACAAGACAGAAATAGCCTTGCATAATATCTCAAATTGAGATATACTTCTGGCGTGCACATCATCACCCGCAAAACGCTGATCCAGTTTTGGGAGGAACACCCCGACAGCCAGATGACGTTACGGCGCTGGTTCAAGATCGTGCAAAAGACCGAGTTCAACAGTTTTGCCGAGTTGAGACAGGTTTTCCCGTCGGCTGATAAAGTGGATCATTGGATCATCTTCAATATCGGCGGCAACAAATATAGACTCATCGCGTCCGTTCATTTCAATCGCGGCAAACTATATATCCGTCATGTTCTGACGCACGCAGAATATGATCGAGGAGACTGGAAAAAATGACCCTCGTAAATGAAGAACTTCAAATCCATTGGACGAATATCGCTCCCCTGCTCACGATCCGTAACGAGCGCGAATACAACGCGGCTGTCAAACGACTCAATGAATTATTGGATGAAATCGGCGACAACGAGAAACATCCGCTTTACAGTTTGCTCGATACGCTTGGCGCGCTCGTTCACACCTACGAAGAAGAACATTATCCCATCCTTGATGTCACGGGCGCGGAAGCATTGCGTTTCCTCATGGAGGAACAAGGCGTTACGCAATCAAATCTGCCAGAAGTAGGATCGCAAGGCGTCGTCTCTGAAGTTCTAAACGGCAAACGTGAATTGAATGTTCGTCAGGTGCGATTGCTGGCGAAGAGATTCAAAGTTTCAAGCGCGGTGTTCGTGTAATGCGCTTCGGAACTCAATCGCCAACTCCCTCGCCGCATCAACGGGACTTTCACTTCCTCCAATCGTCCTCACACAAGCCGTTCCTACAATGACTCCATCCGCCATCTTCCCAACTTCTCGCGCTTGTTCTGGTGTGCTGATCCCAAACCCCACACACACAGGAATATCCGTATGTTGGCGGACATTTGCAATTAAATCCGACAATCCTTCAGCGACTGTTTTTCTTTCTCCTGTTATTCCAGTCACCGAAACTAAATAAATAAATCCTTTTGCATTGCGCGCGATTTTTTCCATACGTTCGGATGATGAGGTCGGCGTAAGCATGGGAATCAACGGTAAGGGCGGACTGCCGTCCGCCCCTACAACGGACATAAATTCCTCCGCCTCCTCCATCGGCAAATCAGGGACGATGAATCCATCCGCGCCTGCCTCCGCCGCATCATGGACGAATCTCTCCAGTCCATACGCCAGCATGGGATTGTAGTAACCCATCAAGATCAGCGGAATATCCACGCCGCGTTGACGCAACTCCTTCACCGCTTCGAGCGACTTCTTGACCGTGATTCCCTTCTCCAACGCAATTTGAGTCGCGTGCTGAATCACGGGTCCATCGGCGAGCGGGTCAGAGAACGACAGCCCCACCTCGATCAAGTCCGCGCCGTTATTGGCGAGCGCCTCGATCACGTCAATGGACGTGTCCAAGTCAGGGTAACCCAGCGGGAAGTAGGGCATGAAGATCGGTTTGTGCTTGAAGGCAGTTTCGATTCGGTCCATTTTTCCTCTTTACCGCGAAGCACGCGAAGATCGCTAAGAAAATCTTTTGGTTTTCTTCGCGTCCTTTGCGCTCTTAGCGATTCATTTTTTTATTCATCCAAATTCGTTGGTCGAGCAGTATCCTGAGTTTATCGAGGGGCAGGCGGCGTTCGTCCGCCGTATCGAAACCAACCTCTAATCTCTAATCTCTAATCTCTTTTTTTCTTGAACTCGCGCTCAACGCCATGACCAATAAAAATACATCTGTCAGAATCCAAAATATATTCGGCAATATGCCGCCCGATAACGGGGGAAAAACATACTCGGTGAGGTTGAGCGTGTTGGCAATGCCATAACTGGTTACAGCGCAGAACAAAAGCCAAGCGGTTCCGTGCCAAATGGTCTCGCGCGAAGCGCGCGCTCGTTGCCAGGCAACGACAATTAAAACGGCATCGAACATTGGGTAAAGGGCTAACCCTAAAAAGCCGATCCAATCTCCGCCGTTGGTTGCCATCGCTGAACGGAAATAAAAAGCCCACACCAGCACGGCTGTGATCAGGGCGGCTGAGCCGACCCATTTCCAAGTCTTTTGAGTTAACGCGACTGGATACAACCAGAGCGCAAGCCCAACCAGCGCGTAACGAACGATATAGAATACATCCACAAGAGAAAATGTGGATAACGTCGCGCCCGTGACAAGGTCATGAACGATCCACGCAATGTTGCCCAGCAGATTCATCGTCCATGCCCATGCAAAGAACAGCCAAAAATTGCGCGGTTCACGCCGACGAATGACCTGTCCCCAAAGAACAAGCAGAATAGCCAGTAGCGTCAAATATCCAACTGCTTGCAGAGTTTGTAAAAGCATCTCGGTGTATTCCTCCGTTGATTATTTTTACGTTATCAACAGGAATTTTATCAACTTTTCAAGTTCCAATCTCCTTTATCACCGTATTCAAGTCCTTATCCCCTCTCCCCGAAAGATTCACCAGAATCACCTGATCCTTCCTCATCCTCGGCGCGCGCTTGATGACCTCCGCCACCGCATGGGACGACTCCAGCGCAGGGATGATTCCCTCCGTGTGGCACAACGTTTGAAACGCGCTCAACGCTTCCGCATCTGTCGCAGATGTATAAAACGCTCGCTCAGTATCGCGCATCAACGCATGTTCGGGTCCGACCGCCGCGTAATCCAAACCAGCGGATACAGAATGAGTCTCCGCGATCTGACCATCTTCATCTTGCAAGACGTACGTGCGAGTTCCATGAATGACTCCGACGCGTCCCTTCGACGGGTCGCCGAATCTCGCCGCGTGTTTGCCCGATTCGATTCCGCTTCCGCCCGCTTCGACGCCGATCAACTCAACTTGTTCATCGTCCACGAATCCGCTGAAGACGCCGATGGCGTTCGAGCCGCCGCCCACACAGGCAAC
>WBZY01000349.1_pt1 | contig 36150 bp, 24 predicted proteins | sample 5204191 | NCBI WGS metagenome assembly WBZY01 (sample SAMN12344363, study PRJNA552823) | activated sludge metagenome | biome: Activated sludge suspended growth; feature: Anammox Sidestream; material: Wastewater; isolation source: activated sludge from anammox sidestream of wastewater treatment...
CCGGGCCGGCCGCGCCGCTGCTCGCGCAGCTGGACCCCGCGGCCCGTGCGCAGGCGCTGGCCGAGGTGGCGGAGGCGGTGGCGCGCTACTACCGCGACGGCCGCATCCTGATGCCCTCCGCCGTCTGGCTGGTCAGCGCCGCCGCGTAGGTCCGGGCTATGCCCGGACATGTTCGTGTAGGTCCGGGCCGTGCCCGGACATTGTTCGGCCACCGGCATTGTTCGGCCACCGGCATTGTTCGGCCACAGGCCGAACCTACGTGGACGTTCGGCCGTAGGTCCGGGCCGTGCCCGCACGATTTGCGTAGCTCCGGGCCGTGCCCGGACATGTACGCGTAGGTCCGGGCTGTGCCCGGACGTGTCCGGCTCGCAGAAGCAACAACCCGGGAGGCAAAATGGATTACCACCACCTGCGCTACGAGGTCGCCGACCACGTGGCGACCATCACGCTCGACAATCCGCCGAAGCTCAACGCCATGTCGGGCCAGATGCTGGCCTCGTTCTCGCGCGCCATCGAAGCGGCCCGGCGCGACGACGAGGTGCGCGTACTGGTGCTGACAGGGGCCGGGCGCGGCTTCTGTTCGGGCATCGACACCGAAGTGCTGATAGCGCTCGCGCAGGGCAAGCCGGTGCCGGGCGCGGTCGAGGAGCACGGCCGGCGCCACGCGCTCGAGCCCGTCGGCTGGTTCGGTGTCGAGATCAGCCGCATCGAGAAGCCTACCATCGCCGCGATCAACGGGCCGGCAGTAGGCGGCGGCTTCGCGCTCGCGATGGCCTGCGATCTGCGCATCATGGCGAGCGACGCCACGATCGGGATGGCGTCCACGCACCGCTACGCGCTGCCGCCGGAAGGGGGCATCACCTACACGCTGCCGCGCATCGTCGGGCTCACGCGGGCGCTGGAACTGCTGCTCACCGGTGATCTGCTCGACGGCAGGGAGGCCGAGCGGATCGGGCTGGTGTTGCGCGCGGTGCCGCGCGAGCGTGTGCTCGGGGAAGCGCTGGCGCTGGCAGCGAAGATCGCGGGCAACGGCCCGATCGGGATGGAACTGACCAAGCAGCTCGTCTACCGCGGCCTGCACGAGAACGACATCGCGACCCAGGTCGAACGCGAGGACGCCGCGCTGGCGCGCGGCTTTCGCACCGGGGACTTTCACGAAGGCGCGACCGCCTGGTGGATCGACCACCGCAAGCCGGTGTTCCGCGGACGTTGAGGCAACAGCCCGGATCTACAGGAACGCACCCACTCCGTCCGGCGGCACGGGACGAGCCAGCAGGAAACCCTGTGCGCAATCGCAGCCTTCGCGGGCCAGGAACGCGAGCTGCTCCGCGTTCTCGACGCCTTCGGCGACCACCCGCAGCCCGAGGCTGGTCGCCAGCGCGATGACCGCGCGCACGATCGCGACGTCGTCGCTGCCGGCAGGCACGTTGCGGATGAACGAACGGTCGATCTTCAGCGTGCCGACCGGCAGGTGCTTCAGGTACGCGAGCGAGGAGTAGCCGGTGCCGAAATCGTCGATCGACAGCTCGACGCCGATCTCGCGCACCGCCAGCAACACCTGGCTGGATTCCTCGGGCCGTTCCATGAACACGCTCTCGGTCACCTCGAGCTCCAGCCATTCGGGACGGCAGCCGGTCTCGTCGAGGATCGCACGCACCGCCGGCAGCAGTTCGCGGCGGCGTATCTGCTCCGCCGACACGTTGACCGCGACGCGGCCCGGATCCAGGCCGGCGTCGCGCCAGGCGCGCATCTGCCGGCACGCGCTCCGCATCACCCACTCGCCGATCGGCACGATCAGCCCGGTCTCCTCGGCCAGCGTGATGAACTCGCCGGGCCCGAGCAGTCCGCGCCGCGGATGCGCCCAGCGCAGCAGGGCCTCCACGCCCACCACGCGACGCCCATCGATCGCGAACTGCGGCTGGTAGTGCAGCCGGAGTTCGCCGGCCGCGAGCGCCACGCGCAGCTCCGCCTCGAGCTGCACGCGCGCCAGCGCCTGCTCGGTCATGTCCTCGGTGTAGAAATGGATCGTGTTGCGGCCCTCGGCCTTCGAGCGGTACATCGCGGCGTCGGCGTTGCGCACCAGCGACTGCGGATCGAGTCCGTCCTGTGGATACAGCGCGATGCCGAGGCTCGCGCCGATGTACAGCTCACGGCCGGCGAACGCCATCGGCGAACGGCTGCAGGCGAGGATCTTCTGCGCCAGCGCGGCCACGTGCAGCGGATCCTGCACGTCCTCGAGCATCACGACGAACTCGTCGCCGCCGAGGCGTGCCACCGTGTCCTCGTCGCGCAGCAGCGCGCGCAGGCGCAGTGCCGCCTGCTGGATCACCTCGTCGCCCGCCGCGTGACCCAGACTGTCGTTGATGTCCTTGAAGCGATCGAGGTCGATGAAGATCACGGCGATGCGGCTGGCGGTACGCTGCGCCTTGGCGATCGCGTGGCGCAGACGGTCGAACAGCAACAGGCGGTTCGGCAGGTTGGTCAGGTGATCGTGCTGGGCGAGGTGATGCAGGTGCTGCTCCTTGCGACGCAGTTCCTCCAGGTGATCGCCGAGCATGCGCTCCATGTCGGCGAAGGTGCGCGCCAGCAACCCGATCTCGTCGGATCGCTGGACCGGGAGTTCGCCCATCACATGCTCGCGCGCGAAACGCCGCACCGCCTTCACCATGGTCAGCAGCGGCAACGACAGCGCGCGGGTGACCACGATCGACAGCAGCACCGCTCCGAGGCTGAACGCGACGATGATGTGCACGATCGCGGTGCCGAGCGTGCTGGTGCCGGCGAAAATCGCCTCGAACGGGCGCGCCAGCCCCACCAGCACGAAGCGCCCGGGAGCGATCTCGCCGAACGGCAGCTTCACGAACGCCGCCGCCAGCGTGCGGCCACCCGCGTTGGCGCCGTCGATCACGAAAAAGCGCGCCTCGGCCTGCCCGTCGACGATGTCCGCGGTCGCCGGATACTCGTCCTGCACCAGCACGCGCCGACCGCGGTCGAAGCCGAACTCCTTCGCCGGGTCCGGATGGATCAGGAAATCGCCCTCGCCGCTCGCGAGGTACAGCTGCACGTCGCGCGGCAGATCGGCCTGCAGCGAGGCGAACAGCCCGTCGAGGTCGATGTTGAGCACCACCAGACCCGGCGCGCTCGCCGCGGCACCCGCGACGGCCGTGGCCACCTGCAGCGTCGGCTTGCCCAGCCCGTCGCGCACGCCGGTTTCGTGGTTGATCGCGATCCGCGACAGGTAGACCGCGCGCGGCGGCAGGCGCAGCGTTTCGTAGACGTACGGGTACTGCCCTTTTTCCTGCAGATCCGCATCGCTCACGCGCACCAGCGTGCCGTTGTCCCGGTCGATGCGAACGCGCTCGCGCCCGTTGTTGGCCGTCTCGATCAGGCGCAACTGAAAGTACTCGGGATGCAGCTCGAGCATGTGCGCCATTGCGTCCGCGAGCGCGTCCCCGGCCGCTGCCGCGGACGTATAGACGCCGCCCTTGTCGAGAATCGCCCGCACGACCGGCGTTGACGCCAGCAGGCGCACGTCGTCCACACTTTCCTCGAGTTGCATCGTGAAGCGTTGCCCGATCACGCGCGTCGAAGCCAGCAACTCCTGCTGCGCCGCGTCGACCAGCAGCTTGCGGCTCTCGGTGAACGAGTAGTATCCGGTCAGTCCCACCGCCAGCACGCCGAACAGCGACAGCAGCAGCGCGAGGCGCAGTGCGATGCCGAAGCGCGCGGTCCGCTCAGAAGCTTTCAAGCACGTCACCGGAGCGGATGCGCTCCCAGAGCCGGGTGCGCCGCGCCACATCCTCGACCGGCTGCAGCCAGCGGATGCGCGCCGCGTCGGCGGCCGCGATCGACGCCACGGTGGTGTTCGCCAGTCCCTGGCGCAGCGTCAGCGCCTGGCTTACGTGATCTTCCAGCATGTAGTCGATCCAGGCCGCGACCAGGCGCGGATCGCGCGCGCCGCGCGTCATCGCCCAGCAGTCCAGCCACGCCAGCGCTCCCTCGCGCGGGATCACGTAGCCCGCGTCGATTCCCGCGTCGGCCAGTTGCTTGAGTTGCTGCGTGCCGTAGTTGCCGTAGGCGAGCGCCACGTCGTGGCGCAGGAACAGGTCCACGACTTCCTCGGGAGCCTTGTAGAACGTCAGTGCGTTGCGCCGCAGCTCGATCAGCCGCTGCGTGACCTCGCGGTACGCCGCTTCGTCGAGACGGAACGGGTCGGGCATGCCGAGCGCCAGCGCGGTGAACGAGAATGCGTGGCTGCTGCCGTCGTAGGCGATCACGCGGCCCCGGTACGCCGGATCCCACATCGACTGCCAGGAAACCGGCGTTTCGCGCACCCGCGAGCGGTCATAGATCAGGCCCATGGTCGAGTAGGTGTACGGAATCGCGTAGACCTTGCCGTCGCGCTCGAGCGCCGGCAGCCTGGCCCGATCCCGGAAGGCAGGCAACTGGCGGCCGATGTTCGGGATCGACTGCGGATCCAGCGCCGCGCTGAGCCGTGCATCGATGTAGCGTGCAAGCTCGGCGGTGTTCACCGCGAACACGTCGAAATCGGCGCCGTCGTTCGCCGCGATGCGGCTCCAGAGCTCCTCGTCGGTGTGCACGATCGTGAGCTCGACGCGCAGCCCGTGGAGGCGCTCGAACTCGCCTACCAGGTCGCGGTCCGCGTAGCCCGGCCAGGTCAGCACACGCAGCGTGGGCGGCGGCTCCCCGGAGGAGCAATGCAGCAGCGCAGGCGCCAGCGCGGCGATGCCGATGGAGCCCAGCAGGCGACGGCGATGGATCATCGAAGCGGCTCCGGCAAATCCCTCTTGGCATTCATCAGGTTTCGTGCCGGGCAATGTCCCGCAGGTTCGGCCTGCGGCCGAACAAATGTCCGGGCGCAGCCCGGACCTACGATCCCAGCGCCTGCGACATCGAGCGGATTTCTTCCTCGGACTCTACCAGCACCCCGACCGCGACGGACTCGTCGAGGCCGAGCTTGACGCAGGCCGGTACCGTCGCGAGTTCGGCGCCTGCGGCCTGCTCGGGAGTCGCGCGTCGCGCGAGCAGGTTCGCCGCCAGCACCACGTCGGCGAGATCTGCCTTGCCGACGTGCTCGCGGTCCAGCACCTCGTGCTCGTCGACCGCGGTCGCCACCGGTTCGGGAAAGCCCCAGGACTCGACGATCGCACGCCCTACACCGGAGTGCCACTGCGCGAGCAGGTCCTCGAGCACGTCGCGATGGCCGAACAGTGTCGGGAATGCGTCCACGCGCATCAGGATGTAGAAACGGCCGATCCCGTGCAGCAGACCTGCGAGCATCGCCTCGTCCGGTTTCACGCTGTCCTTCGCCAGCCGGCGCGCGAGTACGTAGGACAGTACCGCCACGCGCACGCTGTGGTGACGCGTGCGCTCGATGTGCTGGCGCAGCGGTCCCGTCTCGGGTGCCTTGAACGTACTGTCCAGCGCGAGCGCCACCGCGGCGTTGCGCACCATCTCGAAGCCCAGGCGCGCGATCGCGGTCTTCACGTCGGTGATCTCGTTGGCACCGCGGCGCATCAGCGCCGAGTTCGCGATGCGCAGCAGTCGTGCCGCCAGCACCGGTTCGGAGAGCACTATGCGCGCGATCTTCTCCACCGACACGTCGGGGTCGTTGAGCGCCTCGCGCACGCGCAGCGCGATGTCCGGGAACGGCGGCAGTTCGAACTTGCCGTCGGACAGATCGCGCGCCAGCTGTTGCACGAACTCGAACGCCGCCTCCCGCGAGGCGGCCAGTTCCTCTGCGGTCGGCGGGGCAGGTTCGTCGTCGAGTGCCTGTTTCACGAACTCTAGCGGAGCGCTTCTGGATTCACGCATCGGTGCGATGACCTGTTGCTGGTGCGGTTGTTGTCGTTCCGTGCCTCCGGGCGTTCCGGGGCATCGTCCCCCCGGGGGGACGCGCAAGTATAGACAACGCCCGCTGCCTGCGGGAGCCGGCTTTCCGCGCACCGAGACCGCCGTCGCACGCGGCTCAGCGCCCCGCCACCATCCCGCCGTCGACGTTGTACAACTGGCCGCTGATCCACGATCCCTGGTCGCTGCACAGGTAGACGACCATGTTGGCGATGTCGAGCCCGCTGCCCGCACGGCGCAGCGGCACGTAGCTCGCGAGCAGGCGTTCCCACTGTTCGCCCCGCCCCATGTCGTCGATGCGGTAGGTATCGACGATCCCCGGACACACCGCGTTGACGCGGATCCCGTGCGGTCCCACCTCGCCGGACATCGCGCAGGTCAGCGCGTGGATGCCGGCCTTCGATGCCGCGTAGGCGGCGGTCTGCGCCGCCATCAGCTTGCCGCCCACCGATGAGATGTTCACGATGCTGCCGCCCTGCCCCTGCGCGATGAGCGCGCGGCCGAAGGCGCGGCTCATGTAGAAAGTGCCGTTCAGGTTCACGTCTATGACCTTGCGCCAGGCGTCGAGCGCCAGATCGACGACCGCGGCGCGGTCCTCCCCACGTGCGGCGCCGGCGTTGTTGACCACGATGTCCACCCGCCCGAACTCCGCGAGCGTGCGCTCCACCAGCGCATCGACCGCCGCCGCGTCCGCGACGTCGCTGACCAGCGCGAGCGCGCGCCGCCCCAGCGCACGCACCTCCTCGGCCACCGACTCGATGTCGCGCCAGCCGGCCGCCTGTTCGTCCGCCGGGTAGCGTTCGGGCGACCGCCCGGTGCCGGTCAGCACCACGTCGCACCCCGCGCGCGCGAGTTCCACCGCGATCGGGCGTCCGATCGAGCGCATGCGCCCCGCGCCCGTCACCACCGCCACCTTGCCCTCGAGTCCCGTGATCTGCATCGTGCCGCTCCGTGCCTGTGTGCGTGACGCACGATTCTAGCCGCATGCCGCGCTTGGTGGGGCCGTCGCCAACGCCTCCGTGACGCGCCCGGGCCGGCACCCGGGGGACACTCTATAATCCGGCCCGGATCGCACCACGGGACACGCCATGACTCCGCGCTCGGCCGCCGACGCACTCGCATCGACCGGCGATCCCTCGCTGCTGGCGACAGAGGAGGTCGCCGCACGACTCGCCACCGATCCGGTGCACGGACTCGCCGAGGACGAAGCGACGCACCGGCTGCGCGTCGACGGGCCCAACGAACTGTTCACGCCGCCACCGCCGGCGCGCTGGCGGCGCTTCCTCGCGCAATTCCACGATCCGCTGGTCCACCTGCTGCTCGCGGCGGCGGCGATCACGCTGCTCGTGTGGATCGTCGAAGGCCGCCACGGACTCCCCGTCGATGCGCTGGTGATCCTGGCGGTGGTGCTCGCGAACGCCACCATCGGTTTCCTGCAGGAGACGCGCTCCGGACGCGCGGCGGCGGCGCTCGCACGCCTGTCGGCGCAGCGCTCGACCGTGATCCGCGCGGGACGGCGCCAGCGCATCGCAAGCGCTGCGCTGGTACGCGGCGATCTGCTGGTGCTCGCCGAAGGCGACCGCGTGGGCGCCGACGCACGCCTCGTCGAGGCGAGCGCGCTGCGTGTGCAGGAGGCCGCGCTGACCGGCGAGAGCGACACGGTGGCGAAGGACCCCGCCACGCTGGCCACCGCCTGCGCACTCGCCGAGCGCAGCAACATGGTCTTCCGCGGCACCGCGGTCTCGCAGGGCACGGCGACCGCGATCGTGACCGCCACCGGCATGGCGACCGAGATGGGCGCGATCGCGCACCTGCTGGCGACCACCGCTGAGGATCCCACCCCGTTGCAGCGCGAGGTTCGCACCATCGGGCGACGGCTCGCGCAGGCGGTGATCGCGATCGCGCTGGCAGTGATCGGCTCGGTGCTCGCGCTGCACGGCGTGGACGACGGCGCCGGACTGCTCGGCGTGCTGATGCTCGGTGTCTGCCTCGCCGTCGCCGCCGTGCCTGAGGGGCTGCCGGCGATCCTGTCGGTGGTGCTCGCGATCGGGGTCGAACGCATGGCGAAGCGGCACGCGATCGTGAAGAAACTGGCCGCGGTCGAGGCGCTGGGATCGGCCTCGGTGATCTGCTCCGACAAGACCGGCACGCTGACGCGCTGCGAAATGACGATCCGGCACGCGATCACCGCCAGCGGCAGCACGCGCATCGGTGGCGCCGGCTATGCCCCGCACGGACGCATGGCGCGCGACGACGGCGGCCCGGTCGAGGGCGCGCTGCGCACCGAACTGGTGGCACTGTTCAGTGGCGGCAGCCTGGCCGGCAACGCGGGACTCCAAGAGGCGGCGCCGGGGCGCTGGGAGATCCACGGTGACCCGACCGACGCGGCGTTCCTGGTCGCCGAGCGCAAGCTGGGCGTGCACGACTGGCGGGCGCGGCGCTTCGCGACCCTCGCCGGCATTCCGTTCACCGCCGAGCGCCGCATGATGTCCGTCGTGGTCGGCGACCGCGAGCGCGGCGGTGCCCGCTGGCTGGTGTGCAAGGGTGCGCCCGACGTGCTGCTGCAGCACTGCACGCAACTGCTCGAGGGCGAGGCGGTGCGCCCGCTGGAGGCGAGCCGGCGCGCCCGCCTGCTGGCGGCCACCGAAGGGCTGGCCGACGAGGCGCTGCGCACGCTGGCCGTCGCCTGCCGGCCGCTCGCCGACGAGGAATCGAGCGAGGCGGGCAGCGCACTCGAGCACGAGCTGATGTTCATCGGCATCGTCGGCATCGTCGATCCGCCGCGCGAGGAAGCGCACGAGGCGATCCGCGAGGCGCAGGGCGCCGGCATCCGCGTGGTCATGATCACCGGCGACCATCCGCGCACGGCGCTGCGCATCGCCAGAGACCTCGGCATCGCCGGCGACGACGCCACCGTGCTCACCGCACGCGAGCTCGATGCGATGGACGGGACGCAGTTCGCCGCGGCGGTCGCCACCACCCCGGTCTACGCGCGCGTGAGTCCGGCGCACAAGCTGCGCATCGTCGATGCGCTGCAGGCGGCCGGACACGTGGTCGCGATGACGGGCGACGGGATCAACGACGGACCGGCGCTGAAGTCGGCCGATATCGGGATCGCGATGGGGCGCGGCGGCACCGAGGTCGCGCGCGAGGCGGCACGCATGATCCTCGCCGACGACAACTTCGCGACCATCGTCGCCGCGGTGCGCGAGGGACGCATCGTGTTCGACAACATCCGCACGTTCCTGCGTTACCTGCTGTCCTCGAACATCGGCGAGATCCTGACCGTGCTGCTCGGCATCCTCGGTGCGGCGGTGATCGGGCTCGGGACCGGCGACGGCGGCGTCGTGCTGCCGCTGCTGGCCACGCAGATCCTGTGGATCAACCTGGTCACCGACACCGGTCCCGCGCTGGCCATGGGAATCGATCCGCCGGGCGAGGACGTGATGCGGCGCGCACCGCGGCCACCCACGCAGCGCGTGATCGACGCGCCGATGTGGTCGCGCGTGCTGCAGACCGGACTGGTGATGGCGCTGGCCACGCTGCTGGCGATCGACCTGCATCTGCCGGGCGGCCTGGTCGATGGCGACGGCACCCTGCAGCGCGCGCGCACGGCGGGCTTCACGACGCTGGTGTTCGCGCAGTTGTTCAACTGCTTCAACACGCGCTCCGCGACCGCGAGCGCGCTGAGCGGACTGTTCACGAACCGGTGGCTGTGGAGCAGCGTGGCGCTGGCAGCGGTGCTGCAGGTCGCGGTGGTGCAGTCGGTGGCAGGCAATATCGCCTTCGACACCGTGCCACTGGCACCCGGCGAATGGCTCACCTGCGCGGCGCTCGCCGCCGCCGTGCTGCTGCACGGCGAGGCGCGCAAGCTGCTGCAGCGCGCGCTCGCTGCGCGCCGCCCCCGATGAACCGCTGCGCTCAGGCCGGCGCGGCGGCGCGGCGCATCGCGAGCAGGTTGCCGGCGACGATCAGCACCAGCCCCAGCGCGGCGGGCACGGTCCACGTGTAGCCCTCGAAGAACGTCGAGATCAGCAGCGCCACCAGCGGGGTCATCATCGAGTTGTAACCGGCACGGTCGGGGCCGATCAGCGCGAGCAGGCGCAGATAGGCACCGAAGGCGATGATCGAACCGAACACCGACAGGTACAGCAGGGCGACCGCGTACGACGTTCGCTCGGGGAAGTGGAACTCCACGCCGGTGACCAGGCCGGCCACGCACAGCACCAGCGTGCCGTAGAACATGCCCCAGGCATTGATCGAGATCACCGGCAGCCCGAACACCGTGTTGCGCGTGGCGACGATCGTGCCCAGCGAGGCGCAGTACGTCGAGGCCAGCGCGAACAGCAGCCCGCGCAGCGCGCCGTCACCGAGACTCAGGCTCTCCACCTCGGGCCAGAACAGCAGCGCGACGCCGATCATCCCGACCACCCCGCCGGCGACCACCACCGGTGCCACCGAGCGGCGCAGGAACAGCCGCGCGTTGAGGAAGTTCATGAACACCATGGTCGCGAACACCACCGCCACCACGCCACCGGTGAGGTAGACCTCGGACCAGTACACCAGCCAGTAATTGATGCCGAACAGGCACAACCCCTGCAGCGCGATGAACGCGTGCTCGGCCGGCCGCAGCCGGATCCGCGCACGCGCCAGCAGGCACCAGCCGAACAGCAGCAGCGAGGCGATGCCGAAGCGGTAGATCACCGACACCAGCGGATCGACCTCGCCGAGCTGGAACTTGATCGCAAGCCACGTCGACCCCCAGATCAGCACGGTGACGGTGTAGAGGAAATACGCTTGCACTGGCATGGGGCGAGGTCCGAAGCTTGGCCACGTTGGCGGCAGACCGCGTATCCTGAGGGCACGCGGGGGGGCGCTGCAATCGGCGCGCAACACTGGCCCGGCATGACTGGAGGAACAGATGGCACGCAAGCCCGCGCTACCCGACCCGCCGCAACCGGCGCCCGGCAGCGCCTTCGCCGCGCTGGCCGCGCTGCGCGGCGCGCTGCCGGCCGGCCCCGAACCGGAGCCGGCTTCTGCGGACAAGGCGTCACCGCTCGGTCAGCGCATCGTGGTGAGGCGCGAACGCAAGGGGCGCGGCGGCAAGACGGTGACCGTGGTGCACGGAATCGCGCTCGCGGGTCCGGCGCTCGAGGAGTTCGCGCGCACGCTGCGCCAGGCGCTGGGCACCGGCGGCGGCGTCGAGGGCGAAGCGATCGTTCTGCACGGCGAACAGTCCGGGCGCGTGCGCGAATGGCTGACGGGACGGGGAGCGACGAGGGTGGTGATCGCAAACTGAAGCGCGCGCCCACACGGGGCGGCGATCACCCGCCCAAGGGCCAGATCAGCGGTATCGTCGCGATGGTGATGCTCGCCACCAGCACGTTCATCGGGATGCCGATGCGCAGGAAGTCCGAGAAGCGGTAACCACCCGGCCCGTACACCATCAGGTTGCACTGGTAGCCGATCGGCGTCGAGAAGCTCGCCGACGCGGCCATCATGACCGCCATCACGTACGGCACCTCGTTCACGCCGACGCGTTCGGCCACCGCCAGCGCCACCGGCAGCATCAGCATCGCGGCCGCGTTGTTGGTGATCATCTCGGTCAGCGTCATCACGCTGAGGTACACCAGCGCGAGCAGCAGCCACGGATTCGTCCCGGCCAGGCCCACGATGCCGTTACCGAGGAAGCTGGCCGCCCCGGTCTTCTCGAGCGCATTGCCGAGCGCGAAACTCGCGGCGATCGTGACCAGCACCGGCAGGTCGAGGCTGCGCCGCGCGTCGGTCACGCTGATGCAGCCGGTGGCGATCATCGCCGCCACCCCGAGCAGCGACGCGTAGAGCATGTTCAGCACACCGGTGGTCGCCAGCACCACGATGCCGGCCAGGATCGCCCACGAAGTCCAGGCGCGCGAGTGGTCCGGCAATTCATGCTCGAGAACGTTCATCAGAAGGAAGTCGCGCGACTGCTTGAGCCGCCCGACCACCGCCGGTCGCGCCTCGAGCAGCAGCAGGTCACCGGGTTCGAGGATGATCGAACTCAGCCGCCCGCGTATGTGCTCGCCGTTGCGCGCGACCGCGAGCACCACGGCACCGTAGCGATCACGGAAGCGGCCGTCGCGGATCGTGTGCCCCACGACCTCGCAGTGCTCTGCCACCACCGCCTCGACCAGCCGGCGTTCCGGCACGTTGCGCTCGAGCGCTGGTTTGCTGCCCACCGCGGGCACCAGCCCATTGATCCGCAGCACGTCGACGATCGCCTCGGTCTCGCCGACGAACACCAGACGGTCCCCGCCGCGCAGGATCTCCTCGGGCGCGACCGCGGTGATCACGCCGCCGTCGCGCTCGATCTCGGCGAGGTAGATGCGCTCGAGGTGACGCAGTCCGGCCTGCTGGATCGTACGGCCCACCATCGGACCGTCGCGAGCGACCGCGACCTCGAAGGTGAACTTGCGCGTGTCGGCGAAGGTTTCGTCCGGTGTGCGGCGCGCCCGCAACAGCCGCGGTGCAGCCAACACCACGAAGAGCGTCCCGGCCGCCGCCACCACCAGACCCAGCGGTGCGATCTCGAACAGGGCGAAACCGGGCTTGCCGGTCAGCGCCTGGTACTGCCCGTTCACGACCAGGTTCGTGCTGGTGCCGATCAGCGTGATGGTGCCGCCGAGGATCGAGGCGTAACTGAGCGGGATCATCAGCGTCGAACTCGGCACGCGGATGCGGCGTGCCCACTGGCTCACGGCCGGGATCATCGTCGCGACCACCGGCGTGTTGTTCAGGAATGCCGACAAGCCTGCGACCGGCAGCATCAGGCGCACCAGCGCGCGATGCGGGCCTCCGGGGCGCCCGAGCACAGACTCGACGATCATGTCGACGCCGCCCGAGGCGCGGATCGCCGCCGCCACGATGAACATCCCCGCCACCGTAATCAGACCGGTGTTCGCGAAGCCGGCCAGCGTCTGCTCGGGCGTGAGGATTCCGGTCATGCCGAGCACCAGCAGCGCGCCCATCAACACCACGTCGGTGCTGAGCCGCGGCACGGTGATCAGCGTTGTCAGCACGGCCACGGTGAGCGCGACCGTGAACCACCCCTGCCATTCCATCGTAGCCCCTCCCCCGAACGGACCGCCGTGCATTCTAGAAGGAATAAGGATTCGCGTAACAATGATTAATCGATCTTAGGATATGCGCCCTGCCGATCCTCGCTGACAATCCGTCGCGCACTCTCTAGCATAGCGCCGGTCGCAGGCGCAGCACCGACCGGACCCAGGATGAGCGAATCACACAAGACCGCCGAGGCGTCGCTCGCGACGCTGCACCGCATCTTCACCGTACCGGAGGCGCCGGACTCGACGCTGTCGCGTCTGGAAGCGGAGATTTCGCGCAACCTGCACGGCTTCCTGCGCGAGCACATCGTCGCCACGCGGCGCAGCATGAGCGATATCGAGAGCGACTTCAGCGACACGCGCGTCCCCGAGGACCCCGTGTTCGTCTCCGGGCAGGCCGAGTTCCTGCTCAGCAAGGTCGTGGCGGAATCGGTGCATACGGCCTCGCCGACCTTCGTCGGCCACATGACCTCGGCGCTGCCGTACTTCATGCTGCCGCTGGCGAAGATGATGATCGCGCTGAACCAGAACACGGTGAAGACCGAGACCTCCAAGGCCTTCACGCCGCTGGAGCGCCAGGTGCTCGGCATGCTGCACCGGCTGGTGTTCGCGCGCGACGACACGTTCTACGCGCGCCACGTGCAGGATCCTCGACACGCGCTGGGCACGTTCTGCTCCGGCGGCACGGTGGCGAACATCACGGCGTTGTGGGTGGCACGCAACAACGCGCTGCCGCCCGACGGCGATTTCGGGGGCGTGGGCCGCGACGGTCTGCACCGCGCGCTGGTGCACCACGGCTTCACGGACGTGGCGGTCGTCGTCTCGCGCCTCGGGCACTACTCGCTCGGCAAGGCGGCGGACCTGCTCGGCATGGGACTGAACTCCGTGCACACGGTCGAGGTCGACGGCAACAACCGCATCGATCTCGCCGCGGCAGCGCGCTGCTGCCGGGACCTGCAGGCACGCGGCGTGAAGATCGTGGCGCTGGTCGGGCTGGCCGGCAGCACCGAGACCGGCTCGGTGGACCCGCTGCACGGGCTGGCGGACCTCGCGACCGAACTCGGCATACACTTCCACGTCGATGCCGCCTGGGGCGGTCCCACGCTGTTTTCCGCCCGCTGGCGCCACCTGCTCGCCGGCATCGAGCGCGCCGACTCGGTCACGCTGGATGCGCACAAGCAGCTCTACGTGCCGATGGGCGCGGGGATGACGCTGTTCCGCGACCCCGCCTCGGCGCGCGCGATCGAGCACCACGCGCGCTACATCATCCGCGAGGGTTCACGCGATCTGGGCAGCAAGACGCTCGAGGGTTCGCGCCCCGGCATGGCGATGCTGGTGCACTCCGGGCTCGCGATCCTCGGCCGCCGCGGCTACGAGTTGCTGATCGACGCCGGCATCGAACTCGCGCGCCGCTTCGCTGACCTGGTGCGCGCCGCGCCCGATTTCGAACTGACCAGCGAGCCGGAACTGAACATCTTCACCTACCGCTATGCACCCGCGTGGCTGCAGGGCGCGCTGGCCAATGCCGATGCCGACGCGGCCGCGGCGCTGAACGAGGAACTGAACGCGGTCACGCGCGACATCCAGCGCCTGCAGCGCGAGGCCGGCCGATCCTTCGTCTCGCGCACCACGCTGCGCTCGCCGCGACACCACGGACAGGCGATCGACGTGTTCCGGGTGGTGCTCGCGAACCCGCTGACCGATCTCGCGATCCTGGCGCAGATACTCGACGAGCAGCGCACCATCGCCGCCGACGCGCCAGTGGCCGAACGGTTGGGCGCGCTTGGACGGCCCGGCCCGGCGCCGCTACAATCGCGCGCTTTCGCCGCGCCCGGGTGATCGGCCCCATGAATCTACGCGACCAACTCAACTGCGCCGTCGAATCCGCGATGCGCGCCGTCGGCATCCCCTCGGACTGCCAGGCGCTGCTCACCCCGGGCACACGTCCCGAGTTCGGCGACTACCAGGCCAACGGAGCGATGGCGGCCGCCAGGCGCATGCGCACGAATCCGCGCGAACTGGCCGCGCGCATCGTCGCGGCCTTCGACGGCGGCGCGATGGTCGAGCGGCTGGAGGTCGCCGGCCCCGGCTTCATCAACATCCATCTCGCCGACGCATTCCTGGCTGAACGCGCAGACGCCGCCGCCACCGATGCGCGGCTCGGCATCGCGACACAGGCCATCCCGCAGACCGTGGTGGTGGACTATTCCTCGCCGAACCTCGCCAAGGAAATGCACGTCGGACACCTGCGCAGCACGATCATCGGCGACGCCGTGGTGCGCGCGCTCGAGTTCTGCGGCGAGCGGGTGATCCGCCAGAATCACGTGGGGGACTGGGGCACGCAGTTCGGCATGCTGATCGCGCACCTCGAGCGGATCGCGGCCTCTGGCGGCGGCATCGACGGCGCGGCGCTCGCCGACCTCGAGGCGTTCTACCGCGACGCCAAGCTCGCCTTCGACAGCGACCCGGCGTTCGCCGGGCGCGCGCGCGAGTACGTGGTGCGCCTGCAGTCCGGGGATCCGCACTGCCGCGCGCTGTGGCAGCGCTTCATCGACATCTCGATCGCGCACAGCGAGGAGATCTACCGCAAGCTCAACGTCTCGCTGGCGCACGCCGACATCCGCGCCGAGAGCGCCTACAACGACGAGCTGCCACGGGTGATCGCGGACCTGGATGCATGCGGCCTGCTGGCGGTCAGCGAAGGCGCGCGCGTGGTCTACCTCGACGAACTCCAGGACCGCGAGGGCAAGCCGATGGCGGTGATCGTGCAGAAGGCCGACGGCGGCTACCTGTACGCGACCACCGACCTCGCGGCGGCGCGCTACCGCGTCCGCGAACTGCACGCCGACCGCATCCTGTATTTCATCGACGACCGCCAGAAGCTGCACATGCAGCAGGTGTTCGCGATCGCGCGCCGCGCCGGCTTCGTTCCCGAGGCGGTGTCGCTCGAGCACCATCCCTTCGGCAAGATGCTCGGCGAGGACGGCCGCCCGTTCAAGACGCGCTCCGGCGGCACGGTCAAGCTCGCCGAACTGCTGGACGAGGCGGTGGAGCGCGCGGCGCGCCTGCTCGCCGAGCGCGAAGCCGACCTCACGGCGGAGGAACGCCTCACCGTCGCGCGCCAGGTCGGCATCGGTGCGGTCAAGTACGCCGACCTGTCGAAGAGCCGCACCAGCGACTACGTATTCGCCTGGGAACACATGCTGAGTTTCGAGGGCAATACCGCGCCGTACCTGCAGTACGCGTGCACGCGCGTGCGCAGCATCTTCCGCCGGGCCGGCATCGATCCGCGCACGCTGGATGCGCCGCTGCGGATCGGCGCGACCGAAGAGCGCGCGCTGGCGCTGCGACTGCTGCAGTTCGGCGAGTCGCTGCGCGCGGTGACGCACGACGCCGCGCCGCACCTGCTGTGCCTCTATCTGTACGAACTGGCCGGGCTGTTCATGCGTTTCTACGAGAGCTGCCCGATCCTGCGCGAGGACGTCGACGCGGCCACGCGCGCCTCGCGGCTGCGCCTTGCCGACCTGACCGCCCGCACGCTCGCCACCGGCCTCGACCTGCTCGGCATCGAAACCCCCGACCGCATGTAGGTCCGGGCTGTGCGCGGACATGCGGGCGGCCGACGCGGCGACGCCTCCGATTTGGCATACTGCAGCCGACAAAGCCGGGGGGCCACCGCCATGAGCAACCTGCCCGAACTCGCCGACGATCCGCTGCGCCGCGCGATCCGCACGCTGGCGCACGCCGACGAACACACGCGGGTGGCGGCTTTGCTCGCCGAGGCGGACGCCGCGCCAGGCGACGGCGAGACGATCGCGGCCGAGGCCACGTCGCTGGTCGAGGCGATCCGCGAACGACTCCGCTACCGCAGCGGCGTGGAGTCGCTGCTGAACACCTATTCACTGTCCAGCCGCGAAGGCGTGGTGCTGATGTGCCTCGCCGAGGCGCTGCTGCGCATCCCCGATGCCACCACGGCGGACCGCCTGATCGCCGATCGCCTGGCGAGCGGCGACTGGCGCGGCGTGCTCGACGGCGCCGAGCCGCTGTTCGTGAACGCCTCGGCGTGGGGACTGCTGCTGACCGGCAAGCTGGTGCGGCTGCGCGAGAGCGACGACGAATCGGCGTGGACGCTGCTCCGCCAGACGCTGGCGCGGGTCGGCGAGCCGGCGATCCGCACCGCGATGCGGCTCGCGATGCGGATCCTGGGCGCGCAGTTCGTGCTGGCCACCGATATCGCCGCTGCGCTGCAGAAATCCGCCGAGTGGCGCGCCCGCGGCTACCGCCACTCCTACGACATGCTCGGCGAGGGTGCGCGCTGCGCCGCCGATGCACACCGGTACTTCCTCGCGTACCACGCGGCGATCGAGGCCGTGGGGCGCAGCCACCAGTGCACCGACACGCGCGCGGCGCCGGGCGTCTCGGTCAAGCTCTCGGCGCTGCATCCGCGCCTGGAGCTGGCACAGATCGAGCGGCTGCGCGCCGAACTGCTGCCGCGGCTGATCGAGCTCGCGACGCTGGCGGCCAGCCACGGCATCGGGCTCACGGTCGATGCCGAGGAGTCGTACCGCCTCGACATCGCGCTCGAACTGTTCGCAGCCGCGTTCGAGGATCCGCGGCTCGCGGGCCGGGACGGCTTCGGCATCGCGGTGCAGGCGTACCAGAAGAGCGCGCCGGCCGTCATCGACTGGCTGGACGAACTCGCGCGGCGCCACCATCGACGTCTGCCGGTACGCCTCGTGAAGGGTGCGTACTGGGACACCGAGATCCGCCACGCGCAACTCGAAGGACTGGCGACCTACCCGGTGTTCACGCGCAAGGCCTCGACTGATGTCTGCTACCTCGTGTGTGCTGCGCGACTGCTCGCACGCCGTGAGCGGCTGTTCCCGCAGTTCGCCACCCACAACGCGCACACCGCCGCCGCGGTGCTCGCGCTCGCCGGCGACCCGGTGGGCTTCGAGTTCCAGCGCCTGCACGGCATGGGCGAGGAACTCTACGAGGAACTGCTGGAACGCCGCGGCGCCGGCGTGCCGTGCCGCATCTACGCGCCGGTCGGCGAGCACGCGGAGCTGCTTGCCTACCTGGTGCGGCGGCTGCTGGAGAACGGCGCCAACAGCTCCTTCGTCCACAACCTCGCCGACGACTCGCTGGGCAGCGCGGCGCTGGCCGCCGATCCACGCACGCGGCTGCGCGGACTGAGCGATCACGCCAACCGCGCGATCCCGCCACCGCCCGGGCTGTACGGCGCACGGCGGCGCAACTCCCGCGGCATCGATCTGCGCGCGCTCGACCCGCTGGCCGACTTCGTGCGGGCGTTGGACACCTGCCGCGCCAGCGCGGCGCGGCTCGGCAACGCTGCGGGGCCCGGGCGGATCGCGGTGCGCAATCCCGCCGACCGCCGCGACCTGCTCGGCCACTACGCGCCTGCCAGCCCGCAAGGCATCGAGGCGGCGGCGCAGGCAGCACACGCCGCCGCATCCCGGTGGGCCGCCACCACGGCCGCCGAGCGCGCCGCGTGCCTGCGCCGTGCCGCCGACCTGCTCGAGCAGGCGCTCGCCGAGCTCGCGGGATTCTGTGTGCGCGAGGCAGGCAGGACGCTGCACGACGCAGTTGCCGACGTGCGCGAGGCGATCGACTTCTGCCGCTATTACGCCGCCGACGCGGAAGAGCTGTTCGCGCGCCACGGCACGGGCCTCGCGGCACGCGGGCCACTGCTGTGCATCAGTCCCTGGAACTTCCCGGTCGCGATCTTCACCGGGCAGGTGGCTGCAGCGCTGGTGTGCGGCAACCCGGTGATCGCGAAGCCCGCCGAGCAGACCACGCTGGTGGCGCTGCGCGTCAGCGAGCTGTTCCACGCGGCGGGCGTGCCGCCCGAGGTGCTGCAGGTGCTGGCCGGCCCCGGCGCACCGATCGGCGAGCGCCTGCTGCCGGATCCGCGCATCGCGGGCGTGCTGTTCACCGGTTCCACCGAAGTCGCGCGCGACATCGCCACGGCGCTGGCCCGGCGTGGGGGTGCGCGCGCGCTGCTGGTGGCCGAGACCGGCGGGCAGAACGCCATGATCGTCGATTCGAGCGCGCTGCTCGAGCAGGTCGTCGACGACGTGATCGCTTCCGCATTCGGCTCCGCGGGGCAGCGCTGCTCGGCGCTGCGCGTGCTGTACGTGCAGCGCGAGGTGGCCGACCGCCTGATCCACATGCTCGCCGGTGCGATGAACGAGCTGCGCATCGGCGACCCGGCGCAGTGCGGGACCGACATCGGCCCGCTGATCGACGAGCGCGCCCGCGAGCGGCTGCGCGAGCACGTGCGCCGGCTCGAGGCCACGGGCCGCCGACTGCACGCCTGTGCGCTGTCGGCCGAGTGCGACGAGGGCAGTTTCTTCCCGCCGCAGGTGTTCGGGATCGCATCGATCGCGGAGCTGCCGCGCGAGGTGTTCGGCCCGGTGCTGCACCTGATCCGCTGCAACGCCGACGAGATCGACGCCCTTCCTGCACACATCGGCGAGAGCGGCTACGGGCTCACGTTCGGCATCCACAGCCGCATCCAGTCGCGCATCGCGCGGCTCGCGCGCGAGATCGAGGCCGGCAACGTGTACGTGAACCGCAGCATGATCGGCGCGGTGGTCGGGGTGCAGCCCTTCGGCGGCCGCGGCCTGTCGGGAACCGGGCCCAAGGCCGGCGGACCGCACTACCTCGGCCGGCTGCTGCGCCCGGCCAGCATGGCGGCACCGGCCTGGCGCGCCCTGCCCGCGGCGGACACGAAGGCTCCGGCACCGGCGTTCGAGTGTCGCCCGCTGGTGGAGACGCTGCGCGCGGCCTGGCGCGACTGGCGCCGGCGTGAACCCTCCGGGCGGCTGCGCCCGGGATACCAGCTGCAGCGGCTGGTCACCAGCGACCCGTACCGCGAACACGAAGCGCGCGAAGCCCTGGCGCTCGCGATCCGGCAGCTGCTGGACGCGGCCGCGAACACGCTGGTGCCACGGCGCCTGGCCGGCGCCACCGGCGAGACCTGCACGCTGTACGCCGAGGGCCGCGGCGTGCTCGTGTGCGCAGCCCGCGCCGGAGCCGCCGAGGCCGACCTGCTGCTGCCCGCGCTGGCGGCGCTGCTGGCCGGCAACGCGGTATTGCTGCTGGTCGACGAGGCCGTGCGCACCGTGGCAACGGGCGTGCGCAACCTGCTCGGCGAAGCGGGTTTTCCGGACGCACTCGGCGCCTGCCACGTGGTGAGCGATCCGCGGCACATCGTTGGCATCGTTGCCCGTACCGACATCGACGGGGTGGCGTGCCACCGCGATCCCGCGCTGTCGCAACGGCTGGAGCAGGCACTCGCGCTGCGCACCGGTCCCCTGCTCGCGTTGATCGACGAAGACTGCGGACCGCTCTATATCGAGCGCTTCGTGCACGAGAAGACGGTCGCGGTGAACGACACCGCCACCGGCGGCAACGCGGCGCTGCTGTCGCAGAAGGAGGCCGACTGAGCACCGGCGGGCGCCCTCACCTTGCCAAATTGTCATGTTGCGCGATCGCCACGCGGTAGTATCTTCCGACGGGTCAGTTGTACCGACACGTTCCGGTCCTGTTGTTCGATAACGAAAAACAATGCAGGAGAATACGACGTGACAGCCAACACACGCCCCGTCCGCCGCCCGCTCGTGACCGCGCTCTGCGCAGTGGGGTGCTCACTCGGCACGGTTGCGGCCGCCCCGGCGGCGCACGCGCAGCCGGCGGTGACCGTCATCGAGGAGATCGTGGTCACGGCGCGCAAGCGCGAGGAATCGATGCAGGAGGTGCCGATCGCGATCTCGGCATTCTCGGGCGAGAAGCTGCGCGACGCCGGCATCACGAACATCAAGCAAATCGGGCAGCTGGTGCCGGGCCTGCAGATCGACGAGGCCAGCACGGCGCAGATCTGGATCCGTGGCATCGGCCAGCGTGACGACGGCACGCGCGTCGACGGACCGGTCGGGGTCTACATCGACGGCCTCTACATCCCGCGCAAGGACGGGCAGTTGCTCGACCTGCTCGATGTGCAGAGCGTGCAGGTGCTGCGCGGGCCGCAGGGAACGCTGTTCGGCAAGAACACCACCGCGGGCGCGTTGCTGATCACCACCAAGGGTCCGCAGGAAACCCCGGGCGGCGAGGTCCGCGCACGCATCGGCAATTACGAGCGGCAGGACGTGTCGGCTACGGCGAGCGTGCCGCTGATCGAGGACACGCTGTTGTCCAAGGTCATGCTGGCCTCGACGCGTCGTGACGGGTACATGGAGAACATCGTCAGCGGCCAGGACGCCGCGTCCGAGGATCGCCGGTCCGCCGCCCTGCAACTGCGCTGGAATGCGAGCGAATCGGTGACGGTGGACACCTTCACCTACTACGGCGAAACCCGCGAGGTGCAACCGGGCACCCACTGCATGTGGATGGAGAACAGCAGCTTCAACGGCGAGGACTCGCTGTACGGCAACCGCATCTGGCCGGGGGACACGGTCGGTGTGGATGCCTTCGACGACCGCGACACGCCGGTGCGCCCCGGCCTGACCGGACAGAGCAGCGTCTACGAGGCCGCCTGCCGCGAATCGCAGGCGCTGATCGGCACCGGCAAGTACACCCACGAGACGCCGAAGGCGGAATTCAACCTCGACAACCTGCTGGTGGGCGTCACGGTCGCCTGGGACATCGACGACCAGCTGTCGCTGAAGAGCATCAGCGGCTATGGCGATCAGCGCAAGTTCGGCAACGGCGGCAACCCCGACAACGATGCCACTCGCCTCCCGATCAGCGCGCGCTATCGCGCCGCGGACAGCAACCGCGAGCAGTGGTCGCAGGAGTTGCAGCTCAACGGCCTCGCCTTCGACGGGAAGCTCAACTACACCGTCGGCGCGTTCGCCATGAAGGAAGAGATCGACGACGGTACCGACTCCAATGCCAACCTGGTGTCGGGTTCCCTGATCGGCTCCAGCATCCTGTACATCAACTCACCGTCGTCCGAAAACCAGACCTACGAACTCGAGAACACCACCTACGCCGCGTTTTTCCAGGGCAGCTATGCGCTGACCGAGAACCTGGAATTCACCGCCGGTGCACGCTGGACCAGCGAGAAGCGCGAACAGACGGTGTGGCTGGAGCTCCTCGACGAGCCCGCATTCCGCAGCATCGCCTTCGACGCCATCACGGGTGTGCCGGGCATCCTGGCGCCACTGCCGCAGTTCGGCATCGCCTTCGTGGATCCGGCCACGATTTTCGCGCAGGACGTATTCACCACCATCACCAACCGCTTCCCGAAAAATCCGCTCACAGGCCTCCCGCTCTACCCGCTGCTGCCCGCCACCGAAAACTCGATCAGCAAGACCTGGGACGAGCTCACGCCGATGGTGAGCCTGAGCTACAAGCTGCCCGACAGTCTGATCGAGGGCAGCGTGATCGACAGCGCGATGGTGTACCTGAGCTACGCCGAGGGCTTCAAGTCAGGCACCTTCGAACCGCTGGGCGTGGACGGGCAGCAGACCGTCGACCCCGAGACCGTGGCCAACACCGAATTCGGCTTCAAGCTCGACATGTTCGATGCGCGCGTGCGGTTGAACGGCGCGGTCTTCAGCAACGATTTCGACGATATGCAGCTTCGCCAGGTGGTGCTGGACTCGGGCAATACGCCGCGCGTGGTGTTCACCAACGCCTCCAGGACCCGCATCCAGGGCGTCGAGTTCGAACTCACCCTGGTGCCGGTGGACAACCTGCTGCTGATCGCCACGGGCAGCTTCAACGACTACGAGTACCTCGAGTACGAGGACGCGCAATTCAGCTCCGTCAAGCTGCTCACCCAACAGCCGCTCACCGTCGTCGACCGCTCGCGTGAACCCTTCGCCGAGGTGCCGGAGACGACCTGGAGCCTCTCGGCCCAGTACACCTTCCAGACGCGCTACGGCGAGATCATGTCGCGCCTCGACTACAGCTATGTCGACGAGGTGTTCCTGGGCATCGACGTCGGCTCCGGACAGAACGTGAAAGAGTCCAGCGTCGACGATTACGGACTGCTCAACGGACGCATCACCTGGACCAGCCCGGACGAGCGCTACCAGGTCGGGGTGTACGGCAACAATCTCACCGACGAACTCTATTTCGTCGGTGCCGCGGCGGTGGGCGATTCCGTGGGCACCTTCGCCCTGGCGCCCGGCGTGCCGCGCATGTACGGGGTGGAGCTGAACTACCGGTTCTTCTGAGCGGTAGCGCGGGCGCTCGAACCGGAACGCCGAGCCGGTTCGGTTCGAGCTCCGGGTGAGCTTTGCTGCCAATACAGAAATCTGGACCATTGGCGCATGAAGACCACCCTCGACCTCAATGATCGACTCCTTGCCGACGCCAAGGCGCTCGCCGCCAGGCAGCGTACCAGCCTGACGCGGTTGATCGAGGAGGGATTGCAACTCCGACTGCGTGCGAATGCGGATGCGGCGAAGCAGCGTCCGGTGCGGCTGCCTGTATTCAAGGGTCGCGGCGGTCTGGTGGCGGGTATAGACCCGCTGAGCAACAAGGCCTTGCTCGAGGCAGTGGGTGATGACGCCTGATGTCAACGTCCTGGTCGCTGCCTCGCGCAGCGATCACCCGCATCATGGCGTCGCGCGCGGCTGGCTCGAAGAGGCGGTCGGCGCGGCCGGGGGCGGCGCAGCCTTCACGCTGATGCCCATGGTGCCGGCCAGCTTTCTGCGGCTGGTCACCAGCCCGAAGATCTTCCGGATGCCAACTCCGGTCGAAGACGCCATTGCCTTCATCGATGCGCTGCTGGCTTCGCCCGGCGTGCGACTGGCTCACCTGGGTCCGGAGTGGCCGGAACTGCGGCAACTCTGCCTCGACCGACAACTCGGGGGCAACGATGTGCCGGATGCCTGGTTGTCGGCTGCGGTGGCGCACCTGGGCGAGCACCTCGTCAGCTTCGACCGGGACGTCAGGAAGCTGCTGGCGCGCAGCCAGTTCACGTTGCTGAAACCCATGTAGCGCGTGGAGAGGCGATCGAGCAGGAGCTCGTCGACCACGCACAACGCATCACGTGATGCACTGGATCGATGGGGGCCAACGAGTGGTACGTCAAAACCGCGGTGGGGAAGCGGCTCGCTTCGCTCACCGACACGTGAAATACTGGACCCCATGCGCTGGCTACCCGGTGGACATCTGTCGTTCGTGGCGGCCTGGTCCCTGGTTGGGACCGGTGGCGACGACACGCTCGTGGGTGGCGCCGGTGGCGACACGCTCGACGGTGGCGCGGGCAACGACAGCCTGATGGGCCTGACGGGAGCCGACCTGCTCAGGGGAGGCGTCGGTGGCGACACCCTCGCCGGCCGCGCGGACGCCGACACGCTCTACGGCGGCGACGGCAACGACATCCTCTACGGCGGCGGCGGTGCGGACCTGCTCCACGGCGACGCAGGCGCGAACGAAGTCCGCGGTGACGCGGGCAACGACACGGTCTACGCGGGTGCCGGCGGCGACAGCCTGTACGGTGACGCGGGCGTCGATCTGCTGGTCATCGACTGGCAGGCCAGCGCACAGCACCTCGTGCTGCGGGCCGGTGCGATGGCCCCGCTGGCCGACGGCACCCTGGTGGCGGGCTTCGAGCGCCTGCAGGCGAAAGGATCCGGCGAGGCCGCGAACCTGCTGGTCGGCGGCGCCTGGGCCGACACGCTGCTTGGGGGCAATGGGGCCGATACGCTCGACGGTGGCGGCGGCAACGATTCCCTGCACGGCGCAGCCGGACGCGATCATCTGATGGGCGGTGCGGGCAACGATAGGCTGGCGACCTGGTACGGCCCGGGATCCGACACGATCGACGGCGGCGCGGGCAACGATCTGCTGTACCTGAACTGCTCCAGATCGCTGTACGGCATCGAACTCGACCTGTTGTCGCTGGCGCAAGGCGAAACCACACTCCCCGACGGCACGGTGCTGCGCAGCATCGAACAACTCGAGTTCTTCGGTTCGGACTTCGCAGACGTGTTGCGCGCGGGCACCGGCCCGGAATACCTGTACCTGGGCGCCGGTGACGATTCGGTCCACGCCGGCGCCGGCAACGACACCGTGAACGGTAGCACGGGCGACGACAGCCTGTTCGGCGGCAACGGGGACGACTGGGTGTTTGGCGACGAAGGCGCCAATACGCTGGCGGGCGGCCGCGGCGCGGATTCCTTGTACGGCCACGGCGCGCTGGACCGACTGTTCGGCGGCGACGGCGATGACCAGCTGATCGCGTCCAACGGCTTTCGCGTGATCGACGGTGGTGCGGGTACCGATCTCGCGATCATCCTCGGCGAGAAGTATCCGCAGGGCATCGCGTTCGCGGTCGCGGACGTGCTCGACGGTGGAGCGGTATTCGGCCGTTCGATCGTTCGCAACATCGAGCGCGTCGTCGTCTATGGCTCGGACATCGGCGCCGATACGCTGGAAGGAGGTGAACTCAGCGACGGCCTGGGCGGACTCGGCGGCGACGACTCGCTCGCCGGAGGCGCGGGACCGGACTGGCTGGAGGCAGGAGACGGACACGACACGCTGATCGGCGGCAGCGGGGCCGACTGGTTCGTTTTCGCGACGGCTCCCGGCGTCGCCAATGTCGCGTTCATCCCGGACTTCGTCAGTGACGAAGACCTGCTGGTGCTGAACGAATGGTATTTCCCCGCGCTCAGGGAGCATCCACCCGGAACACTCGACCCCGCGCATTTCCATGCGGCCGACGGCGCCACCGCGGCCCACGACGCCGACGATCGCATCGTCTACGACAGTGCGGCCGGCATCCTCTATTACGACCCGGACGGGATCGGCGGCGTGGCGGCGGAGCCATTCGCGATTCTGGGCGTCGACACGCATCCCGTTCTGTCCGCCACCGATTTCCGGTTCGGGTCCGAGTTTCCCTTGTAGTGCGACGTCGACCAGACCGCGGTCCGCTCGCGTGCGCGCCGCGACGCGCCAGCGCTCACTCGAGCAACGCGACCGACTTGACCTGCACCCAGAGCTCGCGCCCCGGCACCACGTCCAGCGCCGCGGCCGAGCGCCGCGTGAGCCTGGCCAGCAACACCGAGGCGCCGACCCGCACGCGCACCAGCAGCAGGCCGGGATGCTCGTCGTCACCGATGGCATCCACCGTGCCGCGCAGCACGTTCTGGATGCTGCTCGCGCCGGGCTGCGCGGCCAGGCTGACATCGCGGGCCAGCACCCGCACCCGCACGCGCCGACCGACCGTCAGCCCGTGATCGGGCGCCCACACGCTGCCGCCCGCGAAATCCACGCGCGCGAGGTGCCACTGGCGGTCGAGCTCACCGACCACGCCGTCGAGGATCGCGCCTACGTCGGCGCCGAGCCGGATCGGCAGATCCAGCCGCACCAGCATCTCGGACAGCGCACCGCTGGCGATCGCCCGGCCGCCGTCGAGCACGACCAGGTAGTCCGCCAGCCTGGCCACCTCGTCCGGCGAGTGGCTGACATAGAGCAGGGGAATCTCCAGTTCGTCGTGCAGCCGTTCGAGGTACGGCAGGATCTCCTGCTTGCGCTGCAGATCCAGCGCGGCCAGCGGTTCGTCCATCAGCAACACGCCGGGGCCTACCGCCAGCGCGCGCGCGATCGCCACCCGCTGGCGTTCGCCGCCGGAGAGCCGATCGGGCGTGCGGCCGAGCAGGTGCGCGATGCCGAGCAGATCGATCGCATGCTCCAGACCCACGCGGTGCGCAGCGGCGCTGCGCCGCACGCCATAGCGCAGGTTGCCGAGCACCGTGAGGTGCGCGAACAGGCTGGCCTCCTGGAACACATAGCCGATCGGGCGCCGGTGGGTCGGCAGCCAGCTGCGATCGTCCTGCCAGACGGCGCCATCGACCACGAGCCGACCCTGCGGGGCACGCTCCAGACCGGCGATGCAGCGCAGCAGCGTGGTCTTGCCCGACCCCGAGTGGCCGAACAGCGCCGTGACCCCGCGCGCGGGAAGCACCAGGTCCACGTCGAGGCCGAAACCGGGCCACGCGAGCCTGAAGCGGGCCTCGATGCCTGGCACCTCAGCGCTTCCGGTCCGCGCTGATGCGCGAACCATAGACGACCAGCAGCACCAGGAACGAGAACACCAGCATCACCGCCGCCAGCCGGTGCGCATCGGCGTACTCCAGCGCCTCGACGTGGTCGTAGACCTGCACCGACGCCACCCGCGTCACGCCCGGCAGGTTGCCGCCGATCATCAGCACCACGCCGAACTCGCCCACGGTGTGCGCGAAACTCAGGATCGAGCCGGTCAGGAAACCCGGTGCTGCCAGCGGCACCGCGACGCTGAGAAACGCATCCAGTGGCGAGGCCCGCAACGTGGCAGCCACTTCCAGCGGCCGCTCGCCCACCGCCTCGAAGGCCGCCTGCAGCGGCTGCACCATGAACGGCAGCGAATACAGCACAGATGCGACCACCAGCCCGGCAAAGGTGAACGGCAGCGGCGCGGCTCCCAGCACCCGGACCAGTTGGCCCAGCGGGCCGTCCGGCCCCATCGCCAGCAGCAGGTAGAAGCCCAGCACCGACGGCGGCAGCACCAGCGGCAACGCCACCACCGCACCCACCGGCACACGCCACCACGAGCGCGTGCGTGCCAGCCACCAGGCGATCGGCGTGCCGATCAGCAGCAACAGCAAGGTCACCACACCGGCCAGACGCGCGGTGAGCAGCAGCGCGTCCCAGTCGTTGGCGCTCAGCATCGCCACCGCTCAGCCGCCGCCCGCTTCGCCCGGAAGCGTGAAGCCGTAGCGGCGCATCGCCGCGCGCGCGGACGCGCCACGCAGATATTCCGCGAAACGCTGCGCCAGCGCGTTGTCCGCGGCGCGACGCGTGATCACGAAACCCTGCTCCAGCGGCTGGTGCAGATCGTCCGGAACCAGCCAGTAGCCCCCGAGGCGCGCGAGATCCGGGCTGAGCGCGAGCGCCAGCGCGATGATGCCGACCTCGGCGTTGCCGGTTTGCACGAACTGCGCGGTCTGCGCGATGTTCTCGCCGTAGACGAGCTTCGGCTCGACCGCCTCCCAGACACCGGCCGCACGCAGCGCTTCCTCGGCGCGTCGGCCGTAGGGAGCGTGCCTGGGGTTGGCGATCGCGATGCGGGCAATGCGCGCCTCGGCGAGGCTCGCCAGCGTCATCGCGCGGGCGTCCAGCGTGGCGCTCCACAGCACGATGCGGCCGAAAGCATAGGCTTCGACCGCCGACGCGGCCTGCCCGGCGGCGGCCAGCGCGCGCGGATACTCGATGTCGGCCGACAGGTACAGGTCGTAGGGCGCCCCCTGGCGGATCTGCGTGTAGAACTTTCCCGACGAGCCGTACACTACCTCGACCTCGTCGGCAGGGTGCGCGTCGCGGAACGCCGCAACGATCTCGTCCAGCGCGAATCGCAGGTCAGAGGCCGCGGCAACGGTGATCCGCCCGGCGTGGGCCGCGCCGGCGCACAGCCACACCAGCGCGAACAGCGCGACGCGCAGGGATTTCCATGCGCCCGACCGATCGATCATTTCTTCCGTAGTCACCACGCTCTCCCGCAGACGCACGATCGCCGCCGGCGCCCGGCTAGAACACGCGGAAGCGCTTGCGCACATGACGCTCGCGCACCTCGAGCTGACGCCGGCGCTCGGCAGCGGTGACGACCGGTGTCTCCGCGGGCAGGTGTTCGCGGATGCGCTCGAAGGGCACCTTGCGCGCGGTGACCTCGGGCCACTGCTCTTCGGGGGGCTTCTGGCTGTAGGCCCAGCGCGGGGACAGGAAGCCCTGCTCCAGACCGGTGGTGTCGAGCCAGTTCGGCACGCCGGGATCGCGGTGCGCGACGACCAGCCGGATCACGCCGTCGGCATCGACGCGTGTCTGCCAGCCGTTCAGCGAGGTGACGCGGTTCGCGTATTCCAGCGATTCGCCCCACAGGTTGCTGAGCTGGAAACCGATGTAGTTGGGCGCCGAGTGGATCCGGTTCTCGATCACCAGCGCCTCGTCGGGGCCCAGTTCCCACACGCCGCCCGCGTACAGGTTCGTGCTCATGCCGCCGCCGGTCGCGCCCGAGGCGCCGTTGATGCGATTGAAGCCGTTGCGCGGGAACGCCATCCCCGGCGGGGTGCCGGGGCGTTCGCCGTAGGTGCCCATGGTGATGGTCCAGAACGCGTTCCAGAAGTGCATCTGCCCGCGCACGATCGAACCCATGCGGCGCAGTTCGGCGGCCGCGCGTTGCGGCGTGTACGGCTCGACCGGCGGTGCGTCGCCGTCGACCAGCGTCATCTCGAAGTGGATCGCGTCCTCGCGGTCCCAGTCGTAGAACAGCTGGCGTCCGCTGATGTAGCTCGCGTAGCGCTCGGGGCCCAGCGTCGGGTCGGTGGGGTGCGGATACGGCACGCGCTTCATGGTGGCGATGAAGTTGCCCGTGTAGCCGACCGGACGCTCCGGCGCGAGCAGGATCTGGAAGCTGCCGTCGGCCTCGAGTTCGATCGCCGAGCAGTCCAGCCGCCCGGTGCCGGTCTTCATTCCCGGGCGCAGTTCCGCCAGATCGCCGCTGTCGCCCGACAACTCACCGGTGCTCGCCTCGAAGATCAGGTAGTGCGGCGCCTTGCGCCCCAGCGCGGTGGCCGGCTCGCCGCGCCAGTGCCGCGCATCGCCCGGCTCGCCGCGCAACCGGTAGCTGCGCCGGCCATCGATGGGCGCGTAGAAGTACACCGCGTCGGGATTGTCGATCGTGCTGCGGTTGAGGATGCTGAGGCCGTTGCGGAAATGCGGTCGCACAGGATCCTCATGGAAGGCACGCTCGACGGCGTGGTGCACGAAACCCATCAGATACCGGTAGCCTTCGGCGAGGTTGCGGTCGGTGGGCGGTGGCGGCATCAGCGCCGGATCGTCGATCGCGTCGCGGGCGCGCTGCAGCTCCGCGATCAGCGCGTCCCAGCCGGCGCGCAGCGTGTCTTTGGCATCGCTCATCCGTGTCTCCCGTCACTTCGTCTGTTCGTGGTTGCAGCCGGCGGCTCTGGCGCAGCGCAGGCTCACTCCGGCTCGTAGCCCATGACCGCCTTGGTCTCGAGGAAATCGTGGAAACCGTGCGCGCCCCACTCGCGGCCGTTGCCCGACTGCCGGTAGCCACCGAACGGCGCCGCGATATCGTTCGGCGCGCCGTTCAGGTGCACCATGCCGGTACGCAGCGCACGCGCCACACGCCGCGCGCGCCCCAGATCCGCCGAGCTCACGTAACCGGAGAGCCCGTAGACGGTGTCGTTGGCGATGCGGATCGCGTCGGCCTCGTCGCGGTACGGGATGATCGACAGCACCGGACCGAAGATCTCCTCGCGCGCAATCGTCATCCCGTTGTCCACGTTCGCGAACACGGTGGGCTTCACGTAATAGCCCCGGTCGAGGCCGTCCGGCCTGCCCGTGCCGCCACAGACGAGTTCGGCGCCCTCGTCGATCCCCGCCTGGATCAGGCGCTGGATGCGCTCGTACTGCGTGCGGCTCACCACCGGCCCCATCGTGGTCGACTCGTTGCGCGGATCGCCGACCTGCACCGTCGCGACGGCCTCGCGCGCCAGCCGCGCGACCTCCGCCATGCGACCGACCGGCACCAGCATCCGCGACGGCGCGTTGCACGACTGGCCGCTGTTGCTGAAGCAGTTCCGCACATCGCGCGGTACCGCGGTCGCGAAATCGACGTCATCGAGCAGGATGTTGGCGGACTTGCCGCCGAGCTCCTGGCACACACGCTTCACGGTGTCGGCGGCCGATTTGGCGACCAGGATGCCGGCCCGCGTGGACCCGGTGAACGACACCATGTCGACCTCGGGGTGCACGGCCAGCGCGCTGCCCACGCCGGGACCGTCGCCGTTGACCAGGTTGAACACGCCCGGCGGTACGCCGGCCTCGTGCAGCACCTCGGCGAACAGCAGGGCGTCGATCGGCGCGATCTCGCTCGGCTTCAGCACCATCGTGCAGCCGGTGGCGAGCGCCGGCGCGACCTTGCACGCGATCTGGTTGCCCGGCCAGTTCCACGGCGTGATCAGCGCGCACACCCCGATCGGTTCGTGGAACACCCGCGTGCCGCCCAGCGTCTCCTCGAACGGGTAGTCACGCAGCGCCTCGATCGCGGCCGTGAAATGCGCCACCGCCATCGCCGCCTGCGCCCGCGTCGCGAGGCCCATCGGGGCACCCATCTCGCGCGAGATCGCCACCGCGAAGTCCTGGTAGCGGCGCTGGTAGATGGCGACGATGCGCTCGAGCAAGGCGAGGCGCTCCTCGCGCGAGGTCCCGGCGAAGCCCGGGAACGCCGCGCGCGCCGCGCGGCACGCACGGTCGGCATCGGCCGCCGAGCCGATCGCGATGGCCGCGAACGCTTCCTCGGTCGAGGGGTCGATGACTTCCAGCATGCGCCGCTCGGCGGGTTCGACCCAGGCGCCGTCGATGTAGAAGCGGTCGTAGTGCGTCATGGTCCTCGTTCCTCCGCAGGTCCGGTCTGTGACCGGACGTGAACTGTTCGGCCGCAGGCCGAACCTACGCTAACAGGGCCTCGTCAAGGGCCATCACGGCCTCGGCGCCGGCGCGCACCACCTCGGCGTGCATGCGCGCGCGCGGCAGGATCTGCTCGGCGTAGAAACGCGCGGTCACCAGCTTGGTGTTGCAGAACGCCTCGTCGTCGCCGCCGGTCGCCAGCCGTCGCGCTGCCGCGCGCGCCGCGACCGCGAGCTGCCAGCCGCCGGCCACCGTGCCGGCCAGCATCAGGAAGTGGTACGCCACCGTCGCCGGCAGCACGCCATCGGCGTCGGCCTGTTCCGCGATCCAGGCGGCGGTCGACTCGAGTTCCGCGATCGCCTGCTCCAGCCGGCTGCCGATGTCGGCCAGCGGCCCGTTGTCCAGCGTGGCGGCGACGTCGCGCATCTCCGCGACCAGCGCCTGCAGCGCACGCCCCCCGTCGCGCAGGAACTTGCGCCCGATCAAGTCCAGCGCCTGGATGCCGTTGGTGCCTTCGTAGATCGGCAGGATGCGCGCATCGCGCAGGTGCTGCGCGGCGCCGGTCTCCTCGATGTAGCCCATGCCGCCGTGCACCTGCACGCCGAGCGAGGTCACTTCGAGCGCCATCTCGGTGCACCAGCCCTTCACGATCGGCGTCAGCAGCGCGATGCGCGCCGCGGCGGCCGCCCGCGCGCCCGCATCGCCGTGGTGGTGGATGCGGTCCTGTTCGGCCATCGCCACGTAGACCAGCGCGCGCGCAGCCTCGGTCAGCGCGCGCATCTGCAGCAGCATGCGCCGCACGTCCGGGTGCTGCACGATCGCGACCCGCGCGGGCGCTCCGGGTGCGGCGCCCTGCACACGCTGGCGTGCATAGGCCACCGCCTGCTGGCGTGCGCGCTCGGAAACCGCCACGCCCTGCAGCCCTACCGAGATGCGTGCGTGGTTCATCATCGTGAACATGCACGCGAGTCCCTCGTTCTCGCGTCCGACCAGATAGCCGATCGCGCCGCCGTGCTCCCCGAAGCTCATCACGCAGGTCGGGCTCGCGTGGATGCCGAGCTTGTGCTCCACCGAGACCGGCCACACGTCGTTGCGCTCGCCCAGGCTGCCGTCGGCGTTCACGAGGAACTTGGGCACCAGGAACAGCGAGATGCCCTTCACGCCGGGTGGCGCATCGGGCAGGCGCGCGAGCACCAGGTGGATCACGTTGGCGGTCATGCCGTGATCGCCCCAGGTGATGAAGATCTTGCTGCCGCTGATGCGGTACTGCCGCCCGTCGCGCTCGGCGCGGGTGCGCACCGCCGCCAGGTCCGATCCGGCCTGCGGCTCGGTGAGGTTCATGGTGCCGGTCCACTCGCCGCTGACCATCTTCGACAGGTAGACCCGCTGCAGTTCCTCGTCGGCATGCTGCGACAGCGCATCGATCGCGCCCTGGGTCAGCAACGGGCACAGGCTGAAGGCGAGGTTCGCGGTCTGCACCATCTCCTGCACCGCGGTGGCCAGCACCAGCGGCAGCCCCTGGCCGCCGTGCCGCGGCGCGAACGGCACGCTGTTCCAGCCGCCCTCGACGTACTGCCGGTAGGCCTCGCCGAAGCCCGCCGCCTCGACGACCTGGCCGTTCTCGATGCGTGCTCCCTCGCGGTCCCCGCTGCGGTTCAGCGGCGCGATGACCTGCGCGGTCAGCTGCGCCGCGCCGTCGAGCACCGCGGCGACGATCTCCGGCGTGGCCTCGCCGAGCCCGGGCAGCCGCGCGAGGTCGGCGATCGCCGCGTGCTCGGCGAGCACGAAGCCGATATCGTCCACCGGTGGCCTGAATTCACTCATTTCCGCCCCTCCGACTCCAGGCGATCAGTGTCGCACTTTGCCCCCGGGAACCGGTAGTGCCGCAGCCGCTCGCGCAGCTCCTTCTTGCTGAGTTTGCCGGTGGCGGTGTGTGGCAGTTCGTCGAGGAACAGCACGTCGTCCGGCACCCACCACTTCGCGACCTTGCCGTCGAACCACGCGAGCAGTTCCTCACGCGTGGCGCTCGCGCCCGGACGCAGCACCACGCACAGCAGCGGTCGTTCGTCCCAGTGCGGGTGCTGCGCGCCGATCACCGCCGCCTCGGCGACCGCCGGGTGCGCCACGGCGGTATTCTCGAGCGTGATCGAACTGATCCACTCGCCGCCGGACTTGATCACGTCCTTGGCGCGGTCGGTGATCGAGACGTAACCGTGCGGGTCGATGGTCGCGACATCGCCGGTATCGAACCAGCCGTCGGCGGTATGTGTGGGGCCGCGGCCGACGCGGAAATACTCCGCGCAGACCCACGGCCCGCGCACCATCAGCGATCCGAAACTCTCGCCGTCCCACGGCAGTTCCCGGCCCTCGGCATCGACGATGCGCAGCTCCACGCCCCACACCGGGCGCCCGACGCTGAGCCGCTGCCGCCACCGCTCGTCCTCCGGCAGCGACGCGAAATCGGCGCTCGGCGAATTGAAGGTGCCGACCGGGCTCATCTCGGTCATGCCCCAGGCATGATGCACGTGCACGCCGTGCGCGGTCTCGAACTCTTCCATGATCGCGCGCGGGCAGGCCGAGCCGCCGATCATCACGCGCCGCAGCGAAGGCAGGCGTTCGCCGCTGGCACGCAGGTGCGCGAGCAGTCCCAGCCACACGGTGGGCACGCCGGCCGCGACGCTGACCTCCTCGGCGGCGATCAGCCGCGCCAGCGCGGCGCCGTCGCCCATGCGCGGCCCCGGCATCACGAGCTTCGCGCCGACCACCGCGGCACCGTACGGGATGCTCCACGCGTTCACGTGGAACATCGGCACCACCGGCAGCACCACGTCGCGCGCACCGATTCCCATCCCATCGGCCATCAGGCAGCCGTAGGTGTGCAGCACCAGCGCGCGGTGGCTGTAGAGCACGCCCTTCGGATTGTCGGTGGTGCCCGAGGTGTAGCACAGCGCGCAGGCACTGCGCTCGTCGAGCTCGGGCCAGTCGAACGCGGGCGGCGCGTCGGCCAGCAGGGTTTCGTAATCGAGCGCGTTGCGCAGGCCGGAGCGCTCGGCATGGCCGGCGGGACCGAGGATCACGAAACCGGCGACGCTCCCGAGCCGGTCCTGCATGCCCGCCAGCAAGGGCACGAACACCGGATCGACGAACAGCCAGCGATCCGCGGCATCGCGGATGATGAACTCGATCTGGCCGGGAAACAGGCGCGGATTGATCGTGTGGCAGACCAGGCCGGCGCACGAGGTCGCGAAATACACCTCCAGATGGCGGTAGTCGTTCCACGCCAGCGTCCCGATGCGATCGCCGGCCACCGCGCCGAGCCGCGCGAGCGCGCCGGCGAGCCGCGCGGCCCGTGCGAAGGCGTCGCGGTAACGGTAGCGGTGCAGCGGCTGGTCGGCCGTCACCGACACGATCTCGCGCTCGCCGTGCAGGCGCTGCGCATGCTGCATGATCGAGGTCAGCGTCAGCTGCCGGTCCTGCATGAGTCCGAGCATCGGATTGCCTCCTCGCGCCGCACCGTGCCGGCACGTCGTCGTGTCGTTGGAGTGGAACGCCGGCAGCCAGTCTAGTGTAGTGCTTCATTCTGTTTGGAACTTAACCGGCTATTGGCGCGGATCACCTTCTGCAGGATGTCGCGAGCCGATTTGGTCCAGATGAATGGTTTGGGTTGGGTGTTGTGATGGGCAATGTATTCATCGATCGCGGCGACCAACTCGGGCACGCTGGTGAACACGCCGCGACGCAGGCGTTCTGTTGTGATGTCTCGAAAGAACCGCTCGACCATATTCAGCCACGACGCCGAGGTGGGTGTGAAATGCATGGTGAAGCGCGGATGCTTGGCCAGCCACTTCTGCACGACGGGATGCTTGTGCGTGGCGTAGTTGTCGGCGATCAGGTGCAGTGTCTTGTCCTTGGGCGTTTCGCGGTCGATCGTTTTCAGAAATTTCAGCCACTCAACGTGGGTGTGACGCTGCTGGCACTGTCCAATGACCTGACCGTCGAGGATGTTGAGCGCGGCAAACAACGTGGTCGTGCCGTTGCGCTTGTAGTCATGCGTCATGGTAGCGGCGCGCCCCTTCTTCAGCGGCAGACCGGGCTGCGTGCGATCGAGTGCCTGAACCTGACTCTTCTCGTCGCAGCACAACACGAGTGCATGTTCAGGGGGCGACATGTACAGCCCGACGATGTCCTCGAGTTTCTCCACGAACTTCGGATCGCGCGAGACTTTGAAGCCTCGCACACGATGGGGCTTCAACCCATGGGCGCGCCAGACGCGCAGCACCGTGGTATCGCTCACGCCCAGCTCACGCGCCATCGTTCGCGTGCTCCACTGCGTCGCCGCGACCGGCAGCGTCTGAGTCGTGCGCCGCACAATCTCGGCGGCATCCACCACGGGGGGACGTCCGCCACGCGGCAGATCGTGCTCGATCGCTGCCAAGCCCCCTTGGGCATAGCGCTCACGCCAACGCCCGACCTGCACCCGGCCGATGTTGAGTTGCGCTGCAATCGACTGGTTATCCAGTCCCTGCGCTGCCAGCAGCACCACGCTCGCCCGCCGCGCCAGGCGCACACTCGTGGTGCTCGAGCGCGCCAGCCGCGTCAACTTCTGCTTTTCGTCCGCGCTCAGCGTGATCGTCGGGGCTACGCGCATCGCTCGATTCCTGTCTGGGGTATGTATTCTCAGACAGAGAGAAACCTTATTAGTTCCATTAATTACGAATCACTACACTAG